>Ga0307417_10000188_pt1 | contig 26423 bp, 25 predicted proteins | sample SalMarWE160210MG_2_FD_202514 | JGI IMG/M metagenome (GOLD analysis project Ga0307417, IMG submission 202514) | Salt marsh sediment microbial communities from the Plum Island Ecosystem LTER, Massachusetts, United States - WE1602-10 | ecosystem: Environmental > Aquatic > Marine > Intertidal zone... | reverse complement strand
GCTTCGTACGGTGACATCGCCCGAGCCATCGGCAACCCGAAGGCGGTGCGTGCGGTGGGTGGCGCCAACGGCCGGAACCCGATCTCCCTTGTCGTTCCATGCCATCGCATCATCGGAAGTGACGGCAGCCTGACGGGTTACGCTGGTGGATTGTGGCGGAAGGAATGGCTCTTGAAACACGAGGGCGTGGCCCTCGAAGGCGTAAGAAAAAGACCCTCAGGTTTTCCTTCTGAGGTTCGAGTTAGGACGCTATAGGGTTTTATATGAAGAACAGGTGAACGGGATATTCCTGAAGCGGCGTCATTTCGACCCTGGAACAGGACAGTGGAAGGGCCGAAATCCGCAGTGACCGGAGTCATGGACGACGGAGGGAGCGTAGCTTCAGGAATATGCCGTTTGCCTGGCTCTTGGGAGCCACGACTTCCTTGGAAGTTCAAAGACCTGAAATAGTTCATGAGAGGGGAAAAATATGATGGTCAAAAAGGCATTGACAGCCCCCTGCGGGCTGGACTGCTTTAATTGTGAGCTTTACGAGGAGAATGTGACGGAGGAGCTTATGTCGCGGATTCATGAAAAAATGGGGGTGCCGAGAGAAGAGATTGCCTGTAAGGGGTGCAGGGAGCAGGATGGACAACACTTTCACCTGGACCGGGAAGGCTGTGCCACCCTGAATTGTGTCGAGGATAAGGGTGTGGCTTTGTGCTGCGATTGTGGAGATTTTCCCTGCGCCTTTTTGGCTCCGACTGCCTATGGCGCTGCCAGGTATCCCCACAACATAAAAGTCTACAATCTGTGTCGAATCAAGAGCATAGGCCTTGAACGGTGGATCGCGGAGGAAGCGGGAGCAATCCGCAAGAGATATTTTACCGCGAAATTTGTTGTCGGTAAAGGACAGGCAGGTTAGAAAAAGGAGAAAATAGTGTCTAAACACGTGGGAATCGTCGCCTGCAGCGCGGAAGGCGCTGCGCTCTGTTACCGCACCCTCTGCGCGGAAGCCCCTGCGCTCATGGGCGAGCACAACCACCCGGAGGTCTCCATGCACACGCACCCCCTTGCGGAGTACATGGTCCATATCCGTCCGGGGGACTGGGAAGGCGTCGCCGGGCTCATGCTCTCTTCGGCCCGAAAACTGGCCCGGATTGGAGCGGAATTCGCCGTCTGTCCGGACAACACCATACACCAGGCATTCGATCTCGTAGAGAAGGAGTCCCCCATCCCCTGGATCCACATTGCCGATGCCGTGGGAGAAGAAGCCGGGGAACGCGGGTTCAGCAAACTCGGCATAACCGGGACGAAGTACCTCATGACCGGCCCGGTCTATCCTGGGACCCTGAAGAAATTCGGTATTTCTTGCACGATACCGGAAGAAGATGAAAGAGAAAGGATCGACGCCATCATCTTCAAAGAACTGGTGAACGGCATTTTCCCGGAACCATCCAGACTCTATTTTAACGATGTCATCGGAAAGCTGAAGCAGAGAGGGTGTGATGCGGTGGTCCTCGGGTGTACCGAGATCCCCCTCATCGTGGACCCAAAGGACTGTCCCCTGCCTACCCTCGATTCCACGAGGCTGCTGGCAAGGGCCGCCCTGAAGAAGGCTCTGATGGAATAACCTTCACGGCGACTCGAAGACAATGGGTGAATGTGTTGCCGGCTAAAAGGTAGACGATATGGAGCAGAAAGCCCGCGATCATCACGAACCCCACCCGGCGAAGGGTCCAGGTCATGGCATGCTGGGTGTTTCCACGGCACAGGCAACCGGGAAGATCGTTTCCCAAATTGCCACGGGCCAAACCTCAATAGATGTCGCGCCACTGGACCTTGAGCGCTTTTCATGAACATGCCACCCGGTGTTGATAATTCTCCGGTTACCCTTTTCTCCTGAAAAAAAGTTGTAACTTTTCCCTCCGCATTACGTTATATAGCCAGGGTGAGAAGATTCAAAGCATTTTATAATAAGCACAAAGATACTTTTTTTGCATATCTCATGCGCCGTACGGCAGATTACTACCTCGCCGGCGATATTATGCAGGAAAGCTTTACCCGCTATTTGGAACGCTATGGAAAGGATTCTGAGAATGCTGCCCTCCTTTATACCATTGGCCGCAATTTAATTTATGATAACATGCGGAGGAAGATCCGAAGTGATAAATTTCGGGCGAACCGGAACCATTTTGATGATGATCGGGAGCGCCATTTCATGGTGCGCGAACAGTACCGGCAGGTGCTTGCCGCCATGGAGAAGCTCAACGACGATGAGCGCGATATCCTGGCCCTGGCCGTGAGCAGGGAGTTGTCCTACCGGGAGATTGCCTCGATTACAGGAATCAGCGAAGCCAACGTGAAAGTGAAGATACACCGGGCACGGTTGAAGCTTAGAAAAATTATACAGGTAGGTGAATGATGAAAGACTATTTGATCAGCATGTTCATTGATGATGAACTGGATCTGGACAATAAAATCGATTTCGTCGAGACGATATATGACAACTGCCCGTTTAAAGCTGAAACGGTTGATTTGCTCCGGCAGGAAAAAACAATTTGTTCGAAAGTGGTGGACCATGTCCCGCCGCTCAGGGTTCAGCCCAGAGAAAAAAAGGTTTTTCCCCCCCTGCGTCCAATCGGTATCTTTGCCTCAGGGCTGGCCGCTGCATTGTTGATATTTTTGCTACTGGTGCCCACAAAACAGGGATTGCCTGCCGCTCACAGATTTGTTATTTATCAGCCAGGGATCAAACAGGTCGCAATTACCGGCGGTTTTACCAACTGGAAAGCGGTTCCGATGAACAGGGCCGGCAACAGCGGGTATTGGGAGATAACCTTTGATCTCCCGGCGGGCGAATACCGATTCAGCTACATTCTTGAGGGGAAGCGCCAGCTGGCGGATCCAACCATATTGACCCGCGAAAAAGATGATTTTGGGGGAGAAAACTCGGTTCTTGAGGTGACCCGGCAGACGTGAAACAAATTATTGGGTTAATTATCGGCGGTTGCCTGTTGCTGGAGGCCGGTTGCGCGGCACACTATTACAGGTTGAACGCAGACATCGTAAATTTGTATCTCAGGATGCCCGATGCCAGGTGTGTCAACATATTGACATCACTAGATAATTTTTCACCTCACCGGGCTGAGAAAATAAATGCCGATACGTGGAAAATCACTGTGCCGGCCACCCGGGAGTTCAGATATTTTTACACGGTTGATGGGAGTGTTTACTTGCCTGAGTGTAAGTCGAAAGAAAAAGATGATTTTGGAACCGAAAACTGTATCTTTGTCCCGCAGATGTGACCTTTGTGTGTGCCGGGCATTTAATTTATTGCGCCGGGGAATAGGGATATGAAAAAGACATTGGTAACGATATTTTGGCTCTTGCTTTTTGCATCCGCCAGCTTTGCAGACATGGTGGATAACCGTTTGCCGCTGGCGACCCCCGAAGAGCTGAAAGCAAGCACCCGCCAGATGATTGGCCTCGGCATAAAAAGCGATGAGGCGGTAAAGATCACCCGGGCCATGTTGCAAAACCACTTTAACCTTGAGCAAATCCTGAAGGCCCAGTTGATCGTGATGCAAGCCCGCCGGCAGAATTTGCCGACAAAGCCAATTGTCAACAAAGCCTTTGAAGGAATGGCCAAAAACGTAATGGACGAAAAGATTGTGCGGGCTATGGAGGTCGTGCGGTCCCGATACGCCTTTGCTTACGCGCAGGCGAAACTGCTTTCACACCAGAAGGCCCGGAAAAGTCATTTGGAAAAAATGCTGGCGGGCGCTCTTACAGCAGGCCTGAGCAAACAGGATGCGGCAAAAATATGCAACATGGTCAATGAAAAAGCCGAAAATGTGAGTAACGAACAGCAAAACGACCTGGCCTTCGAAGTTTTGAAAACCGCCAGGGACATGGCACGGCTCAGTGTTACATCAACAGCGGTGACCCGTGTCTTGGTGCAGGCCCTGCACCAGGGGTTCAGCGCGAATGAAATAAAGAGTCTGCGGGCTTCCTTCATGTTCCATTCCCGTAGCACATCTCCTCAAAATCTTGCCAGAAGTTATTCCGAGACCATCGGGCGTGGAAAAGGCCTTAGCGTTCCTGGAGGCTCCGACAGCATGGGCAGCCCCGGCAACTCCGGTGGCTCGTCTGGTTCCGGCGGTATGGGCGGGTCTGGCGGCGGAAGTTCCGGCGGCCACCGTTAAATCGGAATCTCAGCGGTTATAGTCTTACCTTAGAGCTTTTGCTTTCCTTCTGGCTACTACGTTCCACCGTATTCTCTCAAGAAAATAAGCCTTATTTGCAACTTGCCTGGAAGTGATTATCGATAAGAAATCTCGGCACCATTTTATGAAAAAAAAGTTATGAAGTCTGTAACCTTTTCCGCTGCCGAACGTTTACCATTCAAATACAAGAGAAAGGGGGGCAAGACATATCTTGTGCAGGAGTTTCATCGTTTTTATCTTAAATCTTTACAGCGGAAAGGATGTCAAATGTTAAAAAATATGGTTTTGATTGTAGCCGGGATGTTTGCACTTGGTTTTGCCGGCGCGCCGGCTTGGAGTATGAACACAGGTGATTCTGAAATCGATGATCAACAGAACACGGCGGCTGGCCGAATTTTCAATATCGAGGTTGAATCCGGCAGTAGAGCCGATTCCCTGGTTGTGGCCAGGGGTGGTGGTGCCGGTGGTGCCGGTGGTGCCGGTGGCGCCGGTGGTGGCGCCGGTCCCGGGGCAGGCGCAGGTTTGGGAAGAAGCATGGGGCCGGGTTCGGGAGCAAGCATGGGGCCCGGTCCGGGAGCAAGCATGGGACCGGGTCCGGCGGCGGGCATAGGGCCCGGTCCCGGTGATGGATCCGGTTCCGGTGTCGGGCATGGTTCGGGACATGGTCCCGGGGACGGTACGGGAAACGACGGAAATGGTCCGGAAGATGGTACCGGATACGGTGCAGCGGTCGAACATTAAGCTGCTTGCGATCAACGAAAAAGGGGGCCTGGCGAGGCCCCCTTTTTTTCTGCGTTTTTGCATTGAAGGCTCTCCAAGTTGATAGATTTCGCTGGCTTTAATACTCTTTTTTCCTCTCTGAAATACTCCCATGATGCTTTTACCTTATCAACAAAGCCCCTGCTCCGAAAAGCAATGCCTCGTGTCCATGAAAAAGATGTTCACTGTTCAATAGCCTCAGCGAAGGCGGGTCCTCCATTTTTCGAGTCAGCTTGTTTAATCCCGTCATTGCGAATTTGCGTTAGGGCAGGCTCTGATAAGAGGTGCAGGGAAGTTCAGTAACGTGGGGTAACTAAAGCAAAACCGCAGATGTTCCAAAATACTTCCGCAAGCCGCTCTCTGGAATCTTCACCATGGCCGAGGGACTCCATGTCAACGGTTGGTCTGTATGACGGACCTGTCCATGCCGTGAACAGCATGGCTCCCTTTAAAACAAAGTCCCCGGCGTATTTCGAGATGAAAAGGCGATAAAGAAGCCTCTCGGTGAGGGCCTTTCCGGAGAAACGCATGATCCGCATCCTGGGATGCATGGTCCGGGGGCGTGCGGCTCGGCGGTCGATGGGCATCCAGACTTCATGGGAAGCCTGTGTTCCGATCTCATGAAAGCCGGATATCCCCAACCAGCAATTCCAGTTGGCCATAACAGAGGCAGTCGGTCTGATTCGATAAAACCCATAATACTATCGGAAATAGCGTTTGACAATACTCCTTCGTATCATATATTTTATCCTTGTTTATCTATGTTTTCCGGGAACACCGCCGATGTCACCACCAACGAGAAGGTCAAGGCTGACCTCAGGGGATGGGATCCGGATCGTGCCATGTTCGTTGCCGACGCGGGCATGAACTCGGAGGCCAACCGCAAAGAGCTTGCAAGGGCCTGCGGTAAATGCCTGGGGGTGCGGTGAGCGAGGTCAAGGATGAAGTGATCACCAAACGGGGCCGATACCACGTGATCCCTGACAACCTCCATGCAAAGGAAGTCATCGTGGGTGACGGAGAACGCAAGCGGCGATACATCCTCTGCTACAACCCAAAAGAGGCGGTAAGACAGAAAAAAATACCGCGAGAAGGCAGGATTCCTTGAGAAGGATGCTCGATGGGTTATAGTCCTCAGCCCCGGAGATAATGGCGAATGGCGTCCTCCACATCGGGGGCAAGGGGAATCCCCCGCTCCCTGAGACGTGATTTGTATTTTGCAAATGAGCGCACATGGCGGACGGATGAGACGAGAATCTCAAGGTAGCCTTTCAGGCCCTTTTCCGCCTTCCTCCTGAAACCTTCTTTGGCAAGGAGAAGGTTCTCCACGCGCTTGATGAGCCTGAGATTGACGGGTCTGCATACGACCCGGTAAAAGATGAAACGCTGGAGCTGGCCGTCTTCCACCGTATCCTCCTCAATGGCCTTCCGCACCCGGTCCAGGTCCAGGCTGTCGCACACCTCCACATTGAGTTCCCGGTCCTCGAGGGCCTTGAAGACCGCGGCCAGGGGCCGGGGGATCCCGCAGGTGTCCATTTCATCCAGGACACAATCCCTTTCCCGGAGGTAGACCACGAGATCCATGTCCGATGCCTTCCCGGCCATGCCGAAGCTCAGGGATCCCAGGAGGTCGAAGGCCACCTCCATACCCTGCTTTGCGATATCCCGGTATACGCCGCGCAGCTCCTGGATGAGTTCCAAGGTTTCCGTGGTTTCGTGTTGAAGAAAAAAGGTCCTGATGCGTTGAAGCCGGCGGATGGGCCGAATATGCGAAACCCTTGGAACAATCCCTCCCATGCGGGCATATCGTTGTTCATCCAGGATGATTTCTTCGAGCCCCTGTTCCGTTACCCGGTAATCGAGGATGTCCCTCACCTCTCGCCTTTCAATCCTGCGAAGCGTTCCCACCTCCGGGCCTTGGGCATCAATAATCAGGTCGAGGAAATATCCGCCGGGGCGAGGCCTTGTAATCCCCTCGGTCCTCCCGAAATTGGAGGGGTTGAAGAAATACGTCCCGCCAATGCACTGCCCGCCCCAATTTTCGTGGTAGTGGCCGGACAGAACGATCCGGCCGGGGAGGTCATCCAGGTAGGTGCGGACGCCTTGGCTTCCCGTGTGTCCAATCCCGGGGACCAGGTCGAAAAAACCATAGGGGGGTTCGTGGAGGACCAGGATATCGGGCGATACTCTTCTGAAAAATGAGAGGGGCTCGGACCGGATCCCTTCAGGGGTCATTTCTTCGCGGAAGGGGACCTGGAGATGGTCCGGCATCCCAGGCGTGCGGACCCGAGCCCCCCCGTATCCGGCCAGCCGCAAGCCGTCCCTCATGAGTGTTTCCAGGTGGAGGTTCCGTTCGTGGAGAGCGGTGTCGTGAAGGCCCATGTCGTAGTTGCCGGGAAGGACGTAGATGTCACGATGCGGAAACTGCCGGCAGATATGCTCCAGACGATCATAGGCCCTCCGCAGAAAGGCCTCGGCCTGGTCGGCCAGTCTCACGTATTCTTCGGCTTGAGTGCGCAGGGTACGATCTGATCTGATCTTTGTAAGCCGGCGCGCAATTTCGTAGAGAGATGCCTCTTCCCCCACCTTGTTCCGGTGCCCCTGGAAAAGTTGCTGGAGGTCCATGAAACGCCAGGCCGTCTCGTACCGGTAAAAGGCCCTGGATACCAGGTCACCTGCGAGGATGGTGATGTCCGCTTCCGTTCGGGCAAGAAGATCGGTTATGGATTTGAAGGCATGGTGTATATCCGTTGTAAAAATCAGGCGCATAAACTGCTCCTTTCAGGACAAGGCAGAAAGATTCCTGGCAGGAAATCCCGGTTTTGTCAAGCGTGGTTTTCCTTTGCCGGGGTTTGGAAATTGGGATTGATAGTCTTTGACATGCCAGGTATAATTTACCATACAAGATTTCTTCACATGGTCTCGAAATATTCCCAATAGGCCTGTGGTTGGTCCCGCCCTGGCGAGATCGTCTCCCACTGCTCGAAGTCCGGGATCTTCGACTTGAGATTGAACAAACTGAAACGTTTTGATAAGGGCTCATACGAATGGAGATTATTCGCAAATGCTGTCTTGAAGGGGCACGTTCCGCTGAGGGGACAGCGGTCGTCATCGATGTCTTCAGGGCCTTCACGTGCGCCCCCCTCTTTTTTCATTTCGGTGCCGGGCGATTGATCCTGGAACCGGATCCTGAAAAGGCCAGGGCATTGAAGCATGAAAACCCGGGATGGGTCCTGGTGGGTGAAGTCAACGAGGTACCGCTCAAGGACGCGGACATGGGGAATTCGCCTACGCACATCATTGAGAAAGGGGAAGCCTTTTTCAGGGGCAGGACCGTTGTTCACCGGACGACAGCCGGAGTGACGGGTGTTGAGGCCGCCTCGGACACGGCCGATGAGGTGATCCTGGGGTCCTTTGTCATGGCGAGGGCCATCGCTCAATATATCCTGAGAAAGAACCCTCTGAAACTGACCCTGGTGGCCATGGGGAACCGGGCCAAAAGACCCGCTCCGGAGGATGAGGCGTGCGCCGATTACCTGTCGCACCTCCTGATGGGCACGCCTTTCGATTGGGTCCGGACCCTCCGGAAGGTCGTGTCCCAGGAGTCCGCACAGAAGTTTCTCCAGGGGAAAAAGGTGTATCTTCCCAGAGAAGATCCCCTGTTCTGTCTCCAGCGTGACGTCTTTGACTGGGTGCTTGCGGCCAGGAAAACGGATCGTTTTCTGGAGGCAAAGGCGGTTCAAAGGGCGGACAGACCGGAAAGTTTGCATAATTGTCCTGCTCATGATAAATTCACGCCATAAGTAACCCACTCACAAGATCCCACAAGACATGAGGCAGCATGGCTGAGAATAACAACGCGACACTCACGGAATTCTATTCCCACTTCAAGGCCTTCCACGAACTGATGGCCGTCAAAATCAGGGAAATCCTCTTGGTTTCAAGCCCTTACGATGCCTTCATCATCGAGGAGGATACCAGCCTGGCATCCCAGATTATTAATGAATACAGTGGCCTCAATCTCAGCCAGCCCCCGAGGGTGATCCGGGCTTCTTCTGCAGAGGAGGCCCTGTCGCTCGTGGACCGCAAGAAGGTTGACATGGTGATCATGATGCCCCACCTGGGTGACATGGATGCCTTTTCCCTGAGCCTTGAGATAAAGCGAAGGAATGGAAAGCTGCCCGTTATCCTTCTGGCCCACAGCGTCAGGAGCATCTATCCCCTTCCTGAAAACAGGAATTGTTCCGGCATTGACAAGATTTTCATCTGGTCCGGTCGTTCCGATTTGCTCCTGGCCCTGGTCAAGAATGCCGAAGACGCCATCAACGTGGATTTCGACACCCGGAAGGCCATGGTGAGGGTCCTGATCCTGGTGGAAGATTCGCCGGTCTATTTTTCTTCCATACTACCCCTGATCTATAAGGAGGTTGTGAAACAGACCCAGGCAGTGTTGCAGGGGGGGCTCAATGAGGAACACCGGCTGCTTTTGATGAGGGCGAGGCCGAAGATCCTCCTGGCGCAGAGCTACGAGGAGGCCATGGAACTCTATCAGAAATACCGGAAGTTCCTTTTCGGGTTTATTTCCGATACCCGCCTCCCTAAAGAGGGCATGTTGAAGGACGATGCAGGCTTCCTCCTCCTCTCCAGGATCCGAAAAGAGATTCCCGATCTGCCCCTGCTGCTCCTGAGTTCCGAGTCAGGGAACAAGGAAAACGCCCATCAGATCCCGGCCGTTTTCATAGACAAGAACAGTCCGAACCTGCTTGCGGAATTGCACGAATTTTTCATGACCCACCTTGGTTTTGGGGATTTTATCTTCTGTACGCCCGATGGCAAGGAGATTGACCGTGCTTCAAATCTCCACGAACTCGAGAATAAAGTGGCCACCGTTCCGGATGAATGCCTCTGGTATCATGGAAAACACAACCATTTTTCCAGGTGGATCATGGCACGTTCCGAATTCACCCTTGCCTCTTCATTCAGGGCGGTTGATGCATTGGATTTTCAGGACTGTGACGAAATGAGGACCTATATCATTTCCAAGATCCATACTTTGCGGAAGTGGCGCCAGAAGGGCGTTGTCGCCCAGTTCAAGGATCTCTATTACGATCCCGATGCCATGGATTTTGTCAAAATTGGGCAGGGGTCTCTGGGCGGCAAGGCGCGGGGCCTGGCCTTCATGTCTGCATTGCTCCAGAAGGAACGCGAACTCCACGAAAAATATCCCGAAATCAATATCGTGATCCCCAAGACACTCGTCATCTGCACCGACGGGTTCGAGTCTTTCGTCAACGAGAACAATCTCCATCATTTGGCCAAGGAAGGCTACAGTGATCAGGAAGTCATGGAGACCTTCCTGAAGGGAGAGATGCCCGAATGGCTGGCCCGGGAGCTTGAGGCCTTTCTGTCCCATGTCAACCACCCGCTTTCGGTTCGCTCGTCAAGCCTTCTGGAGGACGCCCATTTCCAACCGTTTGCCGGGATCTATCAGACCTACATGATCCCCAACAACCATCCGGATTTCCATATACGACTCCAACATCTCATAACAGCCGTCAAACTGGTTTACGCTTCCACCTATTATGAAGGCCCTAAAAGCTACTCCAGGAGTATTTCCAGCCAGCCGCAGGAAGAGGCCATGGGCGTCATCATCCAACAGCTCGCAGGCCAGGAACACGGGGAGTTTTTTTACCCGAGCCTGGCGGGGGTCGCCCAGTCCTACAATTTCTACCCGATTGACCCGATGAAACCCGAAGACGGCATCGCCGGTATTGCCCTGGGCCTCGGAAAGACGGTCGTGGAAGGTGAGAAGTCCTTGAGGTTTTCACCAAGGTATCCTCAGGCCACTCCCCAGTTTTCCACGGTGGATGATATCCTCGAAAATGCCCAGCGTTATTTCTATGCCCTGAGAATACGAAATTACCCGGAAAATCTCAATTTTTCCCAATATTCCAACCTGGAAAGAAGGGATGTGGATGATGCCGAAGAGGAGCTCCCGGTGAAAACACTGGCCAGCACCTATATCCCCGAGGAGCATCGGTTGCGGGATACGGGGTTTATGCCCGGCCCCAAGGTCCTCACTTTTTCATCCATTATTAAACACAACCTCTTTCCCCTGCCTGCCCTTCTGACCGACCTCTTGTCCCTGGGAGCCAGGAGTCTTGGATGTCCCGTGGAGATAGAATTCTCTGTAAATCTGAGATCGGAAAAGGGCCGAAAAGGTGATTTCTTTTTTCTCCAGGTGAGGCCCATGGCCTCCGATGTGGAACGTTTCGATGTGCACATAACCGAAACGGAACTGGAAAACGCCGTTTGTCGTTCCGCCCAGGCACTGGGCCGCGGAATAAAGAAGAATATCAAAGATATCGTCTATGTCAAACCGGACGATTTCAAGACGGAATCCACCGTGGAGATAGCCAGGGAGATTGCGAGGATAAATGCCGATCTGTTGTCTCAAAATTGCCCCTATCTCCTGATCGGCCCCGGAAGGTGGGGCTCGGCAGACCGCTGGTTGGGCATACCCGTTCAGTGGAAAGATATCTCGGCAGTAGGCGCGATTATTGAACTCAGAAATGAGAAGATGAAGGCTGATCCCTCACAGGGGTCTCATTTTTTTCTGAACATCACCTCGCTTGGGATCCACTATATCACCGTAACAGAGGGTTCCGGGGATTTCCTGGACTGGCCATGGCTCCATAGCCGGTCGGTCATCAAAGAGACGTCATTCTTGCGACACGTGCGACTGGAAAAGCCATTGACTGTTAAAATAGATAGTAGTAGATCTCTATGTGCGATAATCATCGACGGTTCCCCTGAAACCGCTGATGAAATATCCCAGAGTTGTCATTGGTGGCTGGGGAGGTGAGCCGGCGGGTGATTGCGGTCTTCAAAAGAATAAAAGAATTTGACGCACTCAATCGAAGGAGACAAGATATGTCAGACATAATGGAAATCATAGGATCACGGGATCCTGATCAAAAGGAGTTTCACCAGGCGGTTCAGGAGGTTCTCGAATCCGTCCAGCCGGTCCTGGACAGAAATCCGCAATATCGGAAGATGGCCGTCATGGAAAGGATTACGGAACCGGAAAGGGTCATTCTGTTCCGGGTGCCCTGGATGGATGACCAGGGCCAGGTGAGGGTGAACCGGGGATTCAGGATAGAGATGAACAGTGCCATCGGCCCCTACAAGGGCGGACTCCGCCTGCACCCTTCTGTCAACCTCAGTATCCTCAAATTCCTGGCCTTTGAGCAGGTTTTCAAGAACGCCCTGACGACCCTTCCCATGGGGGGCGGCAAGGGCGGGTCCGATTTTGATCCCAAGAGAAAATCCGATGATGAGGTCATGCGATTCTGCCAGTCTTTCATGATGGAACTCTTCAGGCATATCGGGCCGGATACGGATGTCCCCGCCGGCGACATAGGCGTGGGGGCAAGGGAGATAGGCTTTCTGTTCGGGATGTATAAAAAATTGAGGAATGAATTCACCGGGATCCTCACAGGCAAGAGCCTTGGTTGGGGAGGGAGCCTGATCCGGCCCGAGGCGACCGGGTATGGGTGCATCTATTTTGCCGCCGAGATGCTGGCGACCGGGAATGATAACCTCGAGGAAAAAACCTGCCTCGTATCCGGGGCGGGGAACGTGGCCCAGTATGCCATTGAGAAGATCATCCAGCTGGGCGGCAAGGTGATTACGGTCTCTGATTCGTCCGGGTATATCCTTGATGAAAAAGGCATAGATGGCGAGAAACTTGCCTATGTCAAGAAACTTAAGAATGTCAAACGTGGCAGGATCAGGGAATATGCGGAAAAGTATCCGGAAGCCGTTTACACGGAGGTGGATCTGTCCCTGGACTACAACCCCCTCTGGGATCACAAGGCCGATTGTGCCTTCCCCTGTGCGACACAGAACGAGATCAACGAAAAGGATGCCCGGCACCTGGTGCGCAATGGCGTGACCCTGGTTTGTGAAGGATCCAACATGCCTTCAACGCCGGATGCCATCCATGTTTTCCTGGACAACAAGCTCCTCTATGCGCCCGGCAAGGCGTCCAATGCAGGCGGTGTTGCCGTTTCCGGGCTTGAGATGTCCCAGAACAGTATGCGGTTGAACTGGCCGCGGGAGGAAGTGGATCAGCGTCTCCAGCACATCATGAAAAGCATCCATCAGACCTGTCTGGATGTGTCAACGGAGTATGGAGAGCCGGGAAACTACATGGCCGGGGCCAACATCGCAGGGTTCATCAAGGTGGTGAACGCCATGCTGGACCAGGGACTTGTATAGATCGGCGAAGTATTGATGACTTTGTGAAAAGCTCATTTATGCCGCGAGCCGCATCCTTTGAAAAACGAAAGCGATAGTGGCCTGGAGCCCAACCTGACAATCTTTTTCAGACGTTTTCTAAACACCCCGGAGGGGATGGACACCTATTTGGGGTTTAGCGCGACATAATAGAAGTGCGTGAGGTTTGGGAGGCGTAAACCCCAAATAGCCGTCCATGTCGGAGTTGGCTGCCAAGTGCACTATGAGGAAGCGTCCGAAAAAGACCCTCAGGTTCTCGTGGGCAATTGGCCTTGAGCTGCTGTTTATGGAGGGACTTCGATGGAAGCCATCGGGCTTCAACGGAAAACAGGGTGAAAATGGGTCAGAGCAGAAAAGCGAAAAAGACCAAAACGTTGTCCGTTCAGAGAGAATGGTGCAAGGGATGCGGGATATGCGTGGCTTTCTGCCCGGAAGATGCCCTGGACCTGGACAGGGAAGGAAAGGCCCGATGGGCCCATCCCGACAAATGCAGCAGGTGTGGCCTCTGCGAGCTGCGGTGCCCTGATTTGGCCATAGAACTGCTTTGAGGGGAAAACCTGTGGAGCAAGACGTAAGGTTTGTACAGGGGAACGAGGCTGTTGCCGAAGGGGCAATTTACGCGGGATTGGGATTCTATGCGGGATACCCCATCACGCCCTCGACGGAGATAGCCGAGATTTTGTCCGAGAGACTCCCGGTTCTGGGGAAAACCTTTATCCAGATGGAGGACGAGCTTTCGTCCATGTGCGCCATCCTGGGGGCATCCCTGACAGGACAGAAGGCAATGACCGCTACCAGCGGCCCCGGATTTTCATTGATGCAGGAGGCCATTGGATATGCCGTAATGGCTGAGGTCCCATCGGTGGTGGTCAATATGCAGAGAGGCGGCCCAAGTACCGGCCTTCCCACGTCTGTGGCCCAGGGAGATGTCATGCAGGCCAGGTGGGGGACCCATGGTGACCATTCCATCATAGCGCTCACCGCATCAAATCTTCAGGACGCCTTTTTGATGACCGTAGAGGCCTTCAACCTGGCGGAGACATTTCGCACCCCTGTCATTCTGTTGTTTGACGAGGTCCTGGCGCACATGCGTGAAAAGGTCGTTATCCCTCGTCCCGGTGAGATCGAGGTGGTTGAACGGCTCCAGACGTCTGTTCCAAAAGGGACAAACTACCACCCGTATCTGGCCCGAGAAGACGGTCGCCTTCCCATGAGCGACTTCGGCGGCAGACACAGATACAATGTCACCGGTCTGGTTCACGACATGTGGGGGTTTCCATCCACCGATCCGAAAGTGGCCTATGATCTCCTCCACCATCTGGTGGACAAACTGGAAAACCGCGCGGATTCCATCACCTACTACAAGGAGCATTACCTGGAGGATGCCGAGACTGTCCTGATTTCTTACGGGAGTCCGGCGAGGAGCGCACTCCACCTGGTGGAAGATCGACGTAAGCGGGGAGCAAAAATAGGCCTCCTGGAACTCCAGGGGCTGTGGCCTTTTCCTAAGGGTGTTGTCCGGAAGAAATGCGCGGGACGCGAGCAGGTGATGGTGGTTGAAATGAACCGCGGACAGATCTGCCAGGAAGTCACGAAGGCCGTAGTGGAACCGGAAAAGGTGTTCCTGTCCAATCGCTTCGATGGAATCTTCATTTCCCCGGCGGACATATTACAATCACTCAACATGATAAAGGGCAAAGGGGTTTAGCGTGGCCGTAAAAGACTACGTGCGTCAACGGTTTTTTCCGCATCTCTGGTGCCCGGGATGCGGTCACGGCATTGTCATGTCCAGCATGATCCGGGCTATCGATCGCCTTGGGTTGGAGAAAAACGAGATCGTCGTGGTCGCCGGCATAGGCTGTTCATCACGAATGCCCGGTTATCTGGATTTCCACACCATGCATACCCTGCACGGCAGGGCTCTTGCCTTTGCCACCGGAGTCAAGATGGGGAGGCCCGACCTGAAGGTCATTGTACCGATGGGTGACGGTGACGCCCTGGCCATTGGGGGAAACCATCTCATCCATGCCGCCCGGAGAAACCTGGACCTGACGGCCATCATCATGGACAACCGCATCTATGGCATGACAGGGGGGCAATTTTCTCCCATGACGCCCTTTGGGGAAAAGGGCACGACGGCCCCTTTTGGCAATATCGATCACGCCTTTGATATCGCGAAACTTGTGAAGGGCGCAGGGGCCTCTTTTGTCGCCAGGACAACCACCTATCACGTTCAGGAAATGATCAAGATTCTGGCGAAGGCTATCCAACACAAAGGGTTTTCCGTGGTGGAAGTCATGTCCCAGTGCCCCACCTATTACGGCCGAAAAAACCGGCTCGGAAGCGCCATAGAAATGATGTCGCAATATAGAGACCTGACTGCGCCCATAGGGTCCAAGAAAAGCAGGGAAAATCCTGAACTCGTCGAACGCGGCATCTTTGTGGAGGAGGAACGCCCGGAATACTCCCGGACCTATCTGGACCTGGTGGAACAGCACCGGATCTCAAAAGAAGAAGCAGCCCCGGGCGAAACACCATGATGATGGATCTGAATAGGGCAGGAACGTTGGTGACACCACCCCTCGACCATGATCGGCCCGGCCTTTCGGAGGTGGCCAGCCATGGAAACTAAGCGCATCGTTTTGACCGGCTCCGGCGGCCAGGGTGTTATTACGGCGGCTATCATTCTTGCCGAGGCCGCGGCTATTTATGAGGATATGAATGCAGTTCAGACCCAGGCCTATGGCCCCGAGGCCCGTGGTGGTGCAACCAGAGCGGATGTGGTGATTTCCCATGATCCCATCCGGTATCCCAAGGTGATCAATCCCCACCTTCTGGTCTGCCTGACCCAGGAAGCCTACAACAAATATTCAGAGATAATCACGCCGGGTGGTCTCCTGTTGACCGATACGGAGTTTGTAGCCCTTGAGCACAGAATCGATGCCAAACAGGTGGAGCTGGGCATGTACCGGGCCGTTTTGGATGAGATCGGCAAGCCCATCGTCTTCAACATCTGCATGCTGGGGGTGTTGATCGGGTTGACCGATCTGATCAAGACGAAATCCATCATGGCGGTACTGGAAGGGCGAATCAATCCGGACTTTCTGGAGATGAACAAGAAAGCCCTGCAACTGGGCCTGAGACTCGCTGAAAATCAGGGGTGATAGACAAAAGCCCTTACTTTCCTAGCCCGTATTTCTTGATTTTGGCAATGAGAATCGGCCGACTGATCTCCAGGATTTTCGAGGCCTGTGTCCGGTTTCCCCCGGTTATTTTGAGGGCCTTCTCAATGAGTTCACGTTCCAGCTGTCTTGAGGCCTTCTTGATGGAAAGGGTGTCTCCATGTGCCGGCCCTGGAGAGATCCTCGAGGGTTCGGTCAGGGAGGGGGGAAGTTCCTGCGGGGTGATCCAGCTGCCCTTGGCAAGAAGAACGGCCCTCTCCATGACGTTTTCCAGTTCCCTCACATTTCCCGGCCAGGGATGTTCCATCAGTATGGGCATGGCCTCGGAAGACAGCCCTTCGATCCCCTTGTTCAGCTTCTTGTTGAAAAGGTCAATGAAATAGCCCACCAGCAGGGGAATATCCCCACGTCTTTCCCTCAGGGGCGGCAGGTGAATGGCCATCACGTTTATGCGGTAGAAAAGGTCCTCGCGGAACCTGCCGGCTTTCACCTCTTCGATCAGGTTTCTTGCCGTTGCGGTGATGATCCTCACATCAATCTTTTTAGACCCGACATCACCCAGCGGGGTGATCTCTTCTTCCTGCAGAACCCGGAGCAACTTGACTTGCAGAGGGAGAGGGAGTTCCCCTATTTCATCAAGAAAAAGGGTCCCTGTATGCGCCTCTTCAAAGCGACCGGGCTTGTTTTTCAAGGCATCGGTGAAGGCCCCCTTCTTGTAGCCGAAAAGCTCGCTTTCCAGAAGATTCTGTGGAATACCCCCGCAATTGATACTCACAAGCGGCGCAGAGGACCGGATGCTGCTCGTGTGTATGGCCTTGGCTATGAGTTCTTTTCCCGTGCCGCTTTCCCCGGTGATCAGGATGGTGGTCTTGTGATCCGCCACGGTCTGGACAAGATCAAAGACCTTGGCCATGGATTCGCTTCGGGCGATGATGTTCCCGAAGGAATATTTCTGTTCGATTTTCCTGATCCGGTTCTTGAGTTGGACGTTTTCCGTCTTGAGGCGTTCCCGTTCTTCCGCCTTTCTGAGGGTCAGGAGGACTTCGTCCGCCTTGAAGGGCTTGGAGATATAGTCGTAGGCCCCCTTCTTGATGGCATCAAGGGCGGTTTCCACAGTGCCGTAAGCGGACATCATGATATAGGTTTTTTCGGGGAATGAGGCGATGGATTTTTCCAGAAAGGCCATTCCATCCATTTCGGGCATGCGGATATCGCAGAGAATGAAGTCAAAATCGCTCGTTGCCATTTTTTCAAGGGCTTTCATGCCGTTGGCTGCGCTGTCGACGTCATAGCCCTGCTTGCCAAGCATGGTCTCAAGCATGTGCCGCATGTTTTTCTCGTCGTCAATGATCAAGACCCGTTTCTGGGACATGAATCCTCCTCTCCTTCTCTATACAGCGGAATGTCAATCGTGATGGTCGTGCCGGTCCCCCGGTTGTTTTCGGCCCGGATGATACCCCCCAGGTTTCGGATGATCTTGTGAGACACGGAAAGGCCCAACCCGGTTCCTTTCCCCGGAGGCTTCGTGGTGTAAAACGGGTCAAAGATCCTTCCCAGGTCTTCTTCGGGTATTCCGGAACCCGTGTCTTTGAATTGTATCCGGATTGTGTCCGGCGTGTTGGAGGTTTCAATAGTCAGCCGCTTTTCCTGCGACATGGCATCCGCAGCGTTCATCATAATATTGAGCAATACCTGTTGAACCTGATTGGGATCGGCCCATATGGTGTCCCGAGAGGCATCGAATGCAATGTCCAGCTGGACGTCCGACATCAGGGGTTGGGGTTTCAGGATCCGGATCGTCGCCCGTAACAGTTCATGGAGCCGCACCCTGTCAGGTTCTCCGCCTGCAGGTCTCGAAAAGTCCAGAAGCTGCCGGATGATGTCATTGATTCGTGTGATTTCCGACTCGACCCGCTCAAGAAAATCCGCCCTTTCGTCGGGGGAGAGATCTCCCCTTTTGAGGAGATCCATATAGCCGAGAATAATGCCCATGGGGTTGCCTATTTCATGTGCAATACCTGTCGCAAGACGGCCCACTGAAGCCAGTTTCTCTGACATGATAAGCTCTTCCTGGGTCTTTCTAATCTCCACATTAGCCTGTTCGAGGGAAGTGATGTGCGCCTGGAGTTCCTTCTTGTTCTCATCCAGCCGCGAGAGCATAAGGTTGAGCGATCGGTTGAGCTGCCCTATCTCGTTTTCGCCGGCGTCAGGGAAGAGAGGCAGGAGTTCTCCTTCCTCAAAGGTCTCTGTTAAGCGAAGCAGCCTGTTGACGGGATTGACGACCGTTCGGGACAGGAGGTAAAGACCCACGCTGATAAGGACCAGTGTGTTCAACAGGATGTAGATGAGAACGAGTTTCTCCGACCTCCTTATCTTCCGGTAAATGGGTCGCAGATCGCCCCAGACCGCAATGCTGCCCAGGAGGCCTTTCTGCTCGATCAGGGGGGTGGTGATCATCATCATGTCATGGGCGGGCCACAATACTCCCCAGACCTGACCTGAAAAACGCACTGCCGTCTGTCTGGTAATCAAAGAATGGCGGGCTTGGGCAAGACCCATTTTTCTCTCTTCACCATCGGGGAGGCTTGTGAAAAGAGCGATGCCCTTCCGGTCAACGAGGGCCGCTCCTTCAAAACCGGCCCTTTGGATCAGGGCGAGAATTGTCTGTTTCTTTGAGGTGAGGGAAGGGGAGCCATAGGTCTTCCTCCCAGGCCGCATCAATTCATCTCCGACCATTTGTTGAAGACTCCGGGAAAGCAGATCTCCCATCTGCAACTTTCCTTGGATTAGATCGCGTTCTTCAAACTTGACCATCACGATGCTGATCAATAACATTGCTGCCACGATGAGAAACGTCAGGTTGGCAAGGATATTCAATCGAAGGCTGTTGCCTGGAAATCTCAAAGCGGGTCCTCACTAAAAGAACGATTGCAAGTACCATCTTACAAGTTGAGGGCCAAAAAAGAAGTAGATCATTGCGCCTACAGAGAGAAACGGTCCAAAGGGGATCCGTACGCGGTATCCTTTCCCAGCCATGAGAAGGGCTCCTCCACCAATGAGGATTCCCGAGAGGGAAGAAAGCAGCAGGATAAAGGGGAGTGATTGCCAGCCCATCCATGCGCCAAGCATGGCCAGGAGCTTTACATCACCGCCGCCCATTCCATCCCTCCCTGTCACTTTTTTGAAGACGACGGCGACGAGATAGAGGAGCCCTCCGCCCCCCAGGGCGCCGATCAAGGAATCTATCCACTGGACATGGCCTGGGAAAAAGGATAGGCCTATCCCCACGACAATCCCTGGAATGGAAAGGATATCGGGTATGATCTGGTGTTGGAGATCGATAAAACTGATCACCACGAGGGACATGACGAACAAATAGAACATGAAATATTGATAAGTCAGCCCATATCTGATAAACAAGATGACGCTCAGCAGGCCCGAAAGGGCTTCAATGAACGGGTAGCGCAAGGGAATATGTTCATGGCAGAATCGGCATTTGCCGAGTAGAAAGACATAGCTCAGAAGGGGAATATTATCGTAGAATCTGATATGCCGACCGCATTTTGGACAGCTTGAAGGGGGAAAAATGATAGATTTCTTTATGGGAATTCGGTAGATGCAGACGTTCAGAAAGCTTCCAAAAATGAGGCCGAAAAGGCATGAGAAAAGGATCATGACAGCCATCACATCCATTGACTCCTTAAAAACGCGTAACCGGTAAACTATGAATAATCAGAGATCGGACCCCAGGTCCCGAAAAAAATCCCAAGTTTTTTCAATTAATCCGGACAACCCCCAGCACCGTCTGATTTCACGGGTTGCACAGGCACTGGAGGACGGTGGGCTGATCGCCTATCCCACCGATACCTTTTACGGTATTGGTTGTGACTTGTACAACAAAAAAGCGATCCAGCAGATATACAGGCTCAAGAACCGTCCACTCAAGAAGCCTTTCTCCTTCATTTGCGACAGTCTGAAGGGCATCAGCCAGTATGCCAAGGTTTCCAACTATGCCTATAAGACCATGAAAAGCCTCCTGCCCGGGCCGTACACATTTGTCCTCGAAGGGACAAAACTGGTCCCAAAAATCATGCTGACCAAGAGAAATACGGTGGGTATCAGGGTCCCGGACAATCGGATTTCCCTCGCCATCGTGACGGCCCTTGGAAGGCCCATCATAAGCACCAGTGCCGGTTTTAACGAACCCCATGCGATCAATGAGGCCTATGGGCCTTTTATCGATATCATTATTGATGGTGGTGTGGTTGATCCGGATCCATCCAGTGTGGTTTCTCTGATCAATGATCGACCTGAGGTGATCAGAAAAGGGAAAGGGGACGTGAGCCGCTTTATCTAAAAGCGGGATTGAGGCTGTTCTGCCAGGAATATTCTACCCTTGTTTGTGTCTTCTGCAGCCATTTCAGGGCTGACTTTGAAGCCGAGTCGAAAATGAGATCCCAGAAATTTATTCCGCGTTTCTTGGGGTATACCAGCGTCACATCTCCCTTGATCCCTGCCATCTTCTTGGCCAATTCGACAGCATCTTGAAAATTTCCAAGGGCATCCACCAGACCCAAGGCTTTGGCCCTCTCGCCTGAAAAGATACGTCCGTCTGCGATTTTTTCCACTTCTTCCTTTGGAAGATGCCTGCCCTTGGCAACGGCCCGCACAAATTGCTGCTTTATATCGCTGATGACCTGGTTGAGGATTTGCTTGTCACCCTCGGTCAGCTTTCTCTGGGGATAGCCCATGTCCTTATATTCACCGCTCTTGAGTACATCGATACTTACGCCTATTTTCTTCAGGAGTTCTTCCAAACGCACAAACTCCATGATAACCCCGATACTGCCGGTGATTGTTCCTGGATTGGCAACGATCTTATCGGCTGCGGCCGCGATGTAGAATCCCCCGGAGGCGGCAACGCTCCCCATGGAGGCAATGACCTTTTTGGATTTTCTGGTTCTCCGTAATTCTTCGTAGATCTCCTGGGAAGGGCCGACCCCTCCGCCCGGAGAATCAATCCTCACGATAATGGCCTTGACAGCCTTGTCTTTCCTGAACCGGATGATTTCCGAAAGGGTGGGTTGGGCATTCAGAATGGTGCCGTTGATGGTAATAACGCCTATCTTTTTTCCGAAGGAAATACGGGAAGAAGGTGCGAGGGTTCTGACAACAATAATGGAAATGGTCCCCAGCAACAGTGCAACGGCCGCGATAATGATAAAGACAGTAAGTACGGTATGTTTCTTTTTTGCCATTACTTACTCTGTTCCGGACCTGCGCCGAGCAGGCTGCAGGTCACACGGTCGCCGGGGGGGAGCAAAGGCCTCTTGAACATGGAAATCAAGTGGTCTCGGTTTCTTTTTCAGCCTCTTCCGGTTCGTCAGAAGGGCTTTCAGCGGATTCCACTACGGCTTCTGATTCCGGTTCCGGTTCATCAGCAGAGCTTTCAGCAGACTCCATTACGGTTTCTGATTCCGGTTCCGGTTCAGCGGGGACGTCGTCATTGTCGTTTTCCGGTAGGCCGTCCTGCTGGAGGTGCATCATCTCCTCTTTCAGGAGTTCTCCCAGGTTGGAGGTAGCCCCCGTCTTGTTGTTCAGGTAACTGGCGTAAACGGCCTTTTCAGAGGTCTCTTCGAGTTTCCGTATGGACAGGCCGATCTTCTTATCATCCCGTGATACGTTGACCACCTTTGCCTGTATGACATCATCCACCTGAAATCGCGAAAGGCTTTGGCCCTTTTTGTCCTTCGGCAGCTCAGACACGTGTATCAGGCCTTCGATTCCTTCTTCAAGTTCAACAAAAATGCCAAAATCCGTCACATTTGTCACGGTGCCTGTTACCCGCGTGCCGGCCTTGTATCTTCTCGGGATTTCAGTCCAGGGGTCTGTTGTCAACTGTTTGATGCCCAGGGAAAAACGCTCATTGGCTTTATCGATATTCAAGACAACGGCCTGGACTTCCTCGCCCTTTTTGTACACCTCGGAAGGGTGTTTGATGCGCTTGGTCCAGGAGATATCGGATATATGGACCAGGCCGTCAATGCCTTCGTCAATCCCGATGAAAATCCCGAAATCCGTGATGTTCTTGATCTTACCCTCGATGGTCGTCCCCACCGGGTATTTCTCTGCAATAATATCCCATGGGTTGGGTTCGACCTGCTTCATGCCCAGGGAGATGCGTTTGTTATTGGCGTCGATATTGAGTACGAGCACGTCAACCATCTCCTCAACGGTCAGGAGTTGGGAAGGATGACGGACCTTCCTGGTCCATGACATTTCAGAGACGTGGATGAGGCCCTCCACACCTTCCTCTATTTCAATGAAGGCACCATAGTCGGTGAGACTCACGACCTTGCCTTGAATTCGCGTGCCCATGGGGTATTTTTCACCGGCATTGCTCCATGGATCAGGCGTCAACTGCTTGATCCCGAGAGAAACGCGTTCTCTCTCCCGATCAAACTTGAGGACCTTGACCGTGATGGTGTCCCCTACACGGTACAGCTCTGAAGGATGGCCCACGCGCCCCCAGGACATATCGGTGATATGCACGAGGCCGTCAATTCCTCCCAGGTCAATAAACAGGCCGTAATCCGTGATGTTTTTGACACTCCCTTCAAGCGTTGCGCCCTCTTCAAGGATCTTCAGGGTGGTTTCCCTGAGCGACATCCTTTCGGCTTCCAGAATGGCCCTTCGCGACAGGACGATGTTCCCCCTCCGCTTGTTATATTTGACAATCTTGAATTCCTGCGCGGTCCCCACCAGGGCATCCATGTCCCGTATCGGCCGCAGGTCCACCTGGGATCCGGGCAAAAAGGCCTGCAGGCCGATATCAACGGAAAGCCCTCCCTTTACCCGGGAGATGATTGTACCCACTATGGTCTGGTCTTGTTCGTAGACTTTCTTGATTTCATCCCAGACCTTGATCTTGGCGGCCTTTTCCTTGGAGAGGATGATCAGCCCTTCTTCGTCTTCCTTTCGTTCCAGAAGGACATCGACCTTGTCACCGACTTTTGCTGTCAGGCCGCCATTTCCGTCATAGAATTCCTCTATGCGAATTTGCCCCTCTGATTTATATCCAATGTCCACAAGGACAAATTCTTTGTCGATCTGAACGATCTCCCCGTTGATAACCTCGCCTTCCTGAATGCTCTTGAGGCTTTCCTCGTAGAGTTCCATGAAACTGCCGTCTTCATTGGCCCCCTCTTTATCCCGGGTCAGTTCGCCCTCTGGATCATCTAATGCTTTTATTTCATTAGGAAACTCAGGTGTCGCTATGTCGCTTGTGTCCGCTGTTTCTTCAATGATTTCATCTGTGCCTTTTTCCATTAACCCAAACACCCCCTGCGCATATTTGCCTCACCGAGAGGCTTAACCTTTAGTAAATAACAAAGTATTTAAAGAAATACAACTTATTTGTAGAGCAGTCCATATTTCTCCCCCTCAGCATCGTCACAGGTCTTCCTTCAGGTGGGCCAGGATCGTGTGGACCACCTGATCCTGTGTGAGCTTCGTGGAATCAATGAGGATCGCATCCTCTGCCGCCTTGAGAGGTGCCAGGGGCCTTGTCTTGTCCTGCTCGTCCCGTTTAAGAAGTGCGGCCTTTACTTCTTCTGCCGCCACGCTCTCACCACGGCCCATACGTTCCAGGTATCTCCTCCCGGCGCGTTCATCCTGGCTGGCCGTCAGAAAAAACTTATTACGGGCCTGGGGAAAGACGATGGTCCCCATGTCCCTTCCCTCCGCCACCACGTTGGTTCCCTTGGCCATGCGTTTCTGAAGTTCGGTCATGGCCTCTCTCACCTCACTCACAGCCGAAACGATGGAAGAACGCATGTCCATGTCGGGCCGACGTATGGCAAGACTGATATCCTCTTCATCGAGGTAGAGTTTGAGACCGCCGCCTTCGGATTGAAATCTCAAGGCCATGTGGCGGCAAAGTTCTCCCAGTCGTGCACCTTGATCCAGAGGTATATGGTTTCGTTCTGCGGCCAATGCGACCGCCCGGTACATGGCCCCTGTGTCGAGATACAGATAATGGAGCTTTTCGGCGAGCAGTTTGCTGACTGTGCTTTTCCCTGATCCTGCAGGCCCATCAATGGTAATGATGTTACTCAAAGACCGACACCTCTTCCTGCAGAAGGCTTTGCATGGCCCTGATGAATCGCTCATTCTCTTCCGGAAGCCCCACGTTGATACGGATGTATTCGGGCAGGGAGTAACTGTCCATTGAACGGACGATGACGCCTTTGCGGAGGAGTTTCTCATAGGTGTCTTTGCCGCCCAGGGGAACTCTTATCAAAAAGAAGTTGGTTTGTGTCGGAACAACCTCCAGTCCCATCCGGGCCAGGTGCTCCTGAAGGTAGGCCAGGCCGTCTCGAATCGTACCCAGGGTCCGGTTTGCAAAGTCCGTATCATCCAGGGCGGCGGTGGCTGCTGCCTGTGCCAGGGCGTTCGCGTTGAAAGGCTGCCTTACCCGGTTGATGTAGTCCGCGATTTTGGCTGAGGTGAATCCGTAGCCTATCCTCAGGCCGGCCAGCCCGTAGAGTTTGGAAAAGGTTCTCAGCACGACGATACCGGGATGCGTATCCAGCAATTGGAGGCCGTTGGCACAACCAGGGTCCGTAACAAATTCAATGTAGGCTTCATCCAGGACCACAATAAGATCTTTTGGCACGGCCTCCAGAAAAAGCCTCATCTCTCTCGCACCCAGAATGGAACCCGTGGGGTTGTTGGGATTGTTCACAAAGATGATCTTTGTCCCGGGGGTAATGGCGGCCAGTATCCCCTCGAGGTTGATTCCAAACTGCTCCAGCGGCACGGAGATGGTCCGGCCTCCGGCCCCTCTCACGATTTTCTCGTAGACCAGAAATGTGGGGAAGGCCTGAATGACCTCTTCTTCAGGTTCGAGAAATGTGCGGATGATCAACTCGATGATCTCGTTTGAACCGTTTCCCAGTAGGATTCGGTCCGGGGAAAGACCGAACTTTTCGCTCAATTTGGATTTCAAATAGTATCCACTGCCATCCGGATACCGGTTGAGGGTTCCCAGCTTTCCCCGAACGGCATCGATGGCCTTCGGTGAAGGACCGAGGGGATTTTCGTTGGAAGCGAGTTTGATGGACCCCTGAATGCCGAGATCGCGTTCCAGTTCTTCAATGGGCTTCCCCGGAGGATAGGGCACAAGGCCTTCAATGCCTCGGCGGGTCAAAGTTTTCATTCTGGCATTCTCCTTCTTGTGGACAAGCAATCGCCTTATAACGCAATGTCAGCAAAAAGTAAACATCTCGATGATTCATTTCTCTTGACTTCATTTTCGTGATGGACTATTTTGAACTACTCATCAGGTAACCACCTTTTATTACTCTATATCGAAAACGAGGGAGGACATGAACAAATCACAACTCATAGAGGCTCTTGCAAAGGCGGAGGACCTGCCGTTAAAAAGGGCGGAAGATGTGGTGAACACGGTTTTTGAAGATATGGAAAGCACCCTTGCCCGTGGTGAACGTATTGAGATTAGGGGGCTTGGCAGCTTCAAAATCAAGGAGTACGAGGGCTACAAGGGCCGAAATCCAAAGACCGGAGATGTTATTAAAGTCTCTCCCAAGAGACTCCCCTTTTTCAAGGTGGGAAAAGAGCTGAAGGAAAGGGTAGACGTCTTTTAGGATTTCTAGGGATGACGGCTTCGTGAAAAGTCCTGAGGACCGGACTTTCCACGTTCTATCAAGAATCCTTGGTCGTGCTAGACGGGGAGCTAGCGGTGCCCTTTAACCCGAAATCCGCTCATGCGGGGTTGAACGTCCCTCAGGAGGGCCTTGGTTCGGGTCGTTCCGCGTCACTTTTGAGAAGGAGATGGACCTCACGTGACAGGCGCTTATGAACCCCGTCAGATCCGGGAGGAAGCAGCGGTAAGTAAGAGAGCCTGTGTCGTGGCGGAATCTATCTCCAGTCTCCGGGTGGCAAGGACTTC
>Ga0307417_10000187_pt1 | contig 26467 bp, 31 predicted proteins | sample SalMarWE160210MG_2_FD_202514 | JGI IMG/M metagenome (GOLD analysis project Ga0307417, IMG submission 202514) | Salt marsh sediment microbial communities from the Plum Island Ecosystem LTER, Massachusetts, United States - WE1602-10 | ecosystem: Environmental > Aquatic > Marine > Intertidal zone... | reverse complement strand
CCTTCGGGAACACGCGCTCGAACGCCCGCGCGTGCGACCAGTGCATGGTCGCTTCGTGTCCGTCCAAGAGACCAGTTTCCGCCAGCAGGAAAACACCGGAGCAGGCGGTGCAGATCGTCGCGCCGCCGTCGTGCATGGCGCGCAGCCACTCGATCGTCGCCGGATAGCGGCCGGTCTCCCAGCGATTGGAGTCGAGCATGAGCGAGGGAACGAACACGAGGTCGGTGCGCTCGATCTCGCCGATGGCGCGGTGCATGAGGATCGGGATGTTGCTGGCGGTGTTCATCGGTCCGCGCCGTTCTGAGACGATTTCCGCGCGATAGGGCGCCTCCGCCGGAATCGCCTCGTCGAACGCCTGCAGGCCGCCAAGCGAATTGAGCACGTCGTAGATGCCGAGCACCGGCGACGCCATGGTGTCGGGGACCGCCAGAATGCAGGCATGCAGCGGCGGGCGCGCCGTCATAAGTCGCCCCCAATTGGCACGAATGGACCGGTTCTGGCCATTATGGGTCTTACCCGTTGGCCTCGCAACGTCGATAACGCCGCACGCAAATCGACCCAACCAACCACTGATCGAGGAACACCATGAGCAAAACGAGATGGGAAATTAACGGCAAGGAATTCGTCAATTGCAATTGCGATTACGGCTGCCCGTGCCAGTTCAATGCCTTGCCCACCGATGGAACCTGCCGCGGCGTCGGCGCCATCGCGATCGAGTCGGGCTATTACGGCAAGACCAAGCTCGACGGCCTCAACGCCGCCTGGTTGCTGGATTGGCCGAACCCAATCCATGAAGGCAACGGCACCACTCAAGTCATCGTCGACGAGCGCGCCAACGCCGACCAGCGCCATGCTTTGGTGCGCATCCTGAGCGGCGAGGACACCGAACCAGGCGCGACGGTCTGGCAAGTGTTCTCCACCACCATGACCAAGGTGCTGGAGCCGCTGTTCCGGCCCATCACTTTCGAGGTCGATGTCGACGCGCGCACCGCCAGGCTGTCGGTGCCGGGCCTGATCGACTCGCGCGGCGAGCCGATCCGCAATGCGATCACCGGCGAGATCCACCGCGCGCGCATCGAACTGCCGCACGGCTTCGAATACACGGTCGCCGAAATGGGCTCCGGTACGTCGAAGATCGAGGGTGCCATGCCGATGTCGCTCAAGGACAGCTACGGCCAGTTCGCTCAGATCCACCTGAGCAACGTGGGCAACCTGCTCGCCAAGGCGGCCTAACAACAGGAGCGCACCGCCATGTCGGTTACGACCGTCGAGACGTTGTTGAAGCACGACAGGGCGATCGTCGCCGCCGGACTGGCGGCGACGACTCTGCTCGCCTGGCTCTATCTCCTGACCGGTGCCGGCACCGGCATGGACGCAGTGGCGATGACCAGCCTCAAAGTGCTGGGCCGCATGGCGATGCCGATGGGCGGCACCGGCTGGAGCGTGTCGTACTGGTTCATCATGCTCGCCATGTGGTGGATCATGATGATCGCCATGATGCTGCCGACCGCCGCGCCGGCGGTGCTGCTCTACACACGCGTTCATCGGCACAGCCACCAAACGGGACCGGCATCAACGATCCCGGCCGCCGCGTTCACTTTCGGCTATCTGGTGGCATGGCTTGGCTTCAGCGTGGTGGCGACCATGCTGCAGGCGGCGATGGAGCGCGCCGGCCTCCTCGACCGCATGATGATGTGGACCACCGACCGCACGCTCACAGCCGGCATTTTGCTGGCCACCGGCCTCTTCCAGCTGTCGCCGCTCAAGTCGGCTTGTCTCGACCATTGCCGCCGGCCGGTCGAGTTCCTCACCCGCAATTGGCGCAACGGGACATTGGGCGCCGTGCGCATGGGCCTGCATCACGGCGCCTACTGCGTCGGTTGCTGCTGGCTGCTGATGGCGTTGATGTTCGCTGGCGGCGCGATGAACCTGATCTGGATCGCCGGTCTGACCATTCTGGTGCTGGTAGAAAAGCTCGCGCCGCACGGCGGCCGGACCGCCAAGGCGATCGGGCTGCTGCTCATCGTGGCCGGCACTTACGTTCTGCTCGCCCCGGCCAACGCGGCGCCGATGTGCAAGGCCTCGGCGCCGCTATCGACTTTTGTTGGTGTTCATTGACCCAAGGTCGCAATATACGCCGCGATGTCCGCCGCCTCATGCGGCCCCGGCGAAAAATTCATCTTCGGATGCGGGCCGGCGATCGCGTGGGCGATCCGGTCGGCATCGAAGTCGTATTTGCGGCCGATCGCGTCGAACGGCGGCGCATTGGCGACCTCGCTCCGCGTGCGCGGCGCGACGGCATGGCAAGCCGCGCAATGATCCTGCGCCAGGCGCTGGCCGCGGCCGGCATCGGCGGCGCGCGCGTTCAGCGCCGCGGCTATCGCGAACAGCGCGATCGTGCCCAGGAACAGCAGGACGCGGAACGGGCAAAACCCCTTGATGGTGCACGCCAGTCCAGCCGGCCTGTCGGCCGTCTCGGCCTCGCTGCGGGAGTCGCGGATCGGTCCTCGGGCCATAGCGTCTTTATATCATGCCGATTCGATCAGGTCGTCCCCACGAAGGCGGGGACCGGGCGACGGCGCTTGCGCGCTTTGACGGCTCCCCCGAATCGCCGCCATACTTGCAGGCACCATGAGACGCCGGCTCGCGCTTTCCGCCGCCCTTGTCGGTCTTGCCGCGCTGGTCGCCGCGCCCGCGGCAGCGCAGTCGCCGCTGCCCTACGTCGTCGCCATGGCGCAGCACTTCGTACAGAACCGGCTGATGACGACCTCCGCGACGGAACACTATCACATCGAGTTCGACCAGGCGTTCGTCCACTCGCAGCCGCGCAAGACGCTGTGGGTCGTGGTCGGCGGCTATGTTTCAGACCAGAACGACTTCAACAGCTTCACCGCCGCGGTGCTGCTCGAATGTCCCGAGTTCCAGAAGGTCACATGCTGGTCGCTGGAGAAGCTGTCGATCAACGGCAAGATCGTGCTGGACCGGAAGCGGATCTGACAAGGCGTCCGCGCGGCGTACGATCTTTTACTTCGTGAGGCTTACCCGATCCGCCGCATCGGGCACGGACGGCGCCGCCAGGGCGTCGCACGCACCCCAGAACTGCCGCGCCAGCTCTTCCGCCATGACGCGCAGATCGCCCTGCAGGCTGCGCAGGGGCTGCTCCGCCGCCGGTTCCGGCTCCAGACTAAAGGTGGTGTCGAGATTGCCGGCCTCGGAATGGGCGACGACGAGATGCCAGCGCGCCGCCAGCCGCCGCGCGGCGTGCAGGCGCTCGATCGCGTCGGCCAAGGCGCGGGCAAGGACGACCGAATCCGAATAGAACCAGACGCGCGGAATTTTCCAGACCCGGCCCGCCGGATCGGTGTGCCCCTCGCACGACCAGCACGGATAAAACACGCCGAGCTTCTTCAGCTCGAACACCAGCGGCGCGACCAGCGGCTCCACCGGGCTGCGCTCGCCCTCGCTCGACAATCGCCGCGGCGCCGCCGCGCAATCGCGATGGCAGCCGGCCGACGGCTGGTAGTCCGGGCAGCAGGCGCAACACACCGGATCGGGCGCCGGGCCAAGCGCATGCGCGCGCCGCACCTCTTGGGCGACGTGTGCTTCCCGGTCCGCGGTGTCTTGGCGGGGCTCGATCCGCATTGCGCGCGCTCCAGCCGCGGAGTATTTTCAAAAAAAGTTAATAAATATGGCTGTGGCGGCTTGCCGGCGCCGCGCATGCGGCCACCGTTCCCGTTTTCATGGCGCTCTCCCAGCGACAGACGCCGCCTTATCCTGTCCCCGCGGGCGTCGGCCTTCACGTCCAGTATGTCGCCGGCCGCGCAATCGCTATTTCCCCGCCGCCTTGCGCAGTGCCGCGTTGATGCGCTCCTGCCAGCCGGGGCCGTCTCCTTGAAAAAAATCCAGCACGTCGCGATCGATGCGCAGGGTGATCTGCTCCTTGGCGCCGGGCAGCGACGGCGCGCTCGCCGCCGGCTGTTCCACCGGCTTGGTGGTCGCGGCCTTGAAGGCCTTCTCGGCCTCGCTGCGGGAATCGGATGTCGGGCGCCGGGCCATGGCGCTCTTTTATCATGCCGCTGGGATCGCCGTCATGGCCGGGCTCGTCCGCGTGCCGTCTCTCAGCGCTTGAACAATCCCATGATCTCCGCCTTCGCCAGCGTGGCGAAATGCAGGTTGAAGCCGACCACCGCGGCGCTGGTGTCAGCCTTGACCGGCAGGCTCTCGGCGTCCACCGCAAACACCGTGAACAGATAGCGATGCGGGTGGTCGCCCTCGGGCGGGCACGGGCCGCCATAACCGGGGGCGCCGAAATCGGTGCGCGTCTGCAGCGCACCCGTCGGCAGCTTGCCGCCGGCGCTGCCGGTGCCGAGCGCAAGCTCCGTCACATTGGTCGGGATGTTCACCACCAGCCAATGCCAGAAGCCCGAGCCGGTCGGCGCGTCGGGATCGAAGCAGGTCACCGCGTAACTCAGGGTGCCTTCGGGCGCGCCCGACCATTTCAGATGCGGCGATTTGTTGCCGCCGGCGCAGCCGAAGCCGAAATCGGCCGACAGGATGAAGTCCTTGCCGAGATAGTCGCCATCCTTGAAGCTGTTGCTGCTGACGGTGAAGGTCATTTCACCTCTCCTTTTAACCCGATCCATACCATTTGAATCAGAATCTCAACGAACATTTTGCTGGAGCATGATCTTATCCGAAAACCGGTTGCCATCCCCGATCAGGTCGAGGCCAAGCCTTTCGGGATCATGCTGTAGGTCCTCGAACGCATAAATCGTAGTCCGGCACCGGCAAATCGCAATGGGCTCTCGAAGCGATGAACGACATTCTGGCCATGAATCCGTTCGACGCTGCGGTCTATGGCTGCCTGTTTGTGGCCGTCGTCATGGGCTTCGTGTCCGGGCTGTTGCGCAGCCTGGCGACGATTTTCGGCTATGTGGCGGCGATGGGCATCGCGGCGGCGGCGGGTCCCCACCTGACACCGCTCGTCACCACGCATTTCAAACTGCCGCCGGCGCAGAGCTGGCTGGTGTTCGGCGCCATCTTTTTGGTGGCCGGGTTCCTGCTCAGCGCGCTGCTGCGCTTTGCCGTCGGCGAAATGGTCGGGCCCAAGGTCAGCATTCCCGATCGCGTGGCCGGCGCCGGGCTGGGGGCCGTGCGTGTCGGCCTGCTGGCCGTGCTGCTGGTGCTGGTCTTCGAGCGCATCATCCCGCCGGGCCGCGAGCCGGCCTTCCTAACCGGATCGCAATGGCGGCCGGTGCTGTCGCGGGCCGGCCAGCAGGGCTTGCAGTCCCTGCCCCCGGACGTGGAGGCCTATATCGACCGGTTGAAGCGGGCGCGCAGGCTTTGACCGGCGCGGCCCTCACGAAATCCTGATCGCGCGTTGAACCCGCGCGAACCCGGTCGGCGTTAAGCTCACGCTATGTCCCCCTTCGCCCGCGCGCTTTCGCTTGGCCTCGCCGCCGTCATGCTCGCGGCGCTGACGGCCGGCGCCCGCGCCGAACCGGTCACGCTTACCGCCGCCGACAAGGTCAAGGTCTTCGCCACCTATTACGGAACCGGCGACAAGAGCAAACCCATCGTGCTCTTGTTTCACATGGCCGGCGCCAACGGCGCCGAATACGCGACCATCGCGCCCAAGCTCAATGCGCTCGGCTTCAACGCGCTGGCGGTCGACCAGCGCTCGGGCGGCACGGCCTTCGGCCGCGCCAACAAGACGGTCGAGGCGCTCGGACACAGCACGGCGTACCGCGCCGCCCTGCCCGACCTGCAGGCCGCGCTCGACTGGGCAAGCGCCAACCACGCGGCCAAGATCATCGTTGCCGGCTCGAGCTATTCGGCCTCGTTGGTGTTCCTGCTGGCGGCGGATAATCCCGGCAAGATCGCCGGGCTGATGGCCTTCTCGCCGGGTGAATATCTCGGCGGCGCGCATGTGGTGCGCGACGCCGCCGCCAAGCTGAAGGACATCGCCGTGTTCGTTACCTCCGCCAGCGACCGCGGCGAGATCGCCGCCGCCCGCGCCATCGTCAAGGCGGTGCCGGGGCGCGCGAAAACGCAATTCGTACCCAAGCGTGCCCCGCACGGCGCCTCCGCGCTGCGCGAAGACGCCAATCCCGCCGGTTACAAGGAAGCCTGGGCGGCGGTCGAGCGTTTCCTCAAAAACCTGCGCTAGCACCGCCGCGCGTCGCCCTTGCGCGCTGTGACCTGATCGGCTTGCGCGCTCCAGGCTGCGCCTGGCCGGTCTGAAGCAAACCAGTGTGGCATTACCTCACAGGCGCGGCGCCACCGAACTCATAATCGAGAATATCGCCCTCGGTGATCATTTCATCGGCGTCGCCTCTGATATCCTGGATGATTTGCCGTTCCGGCGCGACGCCTGCCGGCGGCATAGCATCGGGCTGTTGCAGCCGTTCCGACGCCATGTCGCGATAGGCTTGCATCGCCTGCTCGCTGCCGAGGAACGCGCATTTGCAGGTGTCGGGGTCGACATACATGAAATAGGAACGGCCGGCCTTGGCGCGGCGGATGAATTTGCGCGCCGGCACCGTGCGCAGGCGCGCGATCTTCGCCGGCGTGTCCGCCACGCGCACGATAAAACCGGCGTCCCTTAGATGCATATCGGTCGCCTCCTGGCCCGCCGCGCCGGGATCGCAGAAGAAACCGAAAATCAACAGCGCCAGCAGGCGCGCATCGTTCGCTCGCATGGACATCCATCGCACCCCGTGGATCGCGGCTATGAAAGTCCCACTCCGGCGGGGCCAGGGCAAGCCCGCGGACCGGACCGCGGCATCCCGCCGACGGCCCCCAATTTGGCATCGCAAGTGCGGGCGAATCGGGTAGCGTTTGCCCTGTCCGTATGCCGCTCGATAACGCGGGATTTCCGCAGACCAAGCAATAATTCCCAAACAAACATAATGACTTTCGCATGAGCTCCGCCGACAAGCCCGGCGCTGTCGAACCGCGCTATAGCAAGCGCCTGGCCATCGTCGTGCCCTATCGCGACCGGGCCGAGCATCTCGCCAGATTCGTTCCGCACATGCTCGCCTATTTCGAGCGCGACAAGCTCGACCGGCAAATCGCCGTCACCATTAACATCATCGAGCAGAAGGGCGACGCACCCTTCAATCGCGGTCGCCTGGCGAATTGCGGATTTCTTTTAACGCAAAAAGTGTCGGACTACGTCTGCATCCACGACGTGGACTATCTGCCAATGTGGGCGGACTATTCGTGGTCGCAAAATCCGGCACGGCTGATCTGGCACGGCCTTTCGCTCGGCGAGGACCACTACAGCTTTTTCGGCGCCGTGACCCTGCTCGACAATGCCGTATTTGCCAAAATGAACGGCTTCCCGAACTGTTATTGGGGCTGGGGCCCGGAGGACCGTGAGCTCGGATTACGCTGTCGCACTCAGGGCTTCGATATCGAACGGCGGGACGGAACCTATATCCCGCTTCGCCACAAGTCCGCCGGATTTTCCGCGCCCGGCGTTTGGACTGAGGAAGCGCGTCGCACCAACGACCTCTACAAAAAACGTCAGCTCAGAATGGATGCGCTTCTCAATGAAGATGGCGTCAACGCGCTGCAATTTCAATTGGTAGATAAGAAACCGCTGGCGCTCACCGGCGGCCAAACCGTGAAAAATGTCTGGCACTACATCGTGGATCTCGGTCCGCCGGAGGCAGCATGAAACCGCGCGGGCAGGGAAGCGGCGGGCTCACCCCTGCCCCGCATAACACCCGCGCTCGATTTCCTCGATCAGCGACGGCCCTTGCGGCTTCCATTTGAGTTCCGTCCGCGCGCGTTTGGCGCGCACGCGGCTTTTCCCAAGACGTCGGCGTCGTCGAGCGTGCCGCGCAACGGGGCGATGCCGAGCTTCACCAGCGCCGCAGCAGTGTCGAGCGATCGCGCGAGCCCGCTCACCCGATGGCCGGCCGCCAGTAATGCTGCCGCTAGCGAGCCGCCGATACAACGTCTTTAAGACCTCGAAAGAGGGCCGCTATCACATCGGCGGGCTGCTCGGGCCGTGGTGGTGAGAGCGCTTGCGCCTACTCCCACAAGCCGTAGCTCGTCCATTTGTCCTCGGGAATTTCCGGCCCGATATTGTAGGTGAAGGAGGTCACCGACAGATGGTCGGGCGCCGCCGTGCACGTGTAGGACAGTTCGTACCATTTCTTGCGGCTGCGGAAGGCGCCGCCCTTGGCCACGATGGTGTTGTCCTTGATGTGCGGCTCCTTGGCGGCGCCGGCCACCGCGCGGTCGGGCCGGAACGGCTTGTGCTCCTTGCGGATCTGCTGCATCGCCGTGTAGTCGCAGAGCTGCTCGAGCCGGTCGACGGGGGCGAGCATTTTCAGGCTGCGTTCGAACCGGCCATCTTTTGCCGCGGCACCGGCGGCGCCCGCGGCCCCTGCCATGAGGACGGCCGCGCCGATCGTCAGTGCGAGCCGCCGCATACGCTCCCCCCATACGCCATTGAACCAAGTCCCCCGCGGGTTTTTACGCAATCGCTATATGATGAAGCAAGCGCCTGGCCCGCTTTATCCAGTGCCAATTGGCGCGCGGATTGCGGCGATCACGTGTATTTCGGGTCGCGCTCGAGCAATTCGATGGAGATGCCCTGCGGCCCACGCAGAAAGCAGATCTTGATGCCGGGGCGCGGGCTATGCGGCTCCTTGCTGAATTCGACGCCCTTGGCCTTGAGCTCGGCGGCGATGGCGTCGATGCCGGTGACCGCCAGCCCAAAATGGTCGAGCCCTTGATAGGGCGTCGTCGGTGGAGCGTTGACGCCGTCGCCGGGCGAGACTTGCGCGATGAAGATATTGGCGCCGCCGAGCTTGAGGTCGATGCGCGGCTTGCCCTGTTGTGTCGAGTGGATCACCTGCGCGCCCAGCATGCGCTCGAACCATTGCGCGGTCGCCTCCGGGTCGGGGCTGCGCAGGTGGATGTGATCCCAGGTGAGTTGCGGCATGGCGGTCTCCCGTTATGGCCTTTCGCGCCATTGTGACCACGGGCGACGGCGGCGCGCAACGGGACAGCAGTTGCTCAGCGGGTGACGGCGATTTGAACGGGCGCTATTTCGCGAATGGCACAAAGCGATTGCGCGTTCGCTTGGCGCGCCGAGCACGCGGTGACAGATATATGACGGCAATGGGGCTGTTCGAGTTGCCCACAAGCGCGCACAACCTGTGCGTTTTGTCGCTTCCGGCCGAGAAATTTTTGCTAAACCGAATGCCGCCCGGAATCGAACGGAAACCCCATGGCGCGCACTCCGATTTATGCGGCAGGCGGCATCGTTTTGCGCGGGCGGGCGCGCCCACTGGTCGCGGTCGTGCAACGCAGCAAGGACGATACATGGGTGCTGCCGCGCGGCAAGCTCAAGCGCGACGAGAACCCGGTCGCCGGGGCGCGGCGCGAGGTGGTGGAAGAGACCGGCCATCGCGTACGCGTGCATGAATTCCTCGGCGCCATCACCTACCGCGCGCGCGGCCGGCCCAAGGTTGTCCAGTTCTGGCGCATGCAAGCCTACGAGCGGCCGAGCCGCGATGTCATGAAGGACATCATCGCGGTCGACTGGCTGCCGGTCGGCCAGGCAGTGCGGCGCTTAAGCTATCCGCTCGAGAAGCTGTTCCTGCAACACACCGGGCGCCGCGTGCTAAAGCACCGCAAGCACGGCAAACGGCGCAAGACGCGCGCGCGAGCCAAATCCAAACCGGCGCGGCGCAAAGCTAGGCCGCCACAGGCGCATCGGCGGACGGCCAAGGCGCGCGCCCACAAAGCCGCTACGCGCGCGGGCAAGTCCGGGACCCACGTTCGCAAAGCGAGAGCGCACACCCGCAGATCCGGTTCGCACGGTCGCAAAGGCGCCGTCACAACCGCCAAAAATCCAACCATGCTACAACGCGTGCTAGGTCGCTTCGGCGGCTGAGGCTACAGGGAGAGTTTCGCTGCAAATTGGCCGAAAGCCTTACCGAAATTTAATCTAATTCCTAGCGTTTGCGCACACTTTTCAACGCAGGGTTCATCGCAGATTCACCGCGAAATGCGGAACACCCCCCAGCACGGCGTTTTTCTGGTCATACCCCGATCGCAGGAACCGAGCGGTAACGCCGTTCAATCATTGTGATCAACGAACAAAGAGGTGTGACATGAGAAAGACCCTGACAGCCATTGCGGCGGTAGCGACGCTCGCGCTCGCCACCGTGGCCGCTCCGCAGCATGCCGAGGCGCGCCACGGACGCAATGCAGCGATCATCGGCGGGCTGGCATTGGGCGCTTTGGCTGGTGCGGCCATTGCCAACGGCGGCTACTACTACGCCCCGGGTCCCGCCTATTATTACGGTCCGCGCTGCTACTGGGCCAACGAGCGCTATTGGAGCGGCAGGCGCTGGCACTCGCATCGGGTGCGCGTCTGCGACTAACACGCGCATAAAATCTGACCTAAACGGGGGAAAACCCGGGTTCCGCAAGGTTCCGGGCTTTTCCTGTGGAGCGCAAGGCACCCGGTCCGATCACATTTCGGACAAATTGCCCCTGCCTCTTTCATCGGGGACGGAACCAGCATACATACCGTTTTCGACCTAGCCGTCGGCCCCCGGCCGACCTCGACCTGGAGGGAAATCTCATGAAGAAGGCCATTCTTGCCGTCGCGGCGGCCGCCATTATCGCCGCCGGGACCTTGACAGCGCCTACCACCGCCGACGCCCGTGGTGGCCGCAACGCTCTCGCCATCGGAGCCGGCATCCTCGGCGCAGCCATCATCGGCAATGCCATTGTCAACGGCACGCCACGCGGCGGCTACGTGTATTACGAAGGCTACAACGCGCCTTCCCCCTACGCCTGCCGCCATGGCTATTGGGCGCGCCAGCGTCTGTACGACCGCTATGGCGAGTTCGTCGGGTGGAGCAAGCCGCACTTCGTCTGCCGTTAATCTTCGCGTAAGAGCCATGGGTGCATGATCCCCGCCGATTAAGTCATCGGCCGAGGGATACCCATGAAAAAGACCGTTATCGCGCTCGCCGCGGCCGGCTTGCTGGCCGCGGCGTTGCCGTCTTCAGCGCAGGCCCGTTGCCACGGCTGCGGCATCGCCGCCGGCGCGGCGGCCGGGCTTGCCGCCGGCGCCATCCTCGGCTCCGCGCTCGCCGGCCCGCGCTATGTGGAGCCGGCTCCCGTCTACGTCGAACCGCCGCCGTCCGCGGTCTATTATGACGACCCGGATGTGCCGGTGTGCCACGTCGAGCGCCACCGCGTCTGGGTCGAAGGCTATGGCTGGCGCCATCGCCGCGTCGAGGTGTGCGACTAGCTGAAACGCGCCAAAATATTCCGTTCGTTCCCGCGCAAGCGGGAATCCAGAGCTGCACGCAAAGCGCTTGAAAATCTTGCCCTGGGTCCCCGCTTGCGCGGGGACGAACGGTGGTTTGATCAGCGCTTCATGTGGTCGAGCACCGCCGCCGTCGGCCAGCAATCGACCTTCAGTCCGTTCTTTTTCTGATAAGCACCGAGCGCGGCGCGCGTGAGCATGCCCGCCTTGCCGTCGATCTTGTCGTGGTAAAGCCCGAGCGCGGTGAGACGGCGCTGCATCGCCTCCACCGCCTTGGTCTTGAGCTGCTTGCTCTTGCTCCACGGGTGCTCGAACGGCTTCGACCCGGCGATGCGGTCGCTCAGGTGGCCAACGAACAGCACGTAGAGATCGGAATAATTGTAGGCCTTGAGCACATAGTAGTTTTTCGGCGTCAGGAAGCCGGGCCCGTAGGTGCCTTCCGGCAATAGCAAAGATGCTGGAACGGCAAGATCGCGCGGCGGCAGCTTGCGGCCATAGGCCGGCACGAAGCCCGCTTTAAGCCATTCGCCGATCGGAAGCGTGTGGCCGGGCTCGGCCAGCGTGCAATCCACATTGGCCGGCACCCGCACCTCGATCGCCCAGGGCTCAGCCGTCCGCCAGCCTTTGCCGGCGAGCTGCTTGGCCGCGGAAGCCAGCGCGTCCGGCACCGAGCGCCAGAGATCGATGCGGCCGTCGCCGTCGAAATCGACCGCGTATTTGTAAAATTCCGAGGGCAGAAACTGGGTCATGCCGATGGCGCCGCCCCAGGACGAACGCATGAACCCGCGCGGCACGCCGTCCTGCAACATCTTCAAGGCGTGCAGGAATTCGTTGCGGAAGAAGTCCTTGCGCTTGCCGACATAGGCTTGCGTCGCCAGCACGCGGATGGCGTCGTGGTTGAGCGTGTAGCCGCCGTAGTCGGTCTCGCGCGCCCAGATCGCCAGCACGACGTTGCCCGGCACGCCGAACTGTTTTTCGATGCGCGCGAGCACGTCATGATATTGCGCGGCAAGCTGCTTGCCCTTCGTGGCGAGCCGATCGAAGCTGCGTTCGCGCAGATATTGTCCTGGCGTCTGCACGAATTCCGGCTGGCCCGGCGGCGGTTTTTCGGGCTTACCGGGAATGGCGAGATCGGGCAGCGAGTAGTCCGGTTCCAGTCCGCGCGTGGCCTTGTCGAATGTGGCGCGCGAGACGCCGAGTTTGTGCGCATCGAGCCAGGTCGATTGCAGCCAGTGCTGGAAAGCGGCGTCGGCGAAGGCCGGCGACGCAAACGCGATCATTGCAATTAGGATCAGAGCCAACCGCATGTTCGTCATACCCGGCCTTGTGCCGGGCATCCACGCCTTCGAATCATGGCAGCCTAAAGGCGTGGATGGCCGGGACAAGCCCGGCCATGACAAGGACACCCGCCGCGGGAATATGCGCCCAATGACAAATCAGTTAATGACAAAGCGAGAACTATAAAAATCCACGGACGACAACATCTGCTCACCGATTTACCCGGAACTTTTGCGATCCTTCTTCGCTTGGATTCACCCTGTCCCTGCTAGGAAGGACACAGATACTTGCTTTGCAATCAAAGTTTTTGTAGCGACGGCATGGTAGTTGAGTGCCAAAATGTCGATCGAAAAGCGCAAACACCCTCGTTACAAGCTTGGTCTTCCGGCCTGTGTGACCTGGCCGAGACCGGTGCCGTGCATCATTTCCGATGTATCGGCAACCGGCGCGCGGCTGGCCACAGAATATGTGGACTTATTGCCGAACGAATTCGACTTGGCGCTGAACGCTGACATCATGCGAAAGTGCAAAGTTGTCTAGCGCAAGAACAACGAAGTCGGCGTTAAATTTCTTCCGGCCCCTAAATATCGTCTGAACGCCGGCGAGTCCATTCAGGGCTAGCACAGGCGTCACCGCGAAAACTTCTTGTACTTCAGCCTATGCGGAATAACGGAATCCGTCCCCAGCCGCCGCATCTTGTCGGTCTCATAGTCCTGGAAGTTGCCCTCGAACCATTCGACGTGGCTTTCGTCCTCGAACGAGAGCATGTGCGTGGCGATGCGGTCGAGGAACCAGCGGTCGTGGCTGATGATGACGGCGCAGCCGGCGAAATCCTCCAGCGCCTCTTCCAGCGCGCGCAGCGTGTCGACGTCGAGGTCGTTGGTCGGCTCGTCGAGCAGCAGCAGGTTGGCGCCGGAGCGCAGCATCTTGGCGAGATGCACGCGGTTGCGCTCGCCGCCCGACAGCGTGCCGACCTTCTTCTGCTGGTCGGCGCCCTTGAAATTGAACGAGGCGCAATAGGCTCTGCTGTTCATCTCCTTCTTGCCGAGCAGGATGATGTCCTGGCCGTTGGAGATTTCCTCCCACACCGTCTTCTTGCCGTCGAGTGAGTCGCGCGACTGGTCGACATAACCGAGATGGACGCTCTCGCCGATCTTGATGGTGCCTTTGTCGGGTTTTTCCTGGCCGGTGATCATGCGGAACAGCGTGGTCTTGCCGGCGCCGTTGGGGCCGATGACGCCGACAATACCGCCGGGCGGCAGCTTGAAGGTCAGGTCGTCGATCAAGAGATTGTCGCCGAAGCCTTTGGTCAAGTGCTCGAAGTCGACCACGTTTTGGCCGAGCCGCTCGGCCACGGGAATCGTGATCTGCGCGACCGTATTCACCTTGGCATTGGCGATCTTGAGCAGCTCGTCATAGCGCTCGTAGCGCGCCTTGGATTTGGCCTGCCGCGCCTTGGGCGAGGATGAGATCCATTGGCTCTCGCGCTCCAGCGTGCGCCGGCGCGCCTCGTCCTCGCGCCCTTCCTGCTCCATTCTCTTTTGTTTCTGATGGAGCCAGGAGGTGTAATTGCCCTCGTAAGGAATGCCGCGGCCGTGGTCGAGCTCGAGAATCCAGCCGGTCACGTTGTCGAGGAAGTAGCGGTCGTGGGTGACGATCAGGATGGCGCCGGGATAGTTGCGCAGGTGGCCTTCAAGCCAGTTCACGCTCTCGGCGTCGAGATGGTTGGTGGGCTCGTCGAGCAGCAGCAATTCGGGCTGGTCGAGCAGCAGCCGGCATAGCGCGACACGACGCCGCTCGCCGCCCGAGAGCCTGGATACCTCGGCGTCGTCGGACGGGCAGCGCAGCGCGTCCATGGCCAAGTCGACCTGGCTGTCCAGGTCCCAGAGGTTCTTGGAATCGATCTGGTCCTGGAGCTTCGCCATCTCGTCGGCGGTCTCGTCCGAATAGTTCGAGGCGATCTCGTTGTAGCGGTCGAGCAGCGCCTTCTTGGCGGCGACCCCCTCCATGACGTTCTCGCGCACGGTCTTTCCGGCATCGAGTTGCGGCTCTTGCTCCAGGTAGCCGACGCGGGCGCCTTCCGCCACCCAGGCCTCGCCGGAGAACTCGGTGTCGAGCCCGGCCATGATGCGCAGCAGCGTCGATTTGCCGGAGCCGTTGACGCCCAGCACGCCAATCTTGGCGTCCGGGTAGAAGGACAAATGGATGTTATCCAGCACCTTCTTGGCCGGCGGATAGGTCTTGGACAGACCCTGCATATGATAGATGAATTGGCGACCGTTCATTAAGCTCTGAAACCCTTTGCAAGCTCCGAATCCGCCCACGCGCGCTGATCCGCGCCGCCGGACGCCTTGTCGGGGAAATTCGCCGCTGATGTAGCGAGCGGCACCCTAAAGGGCAAGCGCGGGTTCCCCTTTGGCGGCGGGCCCCACGCGGGCCCCATGGTGAGGATGGCCGCAGACCCGTGAGGCGGATCTCGCCAGCCAGTAAATTTCTGGAAAGGTTGATTGCAAATTTGCCCGGCCGGTAGCCCTTTCCTGCACCCGCATTTAACCCCTGATGCGCGAACATGGCCTACCGTGAACTTGGCCGCCGCGTGAGGCGACTAAGGACTAAGCGGGCGAAAAGGCCGCCCGCGCGGTAGTTGGAATTGCGTCATGACTCGCGCTTTATTGGCCATCTCCGGATCTGCAGCGGCCCTGCTGCCCCGTCCCTTCGCCTTCGTCGGACACATCCTCGCAGGCTTCCGGCACGCTGTGACCCGCGACGCCGACCGCCCCTATCACCCCGAGCGGCACTATATGCGCGGCCCGGGCCCTGCCTGGCGGGCGAAACACGATCAATTCCCCTCCGCCTGAGGCGGCTTTCCCCATCTTGTGATCGCGCCCGGCCTGTGGTTGGTCCGCGCTCGGGCCGGCCTTTCGCCGCCCGCTATCCAAGGGACGGGGCGCGCCATGAGCCTGCAGGGAGCCATTCTCGACGACTACCAGAACGTGGCCATGACGGTCGCCGACTGGTCGGGCGTCGCCAAGGACGTAAATTTCAAGGTCTATAACGAGTCCCTGGGCAGCCGGGACAAGGTGGTGGCGGCGCTGAAGGACTGCGCCGTGGTCTGTCTGATGCGCGAGCGCACTTTGTTCGGCAAGGACGTGATCGACGCCCTGCCCAATCTCAGGCTCATCGTCACCAGCGGCATGCGCAACGCGGCGATCGATGTCGCCGCGGCCGCCGCGCGCGGCATACCCGTCTGCGGCACCGAGACGCTCGGCCACCCGACCGCGGAATTGACTTTGGGGCTGATGCTCGAGCTCGCCCGCCAGATCGGCGCCGAGAACGCACGGCTGAAAGCGGGCGCGCGCTGGCAGAGCGTGCTCGGCATCGACCTCAACGGCAAGACGCTCGGCATCATCGGGCTCGGCAAGCTCGGCACACGGATGGCGCGCATCGCCAACGCGCTCGACATGAAGGTGATCGCCTGGAGCCAGAACCTGACCGCGGAGAAGGCGAAGCAAGCCGGCGCCACGCTGGTCAGCAAGGAGGAGCTGCTCAAGCAGTCCGATTTCGTCACCGTGCATGTACAGCTCAGCGAGCGCACGCGCGGTTTGATCGGCGCCAAGGACCTCGCGCTGATGAAGCCGACGGCGTTCTTCATTAACACCTCGCGCGGGCCGGTCGCCGACGAGAAGGCGCTTGAGGCGGCCTTGAAGGGGAAGAAGATCGCCGGCGCTGCCATCGACGTCTACGACGAGGAGCCGCTGGCGCTCGATCACCCGTTCCGCAAGCTCGACAATATTTTGATCACGCCGCACCTCGGCTACGTCACGGCGGAGAATTACAAGCGCTTCTATGAGCAGATGGTCGAGGACATCCGCGCTTGGCTGGACAGCAAGCCGGTCCGGGTCATTGCGCCGAAGTAATTTCACGCGCGTGCCGCAGTCTCACTTCCCTCTCCCCTTGTGGGAGAGGGTGGCGAGCGCGGAGCGTGAGCGAAGCGCGAGCCGGGTGAGGGGTCGACGTTTCAATTGAATCCCCGACCCCTCACCCGCCCTCGCTCGGCTTCGCCTCCGCTCGGGCACCCTCTCCCACAAGGGGAGAGGGAAGAGAGCGTGTGGAGAGCTTAAAGCCCCAACAGCTTCGCCGCGTTGTTGTAGGCGACGTCGACGCGCAAGCTTTCGTCCATCGCCGCCCCATCCATGAATTCGGCGGCTCCCGCCGAGTCGAAAGGATAGTCGGACGAGAACATGACGTGGTCGCGCCCCAGCGCGTCGAGCGAGCAGTTGACCGGCGGAAGGTCGTACATGCCCGACATCGTCACCCAGACTTTGTCCTTGAGGTATTGCGACGGCGGCTTCGGCAGATTCCAGCCATAGGGCGCCGAACGGCTGTCGAACCGCCAGAGCTGGAACGGCAAGGTCTCGCCGAGATGCCCAAGGATGAGCTTCGCTTTCGGGTAGCGATGGAACACGCCGCCGCAAATGATGCGCAGCGCGTGCGAGCCGGTCTCCACGCCCCAGCCCCACATCGGCCGCGCCAGCACATTGTAGCCTGCGATCGCCGCCAGTGGTGTCACCGGATCGGCCGGATGCAGATAGATCGGCGCGTTTAGCGCGGCCGCGCGCTCCCAGAATGGATCATAGGAACGGTCATCGAGATACTTCCCATGCGTGTGCCCGTTGATCATGGCGCCGCAGAACTTCAGCTCACGCACGCAGCGCTCGAGCTCGTCGGCGGCCGCTTTGGCGTCCTGCATGGCGAGATGGGAAAGACCGGAATAGCGGTCGGGGCGCTTCTGGATCGCCTGGGCGAGAAAATCGTTCGAGGCACGGGCGCAGCGCACCGCGGTTGCGGTGTCGCGCTCGGCCTGAACGCCCGGCCCGGCGACCGCCAGCACGGCGCGCGCGATGCCGGCTTTGTCCATCATCTCCAGCCGGCGGTCGCCGAAATCGGTGAGGCAAGCGTGCAGGTTGTCGGCCTTGGCGCGCGCGACGTCGACCATGGTCGGCCGCCAGTAGTCCACCGTGCCGGGATCCAGGAAATGCTCTTCCAGGGCAATCTTGTTGACCATGGGGTGTCCTCATGCGGCGGCTTTCAGCGGACGCCGCCTATCTTTTATCTGTACCGTATTTTGGGCTATGGTGTACCATCATTCAAGGCGGCCTGGGCCGCGCCGGTTTTGCGTCAATGAGCCGTCCCGCCAGCAGCGACAAGAACCAAGTCCAGGTGATCGCGCGCGCCTCCACCATCCTGCGCGCGCTGGAGGAGGAGAACGCCGGCCTCAGCCTCGGGCAGATCGCGCAACGGGTGAACCTCGCGCGCTCCACCGTGCAGCGCATCGTGGCGGCGCTCGAATGCGAGAAGCTGGTGATCGCGGCGACGCCCAACGGCCGGGTGCGGCTCGGCCCTGCCATCCTGCGGCTGGCGGCCTCGGTACGCAGCGACTTCCTGGCGCTGGCGCGGCCGTTCCTGGAGCGGCTGTCGGACGAATTGCAGGAGACCGTCGATCTGGCGATGGTGCATAAGGACCATTTGATCTTCATCGACCAGGTGACCGGCGCGCAGCGCCTGCGCGCGGTCTCGGCGGTGGGCGAGACCTTTCCGCTCTACTGCACCGCCAACGGCAAGGCCTATCTGGCGCAGCTTTCCGACGCCGCAGTCGAGAAGCTGATCGGGCGCAGCTACGTGGCGCGCACGCCGAAGACGCTCACCCGGCTCGATGCGCTGATCGCCGATCTCAACACCGTGCGCGGCGCCGGCGTCGCTTTCGACCGCGAGGAGCATACGCTCGGTATCTGCGCGGTCGGCGTCGCCTTGCAGGACCCGCTCGGCAATCCGGTCGCCATCTCGGTACCGGTGCCGAGTCAGCGTTTCGTCGACCGGCAGGCGCTGATCGCCGAGCAGCTGAAAGCCAATAAGCGCGCCATGGAGACGCACATGAATTCCGCCGCCGCCTAAGCTAGACTACAGGCGGCATTGATAAAAAGCGCGAATGCGCAAAGCAAAAGGGAGGATGCTGTGGCCAAGAAGATTCGCGGCGTGACGTTCGAAGAAAACCTCAAAAACAGCATGGGGCTGGAGTTCTATAACCTGTCCCACCGTTTCGGTTACCAGTCGCCGAACTGGCCCTATTTTGAGGACGTCAAGATCGAGCGCATTCACTATATGGCGAAGTCGGGCGTGCTGTCACAGCGCATCACCACTTCGATGCACAACACCACCCATATCGATGCGCCCGCGCATGTGATCCAGGGCACGCCGTTCATCGACGAGGTGCCGTTGCCGCACTTCTTCGGTTCCGGCATCGTGGTGTCGATCCCGAAGAATAAATGGGAGCCGATCACCGGCGACGATTTGGAAAAGGCCTGCGGCAAGATCGTGCGCCCGCGCGACGTGGTGATCGTCAATACCGGCTGGCACAAGTTCTACGAAGACAGCGAGGACTATTTCTGCCGCGCGCCCGGCTTCGTGCCGTCGGCCGGCGAATGGTTCGTCAAGAAGAAAGTCAAGGTGGTCGGCCACGACACGCAAGCCAACGACCATCCGCTCGCCACCGCCATCGGCCCGCAGCGCAACGGGCCGCTGCACCCGCATCTCGAAAAGGAATACTACGAGTGGTCGGGCGGCCGCGACTGGAAGGACGATTTCCCGGATTGGGAGCCGGTGCATCGCATCCTGTTCAAGAACGGCATCATGGGCATCGAGAACGTGGGTGGCGACATCGACAAGGTCACCGGCAAACGCGTCACCTTCGCTTACTTTCCATGGAACTGGGACCGCGGCGATGGCTGCATCGTGCGTCTGGTCGCCATCGTCGATCCGGACGGAAAATATCGCATCGAGCGCGGGAGGAAATTCTGATGATCGTGCGCAAGCTTTCCGAGGCCAAACCTTACGACGCACCCAACCACCGCAAATACGAGTCGCTGCGCATTTTCGGCGCGGAAATGGGCGGCTCGCGGGCGCTGGTGTTCGGCATCTCGCATTTCCAGCCCGGCGGCGGCGCCGGGCCCGACGCCTCGCCGCCGGAGAAGATTTATCACGTGCTGGAAGGCGAATTGACCGTGATCGCCGGCGGCAAGGAGGCGGTCGCCAAGAAGGGCGACACCTGCTTCATCGCGCCGAACGAACACCGCGAAATCGTCAACCGCGGCTCAGGCGTCTGCACGATCCTGGTCGCGGTGGCGGCGCCGCCGGCGAAGTAACTCAGCCTATCGTCGCCGGGCTTGTCCCGGCGACCCCGACGAGGGACGCACGGCAGTGCCAGCCTAAGCGGGATGCGCGGGACAAGCCCGCGCATTACTACCGAAAGGCAATGCGTGAGGAAAACGCCCATGTCCACTGATTTCCTAAAAAACCCGCTCTCGCTGTTTGACGTCACGGGCAAGACCGCCATCGTCACCGGCGCATCCGGCGCCTTCGGCGCGCTGGCGGCCAAGACCTTGGCCGGCGCCGGCGCCAATGTGGTGCTGGCGGGTAGCAAGGAGGACGCGCTTAAACAGGTCGCCGCCGCCTGCGAGCAGCTCGGGGCGAAGACCGCCGTGATCGCGCTGCGGCCGAGCTCGGAGGAAAACTGCGACAGGATCGTCAAGGCGGCGGTCGACAAATTCGGCCGCGTCGACATCCTGGTGGTGGCCTCGGGCTTGAACAAGGTGGCGAAGATCGTCGATCAGAAGCCGGAGGATTTTCTCGACGTGATGGACGCCAATGTCACGCAATCCTGGCTGATGGCGCGCGCAGCCGGCAAGCAAATGCTTAAACAAGGCCAGGGCGGCAAGGTGATCCTGACCTCCTCGGCGCGCGGGCTGCTCGGCCATCCGGCCGGCTATTCGGCCTATTGCGCGTCGAAATCGGCGGTCGACGGCATCACCAAGGCGTTGGGCTGCGAATGGGGCGAGAGCGGCATCACGGTCAACGCGCTCGGGCCGACCGTCTTCCGTTCACCGCTCACCGCCTGGATGTACGAGGACACCGAGCGCGCGCAGACGGTGCGCAAGGGTTTCCTGGCGCGGGTGCCGAAGGGGCGGCTGGGCGAGCCGGAGGACTTGGCGGGGCCGCTGCTGTTCCTCGCTTCCAAGGCGTCGGATTTCTACACCGGCCACATCCTTTACGCCGACGGCGGCTACACGGCGGGATAGACGATGGCACAAGCGCGCATCGCGGTGATCGGCGCCGGACTGATGGGCCACGGCATCGCGCAGGTGTTCGCGCTCGCCGGACATGATGTGACGATCTATGACTCGGTGAAGGCTAGCCTCGACAGCGCCAAAGCGCGCATCCGCGCCAATTTGAAAGATCTCGGCGACGATGAAAGCGTGGTCGAACGGGTGACACCCGTCCGCGATCTCGCGCAAGCGGTGCGCGCGGCCGATTACGTGGTGGAGGCGGTGCTGGAGGATCTAGCTGTTAAGCAGAAGCTATTTGTTGATATTGAAGAGCACGTACGGCCGGACACGATCCTTGCCAGCAACACTTCCGTCATCCCGATCACGAAAATCATGCAGGGCTTGCAAAAACGCGAGCGCGCGCTCGGCACCCACTGGTGGAACCCGCCCTATTTGGTGCCGCTGGTGGAGGTGATCGAGACGCAGTGGACGGCGCCTGAGACGGTCGCTTTTACGATGCAATTGCACGCCGCCGCCGGCAAACAGCCGGCGCATGTGAAAAAGGACGTGCCCGGCTTCATCGGCAACCGGCTGCAACACGCGCTCTGGCGCGAGGCGATCGCGCTGGTGGAAAACGGCATTTGCGACGCCGTGACGGTGGATGCGGTGATCAAGGCCGCGTTCGGCCGACGGCTGGCGGTACTGGGGCCGCTGGAGAACGCCGACATGGTCGGCACCGACCTGACGCTGGCGATCCACAAGACCGTGCTGCCCGATATCGACAGCCGGCCCGCGCCCTCGCCCTATCTCGAAAAGCTGGTCAAGGACGGCAAGCTCGGCTTCAAGTCGGGCGAAGGCTTCCGCAAATGGACACCCGAGCAGCAGCAGACGCTGCGCGCGCGGGTGCTGCGGCACCTGAAGACGGCGCGCGCCGGCGACGGCTAGCCGGCCCAGGCAGGCGTCTTCTTGTCGCGCGGCGTGCCGGTGACGCCCGGATTGAACGAGGGCGGGTCGCCGGCCGGGAAGCTCTCATCGGAATCGACGGTGACCTCGTCTTCCTTGCGCTCGATGCGCTTGCGCTCGTCTTGGGCGTGGTCCTTCGGTTTTTCCATGTCTCGCTCCGGATGGCCGGGTCCCGGTCCGGTCATGCGTAACCGCCAAGGCCCGGCCGCAGTTCCACATTGACGCGGGGACCCACCTCCTGTTGGGTTCCACCATCACGATCGGGAAAGTTCGATGTTGCGCGTGGCCATCTGCGGCGCCGGCCATTGGGGAAGGCGGCTGGTCGAGTCGGTGCAAGGGCGAAGCGGCAAGATCGGTTTCGTCGCCGCGGTCACCCGCGGCCCGGCGGCGCTGAAACCGTTCGCCGAGCGTCACGGCCTCGCGCTGAGTTCGAACTATGCGGCGGTGCTGGCCGATAAGGCCATCGACGCGGTGGTGCTGGCAACGCCGCATTCCCAGCATGCCGAAGAGATCGCGGCGTCGGCCAAAGCCGGCAAGCACGTGTTCGTGGAAAAGCCGTTCACGCTGACGCGCGCCAGCGCGGAAGCCGCCATCGCCGCCTGCGAAAAGGCCGGCATCACCCTACAAGTCGGCTTCAACCGCCGCCATGCGCCGGCCTATGTCGAATTGGTGAAACGGATCGCCGCCGGCGAGATCGGGCCGGTGCGCCATATCGAGGGGCAATTCTCCGGCCCGCCCAGCTACCAGACCGAGCCCGACAACTGGCGCTCCAACCAGGTCGAAAGCCCGGGCGGCTCGATGACCGCGCGCGGCGTGCATGTCATCGACAGCATGGTGAACATCGCCGGATTGGTCACAAGCGTCTTCGCCATCAGCGCACGGCTGGAGCACGCCATCGACGTCGACGACACCACCGCCTGTTTGCTGCGCTTTGCCGGCGGCGCCAGCGGCATGCTGGCGACGCTGCACGCGACCAGCCAGTTCTACCGCATCCATTCCTTCGGCTCACAAGGCTCGCTGGAAATGCGCGACGAGACTGAGCTCAACCGCTTCGCGCTCGACGGCAGTTTGAGCGTCTCCCGTTTCGAAGCCGTCGACAAGGAACGCGCTGAATTCGAAGCTTTCGCCGACGCAGTGGCGGCCGGCGTCAAATTCGTGATCGCGCCGGAAGCGATCATCAACGTGGTGGCGGCGACGGAGGCGGTGGCGGAGTCGGCACGCAGCGGGAAGGCGGTGGAGATCAAATAAGCCGAACTGTTGTAGGGCCCGCGCGCGCTCCGTTCATTCCCGCGCAAGCGGGAATCCAGAGCTACAAGCACGAAAGAACTGGGTCCCCGCTATCGCGGGGACGAACCGATGTGGACTCAGAGGTCTTGCTTGATCCACGCGCCTTGCACGTCCTCAACCCAATTGCCGACGTTCCATTCGCCCCAGGCGCCAAGGCTGCCGCGCTCGTCGGGGCCACAATAGACCGGCACGTGCACGACCGAGAGGCCATCATGGGCGTGCGCCGATTTGAGCGCGGCGCGCAGCGAGTCGGCATTGTCGCCGCCGGACACGGCGAGCACGCCCGAAACCGCGCCGGCGAGCGTGCGGTAATCGACCGCGACCTTGTCGTTGGTGCGGAAGTCCTGGCTGTATTGTGCAAGCTGCAGGCCGCTGATGGCGGCCATGCGGCGGTTGTCGAAGATCACGATCATGCCGCGCACTTTGTGCTCGACCGCGTCGATCAGAATTTGCGGGTTCATCATGAAGGAGCCGTCGCCGCAAAACGCAATCGAATAGCGCGGCTTATCGGCGAGCGCTGCGCCGAGCAGCGCGCTCGCCGCAAAGCCCATATAGGAGGCGCCGGCCTCGGTGAAGGTGTCGCCGGTCTTGTCATCCTCGACAATCTGGAAGCCGTTGGCCTGCACGTCGCCGGCGTCGAAGAATTTGGCGGCGTCGATTTGTTTGGCGAAGTCGGCGACGATCTTGAGGGCGGCGGGCTGCGGCAAGACCGGCTTCTGCCAGGCCTCGTCATTGAGCGGGGGACAGGCGTAGCGCTTTGCTTTGTAGTCCGCCCATTCCTTTTTCTTCGCGGCGCAGGCGTCGAGAAAGATGCGCTTGTTGGCACCGGCCTTGGCGGCTTCGAGCTTGGCCGCCAGCCGTTCGGCCACCGCGCCGATGTCGCCAACCAGCGCGACGGTCTTGTTGTAGTGCAGCGCATCGGCGAAATCGCCGTTGATGTTGATGACGGCCTGCGCGTTCTTGTAGCCGATGCCGGAGCAGTCGGCCTGGCAGACCGCGCGCGAGCCGATGACGATTAAGAGCTCGGCCTCGGTCATGGCGAAATTGCCGCTGATCGAGCCCTTGGAGCCGCCGACATGCATGTTCTGGGCGTGGGCGTCGGGCAGCACGCCAGTCGAGCCGGGCGACAGCACCACAGCGGCGCTGGCGGCTTCCGCCAGGTGCCGCACCGCAGCATCGTACCCGCGGCTGCCGCCGCCGGCCTTGATGGCGACCTTGGACGCCGTGGCGATCATTTGCGCCGCCGCGTCGATCTCCTTGTCGTCGGCTGGCGCCAGTTTCGGCAATTGCGGACGCGCCGGTAGCGCCGCCAGATTGATAGTGAGCCGCGCCGACTGGGTGTTGAGCGGCAGCAGCAGATAGAACGGGCCAGCGCGATAAGGATGGTTCACGCACAGCGCGCCACGGCGCAACGCATCGCGCACCGCGGCCGGCGTGTGCAGCACATAGGACTGGCCGAGCACGGCGGTCATGCGGCCGAACAGGCCCTGCTCTTCCTTGGGCACCTGCTGCATGTTGTAGCCTTCGCCGTAGGTCGTCTCGTCGCCATAGATGTGATAGACGCCGACGCCGTTCGAGGCCGCCGCCAGCGAGCCAGCGAAGGCCTGCATGGCGCCGGGACCGATCGAGGTGATCACCGCCGGCACCTCGCCGTATTGCCAGCGCAGCGCGGTGGCGGCGTGCGCCATCTCCACCTCGTTGCGGCAGTTGACGGTGCGGGTGGCGCCCGCCTCCTCGTAGATACGCAGCACATTGCCGAGGTCGGTCGAGCCGTGGCCGAAGATGGCGAAATATTTGCGCACGCCCTGTTTCATGAGGCCGAGCACGAGGGCTTCCGACAGCGTGATCTCGACGAGCTTGGGCACGCCGCCTGCCGCGAGCGCGGCCTCGACGCCGCCGGCCTTCGCTATGGCGCGGGCGCGCTCACGCATCTGCCGGTCGGCTTCGCTTTCGGGCGGGCGCGTCAGCACGTTAAGCCTCCTGCTCGGTAGCGCGTGCGGCCTGCGCCTTGGCGCGCGTATTGCTCCAGAGCTGCAACACGATCACCAGCAGCGCCAGCGCGAAGAATAACAGCGCAGTCGGCGACGTGTAGAAAATGCCGAAATGGCCTTCAGACATGATGATGGCGGTGCGGTACTGGGTTTCCAGCGTCGGTCCCAGCACCAGCCCGAGCACCACCGGCGTCACCGGAATGCGCGCACGCGCCAAGAGGTAGCCCATCAGCCCGCAGGCGGCCAGCGTATAGACGTCGAACACGGAGTTGCGGATCGCGTAAGAGCCAATCACGCACATGACCATGACGGCGACCGACAGCAGATGCGGCGGCACCAGCAGGATCTTGACGAACAGGCGGATGCCGAAAAGCTGCACCACCAGGATCACGATATAGGCGAGAATGATCGAGAGGTAGACGCCGTAGATTTCGGCCGGATGCTCGCGGAACAGCATCGGTCCCGGAAACAGGCCGTGGATCAGCAGGCCAGACAGGATGACGGCGGTGGCCGGATCGCCCGGAATGCCGAGGCTCAACAGCGGGATGAAAGTACCGCCGCTCACCGCATTGTTGGCGGTCTCCGGCGCGATCACGCCCTCCTCAATGCCCTTGCCGAAGCGCGCGCGGTCCTTGGAAAAGCGCCGGGCATTGTCATAGGCGATGAAGGCGCCGATCGGCCCGGAGGCGCCGGGAATGGCGCCGATCACGGTGCCGATGCCGGCGGAGCGCAGGATCACGCCGAAGGCGCGCCGCAACAGCGCGAACGAGGGCAATTCGATGCGGGCGTCCTGCGGATCGGCCTTCTTCTGCAGGCCGGCGCGGTAGATCGCGAAGGTCTGGATGATGTGAGGAACGGCAAACAGGCCGATCATTGCCACCACCAGATTGACGCCCTGCTGGAAGGTGACGGTGCCGAAGGTCAGGCGCTGGTCGCCGGTAATGTCGTCGAGGCCGATCGTCATCAGCATCAGGCCGAGCACGCCAGCGATCAGCCCGCGCGTGAGCGACTTCTCGGCCAGCCCGCAGATGGTCGACATGCCAAACACCACCAGCGCGAAAATCTCCGCCGGGCCGAAGCGGAGGGCGAGACGCGAGACCAGGTTGACCGACACCACCATGATGAACAGGCTGATCAGCCCGCCGATGGTGGAGCTGACGACCGCGAGGCCGAGCGCCAGGCTGGCCTTGCCGGCTTTGCGCATCGGATAGCCGTCAAGCACGGTGGCGGCCGCCGACGGCGTGCCTGGCACGCCGATCAGGATGGCGGAGACCGAGCCGCCGGTCATGCCACCGACATAGGTGCCCACCATCAAGGCGACCGCCGGCATGGTGGCGGCGCCAAAGGTGAGCGGCAGCACCAGCGACAGCGCCATGGTGTAAGTGAGGCCGGGGATGGCGCCGAAGACCAGGCCAATCACCGTGCCGAGGCCGACCGCGCCGAGCACGCCCGGGCTGAACACCAGCGGAATGGCATTGACGAAGGCGTCCATCGGCGAGTCGCTAGAAGTAAATGGTGATGATGTTGCCCGGCGGCAT
>Ga0307417_10000186_pt1 | contig 26546 bp, 24 predicted proteins | sample SalMarWE160210MG_2_FD_202514 | JGI IMG/M metagenome (GOLD analysis project Ga0307417, IMG submission 202514) | Salt marsh sediment microbial communities from the Plum Island Ecosystem LTER, Massachusetts, United States - WE1602-10 | ecosystem: Environmental > Aquatic > Marine > Intertidal zone... | reverse complement strand
GCGACGCCGGCTGCGACGGCGGCTGCAACAAACATTCGTCTCGGTAGCTGGAACATCGTCGTTTCCTCCCTTGTATCCTCAAGCGTTCATTGTTCTGCCGGCAGCGGCAGGGTTCCGTTGACCGGGTTCGGATTTCTCAGTTTCCGCGTACGGTACCACATCAAATAGGTCAGCAGCGGCGTCGCCAGAATGATGCCTAGGGCGAGCGGCCGTTCGATCACCACATAATGCAACAAATTACCCTGCGACAAGAGGATCGACTGACCCAAAGAATATTCGAGCACGGGCGTCAGGATAAAGGCCATCACCAGCGGCGTGACGTCGAAGCTCAATTTGCGCGCCGCGTAGCCGAGCAGGCCGAAGAAGATCAGAAAATAAAGGTCGAACACGTTGGAGCGGTAGACATAAGTGCCGACGAAGGCGAACACGATGGTCAGCGGCACCAGATAGGCCTTGCGGATCATCACCACCTTGGAGAACAGCGGGATCAGCAGATAGCCCAGCGCGTAGAGCAGCACGCAGGCGATGATCATGCTGAACAGGATGGCGTAGATCAGCGGCGCTTGCTGGGCGAACAGCTGCGGGCCGGGCCGCAGGCCCTGCACCACGAAGGCGCCGAGCAGGATCGCCGTGATGTTGTCGCCGGGAATGCCGAGGGTCAGCAGCGGCACCATGGTGGGGCCGTTCACCGCGTTGTTGGCGGCTTCCGGCGCCGCTACGCCCTCGAGGATGCCGGTGCCGAATTTTTCCGGATGGGGGGAGGCGGTCTTGGCCGCGGCATAGGCCATCAGCGCCGCCACCACTTGGCCGACGCCCGGGATCACGCCGATGACGGCGCCGAGCACGGTCGAGCGCGCAATCGTGCGCTTGCATTCGCTCAGCTCATGCAGCGTCAGCCGGTCGCCTTCCGGCCGCACCGATTTTTCCACGAACGGCTTGGTCTTCTCCTCGATGGAGAGCAGCACTTCGGGAATCGCGAACAGCCCGATCAGCATGGGCAGCAGATTGATTCCCGATTCGATCGGGAAGAAGCCGAAGGTGAAGCGGCTGAGCGCGCCGATCGGGTCCTGGCCGATCATGGCGAAGAACATGCCGAGCAACAGCATCATCAGGCTCTTGATCACCATGGTCGTGCCGGAAAAGGCGATGATCAGCATGCTCAGCAGCATCACGGCGGCCAATTCGGGCGGCCCGAACTTCATGGCGATGAGGGCGATCGGACCGATCAGAAGGATGGTGAAGAAGCTCGCGACGAAGTCGCCGATGGCGGAGGCCGCCAGCGCCATGTCGAGCGCCTTGCGCGATTGCCCCTTCTTGGTCAGTGGCAGGCCATCATAGGTTGTCGCCACCGAGGCCCCGGTGCCGGGAATGCCGACCAAGACGGCTGGAATGCTGCCGCCATAGATGCCGCCCTTGTAAACGCCAATCAGGAAGGGGATGCCGACCACCGGACTGAGGAAGAACGAAATCGGCAGCAGCACCGCCATCGCCATGGTGGTGGTGAAGCCGGGCAACGCCCCGATGAAAATGCCGAGCACCAGCCCGAAACTCATCATTAGCAGCGTGTCGAGCCGCATGAGCAAATCGATACTGGCGAGGATGCTGTACAGCATGGCTTTAGAAATCCGGAAATTCCGGCAGCGCCACCGTGAGCACGCGGCGGAACACGACGTAGACAATGGCTGGCACGCCGACGGCGACGATGACAATGCTGGCCCAGTTGCGCGCGCCGTAGAAAATGCTGAGCACCGCGACCACGAGCGCGCTCGACAGAATGAAGCCGAGCGGCTGCAGGATCGACGCGTAGACGATGAACATTACGGTGGTGAAGCCGATGCTGACGTAATTGCTTCGCTTCAGGCTGCGAAAGCCGTTGGCGTCGTTGAGGCGGAAGCTCTCGCGCAGATACCAAAGGCCGACAATCAGAAAGCAGGTCGCCACCAGGCGCGGAAAGAACGCGGGATCAAGCGCCGCCGAGGTCGTGCCGAACAGCACCGGCGGCCGCTCGACCTCGCTCGGGATGACGAGGTACAGGAAGATTGAGAACAACACGCAAGCAGCAGCGAGCACCGTGTTGAAGTTGATGCGGCCGCCGCGCTGCGGCGGGCGATCCGCCTCGGCGCTCACGATTGACGTCCTCCCCAGGATGGCCGGTTTCCGGCTCATATTCGCCGCGGCCTATTCAAACAGCGCGGCGTCGTCTGTCGCCGGCCCCTTCATACACGGTTTTTCGAAGCACGTAACGCGGTGGTCAGCCGCCGCGGCGGGTCGCCGCCCAGCCCGCCGCGATGGCCGCCAAGGCCAAAACGGCGACGGCTGTATAGGCGAGATAGCCCGTCCAGTCCGCGCCGTGCGACACCGCGAAACTGAGCAGAAACGGCACCGGGAACAGGAAGAAGACGACGGTGCGCAGGACGAGGCCGAACTTGTCCATGGGGAAACCCGCCGGTTCCCGTTTATTTCCAGAACTGCTTGGTCGCGATCGCCGCCCCTTCCGCCATGGCGGCGAGCTTGGTGAACACCACGTCGGGGTCGACCGCGGCTTGTCCCACCCAGGTGCCGAAGCCGCAGTCCGAGCCGGCGATGACGTTTTCGCGGCCGACCAGCTTGGCGTAGCGCGCGATGCGCTGCGCGATCAGCTCCGGGTGCTCGATGAAGTTCGATTTCGATTCGATCACACCGGGGATCAGTACCTTGCCGTCCGGCAGCTTCACCTTCTCGAACAGCGTCCATTCGTGGGCGTGGCGCGGGTTGGCGGCCTCGAACGAAATGGCATTGGGCTTGGCCGAAAACACGATGTCGATGATGTCGGCGAGCGCCACGTCGCGGTGATGCGGGCCTTCGTAATTGCCCCAGCAGACATGCATCCTGAGTTGCTCGGCCGGGATATTGGCGGCCGCCTGGTTGAGCGCCTCGACATGCAACTGCGCGCGCTTGCGGAACTCCGGAAGGCTCAAATCCGCATATTGGATGTGCCGGCCCATGGCCAGATCGGGGCAATCGATCTGCAACACCAAGCCGGCCTTGGCGACGGTCTCGTATTCGTGGCGCATCGCCTCCGCGATTGCCGCCAGGTAAGCCTGCTGGCTCGGGTAGTGCTCGTTGCGGAAGAACAACCCAATCACGCCAGGCGAGGCCGCGCTCATGAAGCCGCCCATGGCCTGCACATCGGCGAGTGCGGCTTTCAAGTTTTCGGCGTCGGTCACCGGCGCTTGCTTGTCGCGCACGCTGATGGCGGCATTGCAGGCCGGCGTCTTGCGCCGCGAGCGGCCGGGGTCGCCGAACACGCGCTTTTCCAGGCGCGGGAAGTCGGCGAGGTCCTGGTAGACGAAGGTGTTGCCGCTGCCGCCGAAGCCGTTGAGCCGGTCCTTGATATAGGTGGCGTAGCTCGGCTTCGACATCTCGCCGTCGTTGACGAGATCGACGCCGGCCTCGGCCTGCTTCTTCACCACCTCGCCGACCGCCGCGCGCACCCGCGAGGCCAGCGCCGCAGCATCCACCGGCACGCCTTCCTCCTTGGCGTACATCATGCGGATAAGGTCGTCCGGCCGCGGCAGGCTGCCGGTATGGGTGGTTAGAAAGTGATCCGTGCTCCGCTGCATGGGTCCCTCTTAGGCTGGAGACTGTAAAGCAGGGCCGGTCCGGTAACCACGGGCGGGGTCTTCACGTTGACAGGGGCCGGTGGGCTCACTAGAACGCCACGCGAACAGGCATCCAGAGACCGTCATGAAAGTCCGCAACTCATTGAAATCCCTGCGCGGCCGGCACCGCAACAACCGGTTGGTGCGGCGTAAGGGCCGCCTTTACGTCATCAACAAGACCAACCGCCGCTTCAAGGCGCGCCAGGGCTAAGGCCCATCCCTTTGCCGCATATTGGCCTTATCTGGCGGAGACATTAGTCTCTAGCCATGCGAACCCGATTCCTTACCTGCCTCATCGCCGTCCTTACGGCCATGAGTATCGCTGCGTCGGCGGCGCCCGCGCCGCAAGGCCCCGACGGCAAAGGCAAGTGGGTCGAGCCGCCGAAGAAGCTGCCGCATGTGCGGCTCGACAACCGCGCCCATAATCTCGATTTCCTGTTCGGCGCGCTCAAGGCCTCGCCCGACGATGAAACCGCCAAGGCGATCGAGCAGCGCATCTGGGCGCTGTGGATGATCTCGCGCAGCGACACCGCCAACCTGCTGATGACACGCGTGCAGAAGTCGATCGAGCAGAAGGATCTCGATCTCGCGCTCACGCTGCTCGATGCGATCGTGAAGATAAAGCCGGACTACGTGGAAGCCTGGAACCGGCGCGCGACCATCTACTACATGAAGAAGGACTACGGCCGCTCGATCGCCGATATCCGCCAAGTGCTCAAGCGCGAGCCGCGCCATTTCGGCGCGCTGACCGGGCTCGGGCTGATCCTGCAGGACATCGGCGACGACAAGCAGGCGCTGGAAGTCTATCGCCGCGCGCTCGCGGTCTATCCGCGCCTGCAGCGCATCCCCGACATCGTCAAGAAGTTGTCGGAGGAGATCGAGGGCCGGGATATTTAGCGCGCGGAGTCATAAGGGCCCGCCCGCCGCTTTCAGCGCAAGAACAGACTTCACAAATATCGCAATAGGCGAGCGTTACGGCCGCCCTACGCGGCCCGGTTCAATCCCCCGTCTCCTGCGCCCCCACATAGGCGATGCGCAGCATGTTGGTCGCGCCCGGGGTGCCGAACGGCACGCCGGCCACCACGATGACGCGCTGGCCGCTCTTGGCGAAGCCTTCCTTGAAGGCGATGCGGCAGGCGCGGTCGACCATGTCGTCCTGGTCGCGCGCGTCCTCGGTGATCACGCAATGCACGCCCCACACCACCGCCAGCCGCCGCCCGGTCGCCATGTTGGGCGACAGCGCCACGATCGGCGGCCGCGGTCGCTCGCGCGCCACCCGCAGGGCGGTCGAGCCTGACGAAGTCCAGCAGATCACCGCCGCCAGATCGAGGGTGTCGGCGATTTCGCGCGCCGCGTCCGCGATGGCGTCGGCGCCGGTCGCTTCCGGCCGCGCGCGCTGGGCGTCGATGATGCTGCGATAGACCTCCTCGCCTTCAACCTCCTCGGCGATGCGGTTCATGGTCGCCACCGCTTCCATCGGATACTTGCCGGCCGCCGATTCCGCCGACAGCATGACCGCGTCGGCGCCTTCGAAGATGGCGGTGGCCACGTCGGAAACTTCCGCACGCGTGGGCACCGGCGCGTTGATCATCGATTCCAGCATTTGCGTCGCCACCACCACCGGCTTGCCGGTGACGCGGCCCAGACGCGTCATCTGCTTCTGCACGCCGGGCACCTTTTCCAGCGGCATTTCCACGCCGAGGTCGCCGCGCGCCACCATCAGCGCGTCGGCGAGATCCATGATTTCCGGCAAGCGATGAACCGCCTGCGGTTTCTCGATCTTGGCCATCACCGCGGCGCGCCCGCGCGTAATCTTCTTGGCCTCGGCGATGTCCTCCGGCCGCTGGATGAACGACAGCGCCACCCAGTCGGTGCCGGCATCGAGCGCCGCTTCGAGATCGGAACGGTCCTTCTCGGCCAGCGCCGAGAACGGAATGGTGGTCTCCGGCAAGCTGACGCCTTTGCGGTCCGACAAGCGCCCGCCGACCTCGACGCGCGTCACCATGCGCTTGGCGTCCGCCTCGGTGACGGTGAGCCGCACCTTGCCGTCGTCGATCAGCAGCGTGTGGCCGGGCTCGACCGCGTTGAAGATTTCCGGATGCGGCAGATAAGCGCGGGTGGCATCGCCCGGCGACGGATCGGAATCGAGCACGAAGCTGGCGCCGTTCGCTACGGTCGCCGCGCCGCCGGTGAACGTGCCGAGCCGCAGCTTGGGTCCCTGCAGATCGACCAGGATGCCGATCGGCCGGCCGGTGTCGCGCTCGATGCCGCGGATCATGGCGATCAGCTCGCGCATGCGATCCTGGCTGGTGTGGCTCATGTTGATGCGGAAGACGTCGACGCCGGCCGCAAACAGCCGCGCGATCATGGCGGCATCCGATGAGGCCGGCCCAAGCGTGGCGACGATCTTGGCGCGGCGCTGGCGCCTCATGGCTTGCCGCCTTTGCCTTTCGGCGCCGGCGGCACGGTCACCGCCGGATGGGAAGATCGCGGCGGCGTTCGCACCGGCGATCGGGAAGAAGGTTTTTGCTCGGCGGTGTCGGTGAGCTGCACCGTCCAGGAGCGTTGCTCGCTGGTGTCGACCTCGAAAAAACCGGTGCGGTCGAAGCCGCGCGCAAGGCAGTTGCCGTTGCCGCGAATGGTGAATTCCTTCTCGCGCGAGCACATATAGGCGTGACCGGACCATTCGCCGCCGCGGTCATAATCGACCGCGTAGATATAATAGTAGCGCGCAACCAACCCGCCGCGCAGCAGAGTTTCGCAGGTGCGGGCCGGCACGTTCCACCAGCCTTCGGTGGTCCAGCCGTCGGCGTTTTTATAGCCCAAGGCGACGCCCACCCGGCTGCCGGTGTTGTTGCAGAGGCGGAAATCCGCGTTTGCGGGCTGCGCCGAAAACGCCAGCAAGAGCGCCGCCGCGATCGCGGCGATGATGGGCGTGCAGCGCCTGGAGGCGATCGGAGGCAATAGGGTCACGATTCGATGTGGCTGTGGCGCGGTTTTCGCGTGATCGGTCAAGCCCTGTCAACGACGATGGCGCGGAAGTCGTTCACATTGGTGAAAGTCGGCCCCGGCGCCAGCAGATCGCCAAGGGCTTCGAAAAATCCGGTGGAGTCGTTTTCGGCGAGAAAGGCGGCAGGATCGAGGCTGCGTGCCTTGGCCCGCGCCACCGTATCGCCGTCGATGAGCGCGCCGGCGGGGTCGCTGGCGGAGCCTGCGCCGCCGTCGGTTCCATCGGTGTCGCCGGCAAGCGCAGCCATGGCCGGCATGCCGGCAAGTTCGATGGCGAGCGCCAGCGCGTATTCCTGGTTCGGCCCGCCGCGGCCCCGTCCGCGGATTGTTACCGTCAGTTCGCCGCCCGACAGGATCACCGCGCGTTTGCCCTTTGCGCGCACATCGCGCGCCAGCGCCGCGTGGGCTTGCGCCACCTCGCGCGCCTCGCCCTCGACGCGGTCGCCGAGGTCGATGCATTCGTAGCCGGCAGCATTCACCGCCGCTTGCGCGGCGCGCAAGGCATCCGCCGGCCGCGCCGCCAGCACGAACTGGCTGCCGGCGAACACGGCGTCGCCCGGCTTCGGCGTCTCGTTGGCGGCATCGGCGAGCGCGCGTGTCACCGCCTCGGGAAGATCGAGCTTGTATTTGGCGACGATTAAGCGCGCGTCGGCAAGCGTGGTCGGATCGGGCACGGTTGGACCTGAGCCGATCGCCGATGGGTCGTCGCCCGGCACGTCGGATATCGCGATCGTGACCAGTCGCGCCGGATAGGCGTGGCGCGCCAGCCGCCCGCCCTTGATGCGCGAGAGATGTTTGCGCACGCAATTGATCTCACTGATATTCGCACCCGAACGCAGCAGCGCGCGCGTCAGCGCCAGTTTTTCCTCGAACGATACGCACTGTGCCGGCGCGATCCAGTTGGCCGAGGCGCCGCCCGACATCAGCACCAGCACCAGGTCGTCGGTGGTCGCAGCGTCAGCCAGTTCAAGCGCGCGCTCGGCGGCTTTTAAGCCCGCGGCGTCGGGCATGGGGTGGCCGGCTTCGATCATCTCCACCACCCGCGTCGGCCGGCCATAGCCGTGGCGCGCCACCGCGACGCCGGTCAGGCGCGCGGCGGGCAGCTTCCAACGATCGAGATAGACGCCTTCCGCCACCTCGGCCATGGAGCCCGCCGCCTTGCCGGCGGCCAGCAGCACCACCTTGCTGGCCGGCGGCGGCGGCAATAGCGGTGGCAGGCAGGTCGACGGGTGCGCGCTGGCTACCGCAGTGCAAAACAGGTCTGCGAGAAATTGGCGCAGGGATGTCGTCATAACGAGACTTTGACTGCACAGCTTGCGGGAAATCTGCTTATAATCGTTGGCACTCGAACTATTCCAATTCGTGTCCGCCGGAGTTGATCGGCGGCACAGAGAGCGCAGGTCAACCGCGCCGCAATAATAACCGGCTCGTCCGGGGGGAGGAAAAAAACATGTCCATCACATTCACAATCAACGGCAAGACGGCGAAAGTCGAGGCCGAGCCCGACACGCCGCTGCTTTGGGTCGTGCGCGAGAACTTGATGCTCACCGGCACCAAGTTCGGCTGCGGCGCTGGCCTGTGCGGCGCCTGCACGGTCCATATCGACGGCAAGGCGACGCGCTCCTGCCAGACCGCAGTGTCCCAGGTTGCCGGCAAGAGCGTCACCACGATCGAGGGACTTTCGCCCAACGGCTCGCATCCGTTGCAGATCGCCTGGATCGAAGAACAGGTGCCGCAATGCGGCTACTGCCAGTCCGGGCAGATCATGCAGGCGGCGGCGCTGCTTGCCAAGAACAAGACGCCGACGCGCGACGAGATCGTCGCGTATATGGACGGCAATATCTGCCGTTGCGGCACTTATCCGCGCATCGTGCGCGCCATCCGACGCGCCGCTCGGGAGGGCTAAGCCATGACGATCCATATCAAGAACGGCTCGGTCGCAACCAGCATCAGCCGCCGTGGTTTCGTTGCCGGCAGCGCGGGCCTCACATTCGCATTCACGCTTGGCGGCCTCGGCCGTGGCGCGGCGATCGGCGAAACGAAGCCGACTGAATTCAATGCCTGGGTGAGCATCGCACCCGACGACACCGTGACAATCATCTGCCCGTCAGCCGAGATGGGGCAAGGAGTTTATACCTCGCTGCCGTTGATCCTGGCGGAAGAGCTCGACGCCGACTGGTCGAAGGTGCGGGTCGAGTTCGCGCCCGCCAACCCGAAACTCTACGGCAATCCTCATTACCTGTTCAAAGGCGCGCAGATCACCGCGGCCAGCGTCTCGGTGCCCGGCTATTTCATGCCGTTGCGCATGGCCGGCGCGCAGGCGCGTAGGGTGCTGCTCGACGCGGCGTCGGCGGCGTGGGGGGCACCGGTTTCCGAATTGACGACCGACAAGAGCACCATCATCCATAAGAAATTCGGTCGCAGGATGAGCTACGGCGAGGTTGTGTCCTTCGCTAAGGTTCCGACCACCATGCCGAAGATCAGCGAAAGCGATCTGAAGAAGCCGTCGGAGTTCAAGCTGATCGGCCGAAAGGATCTCGGCCGTCTCGACGTGCCGGCGAAGGCGACCGGCAAGGCGCAATACGGCATCGACGTGCATGTGCCGGGCATGATCTACGCCTCGGTGCTGCAGTCGCCGATGGACGGCGCCAAACCCAAGGATGTAAACGTCCCCGAGGTGATGAAGATCAAGGGCGTCACCAAGGTGATTCCGCTGCCGTTCGGCGTGGCGGTGTTCTCCGACACGTTCGACGGTGCCCGCCGCGGCCTCGACGCGCTCAAGGTGACCTGGGACACCAGCAAGGCGGTGGCCGCCAGCTTCGATTCCGAATTGGCCAAGACGGACTATGAAAAGAAGGGGCGCGATCCCGGTGTTTCGACCCATGTCGAGCACCAGGTCGGCGACGCCTTGGGCGGTCTGAAGGGCGCGGCGAAGACGGTGGAGGCCGGCTACTGGACGGAATACACCTATCACGCCCAGATGGAGCCAATGAACGCGGTCGCCCAAGTGGCGCCGGACGGAAAGTCTTGCGACATCTGGTCGGGCACGCAGTTTGGCGCGCTCGCCACCTTCATCATTGCCGGCATCCTCAAGACCACGCCGGATAAGATCAGGATCCACAACCAGTTCCTGGGTGGCGGCTACGGCCGACGCATCTGGCCGGATGCGCTGATCCAGGCGACGATCCTGTCGAACATCGTCAAAAAGCCGGTCAAGCTCCTGCTCACCCGTGAGGAGGATGTGGCGGCGGCGCGGCCGCGGCCGATGACGCATCACGCGCTCACGGCCGGCCTCGACGACAAGGGCAATGTCGTCGGCTGGCACCATCGCCTGGTGTCGGAAAACGTCGACGCGGTGGCCGCGCCCCCACGTTTCAAGGCCACGGGTGGTAAGGACTATATCGGCGCCCGCGGTCTCGACCAGGCATTCTACGCCATGCCCAACGTGCTCGCGGAATACGCCCGCGAGACGCGCGGCATGCGCGTGCATGCCTGGCGCGCCATCGGCTCCGGCTACAACAAGTTCGCGGCCGAAGCTTTCCTCGACGAAGTGGCGGCGGCGGCGGGCAAAGATCCGCTGGCATTGCGGCTTGAGTTGACGAAGGACAAGCCGCGCGCCCACGCCGTCATCAAAGCGGTGGCCGAGATGTCCGACTTCAACAAGAAACGGCCGGGCCGCGGCATGGGCATCGCGTTCACTGACTATCACGGCAGCTTTGCGGCGGGCGCGGCGGAAGTCTCGGTCGATGAGAACTCCGGAAAGCTCAAGGTCCATAATTTCTGGATCGCGGTCGATCCGGGCATCGTGATCCAGCCCGATCACGTCTATGCCGAGGCCGAAGGCGCCGTCGTCTTCGGCTTGAGCGCGGCGCTGATCGAGCAATTCTCGGTCAAGAACGGCGCAGTGCAGGCGTCGAACTTCAACGACTATCCGGTAATCCGCATGAGCGACATTCCGCCCATCCATAGCCGGATCGTCGACAGCGGTGCGGCGCCGACCGGCATGGGCGAGATCGGCGTGATTCCGGTCGCGCCGGCGATCGCCAATGCGGTGGCGCAGCTCACCGGCAAGCGCCTGCGGCACCTGCCGATGACGCCGGAACGGGTGAAGGAGGCCCTGAAGGCCTAAATTTCGCCGCAACGACAAGGCCCGCCGCATCCAGTCCGGCCGCGGCGGGCTTTTTCACGGGAATGTTCATGGGCATGGAAGTCGCGCGCTTGGGCGCCTATCTTCGGCCTAAAGTAGCAAAGGATTTGGCGTAATGGACGACAAGACCCGCACCGAGCTGGAAGCCGCCGTCTACCGGCGCCTGGTCGATCACTTGCGCGCGCGCACCGACGTGCAGAACATCGACATGATGAATCTCGCCGGCTTTTGCCGCAATTGCCTGTCGAACTGGATGAAGGACGCCGCCGACGAAAAGGGCATCGCCATGTCCAAGGACGAGAGCCGCGTGATCGTCTACGGCGAGCCTTACGACCAGTGGCGCGCGAAGCACCAGAAGGAAGCCTCCGCCGACCAAAAAGCGGCTTTCGAAAAGTCCAGGCCGCAACACTGATTTTGTGAACAGGTGTGAATGTCGGGGGCTTCGCATTGACGCGAGAGCCCCCACGTCGGAATTCTTCTTATGAAAGTGGCGGGAAGCCCGCCCGGCTTCATTTGAGGAGAATTCGATGTCTGCCAGTGCCGCGGCCCAGCCGGAAAAGCCCGCCACCCGCTTCGCCAAGGATCAGCTCAAGGCCGTCATCGAGCGCATCGAGCGGCTGGAAGAAGAGAAGAAGGCGACCTCCGACGACATCCGCGAGGTCTATGCCGAGGCCAAGGGCAACGGCTTCGACGTCAGGGCGCTGCGCTCCATCGTGCGCATGCGCAAGCTCGACAGCGACGAGCGCCGCGAGCAGCAGGAAGTGCTCGAAACCTACATGCACGCGTTGGGGATGTTGCAATAATCTCTGTCGTCCCGGCCAAGCGAGCGCCAGCGAGCGCGAGCCGGGACCCATACTCCGCAGTCAATCGATAGTGCACGGCGTATGGGTCCCCGCTTTCGCGGGGACGACGCTGTGCGTGACTTTTAGATTACCGCAACGACGCCGTCGTCTGCGTCGCGAAGGTGGCGGTGGCGAGGAACACCACCGCGTGGCCCGAGAAGCGGTTGGCCACCATACCGAGATGCGGATCGGCCGAGAACGTCATCAGCAGCGACTGCGCTGGCTTATCAAACAGCGTGCCCAACCAATCCGGATTGACGCTGCCGAGCCGGGTCGCGGTCATGAAGCCGCGCACGCTCGGCGTCAGCATTGCGGCGCGCAGCCACGGGCTGTCGGTGCGCTCACTGCCGCTGGTCAGCGCCGGCGGCTTGACCGCCACGGTAGTGTTGGACGCGGCCGGGATCACGGTCGCTTCGCGTGCCAGCCGCGGCACGCCATCGCCCATCGGGCGGGCGCGTACCGCCGGCGTCGGACCGGATTCCTCGGCATAGGAAAGCGCCTTGCCGCCGGCGGGCGTCGAATCGGCGGCGGCCACTTCAAACGGCGGCTGCGCAGTCACCGCCGGCCGTGCCACGATCGGATCGCCCCAGATATTGCGAATTGGGTCACCCCAAACATTGTGCTTGACCGGCCTGCTCGCCAACGAAGCGGTCACCATCGGCCGTGCGGCAGCCTTTGGCTTGGCCGACAGCGAGGCGGTCACCATCGGCTGTGCGGCGGCTTTCGGCTCGGCGGCCGCAACCACGACCGGCTGTGGGCGCGCCGACGGCAGCGGCACAATGCGCGTAGTGACAAGCGGCTTGGGCTTCGGCATCACGCTCGCCAGCACCAGCGGGCTGCGCGACTGCTTAGGCGCCGGCGCAGGCTCTGCATCCGCCGCATGCTGGTCGCGGCCCAAGCCGAACAGGCGGGCGAGCACCGTGCGCTTCGGCCGTTGCGTCACCAATTCGGCCTCTTGTACCTGGCTCTCGCTGATGACGCCGGCGTTGCGCGCTGCCGCCAGCGAGCGGCCGTTCGGCGTTTTGCCGCGGCGCTCCACGTCGGCGAGCGCCAGCGCGTAATTGCGCAAGGGGCGACCGTCGGCGGGAATGTGCACCGTGCGTCCGTCGGGGAAGATTTTGGCGAGCTGCTCGCGCGAAATGTTTGGCCAGTGGCGGATGCTGGCGGTGTCCATATGCACGAAGGGCGAGCCGGAGGTCGGATAGAAGCCGACGCCGCCGTCCTGCAGCTTCAGGCCGACCGCGCGGAGCTTGGCGAGCGGCACGCCGGGGATGAAGAAGTCGATCGCCTTGCCATTGATGTGCTGACTGTATTCCGCGACGCCCTTCGAGCGCGCGCGCAGCAAGGCGTTGGTTCCGGGCGAGCGGTAGCCGCAGATGATGTCGATGGGTTGCGTGGCGCCGACCTCGCGATAGACCTGCCAAAGCAGATCGATCAAATGCGGGTCCATGTGAGTTGCCTTCTCTTTCCGCCAGTCGCGCATGAACCAGTCGAGCTTCTTCAGCGCGGCTTCGTCGTAGCGACCGTCGCGCTTGAAGGTGACCGTGATGTCTTCGTTCGTGTTGACGTGATGGAAGGAGAGGGTGCGGGTGTCGCCTTCCGCGATTGCCGTTTGCAGAGAGCTGCTGGCGCCCAGCAGGAACAGCCCGGCCATGCCCAGCCTGGCACCGGCACGCGCCCATGCCCTGACGAGATTGAGCTCGCGCGCGCGATCAACCAGCACTGCCGTGTTCCGTGAAAATCGCCGTCCCACCGTCGCCGCTACGCCCCCATGGCCGTCACGACGACGGCCCGCAGTGTCTAACGCTATCGGTTAACGCGCCCTTAGCGGCGGTCCCCGCTAACCCAAGGCTACCCGTCGAACATGGCCAAAAATGAGGCCAAAGTTGCGGGATTTCCGGGAAATCACCCGGGAATTGTGCCTTTTTGGAACGCCTATGGCCAGACCATGAGGTCCGGCCGTTAAGCTTGTTGGATCGCGCTCAGCGGAAAATGTTTTCGAAGATGCGCAACGGATTGAAAGGCGGATTGTACGCCTCTTGCCGCTCGATCGGCCGCGGCGGTTCCCCGTTGGTCGCCTTCGTCCGGCTATGCCGGATTGTCCGGGTATTGCGTTTCGAGGCCGACGGCGGAGCGACCGCGGCAACACGCGGTTGCCTACCATGCAGGATGTCTTCGATGCGGCCGTCGAAACCGTAGATATCGTCGCGCAGCTGCAGCTTACCGGCGTCGTCCACGAAGGCGGTCTGGTAGGTGAGATGAACTTGCGGCTTCTCGGCGAGCCTGAAGACGCGTTCGTCGCGGCCGAACATCGACTGGATCTCGTGCGCGTTCGGGCTTTGGCGTTTCATTGCGAAGTGCAGCACGAGCTCGCCGAGTTTGGTCGGATTTTCCACCCGCATGCAGCCGTGGCTGAAAGCGCGACGGCCGTGTTTGAAAAGGCGCTTCTGCGGCGTGTCGTGCAGATAGACCTGGAACTTGTTGGGGAAGTTGAATTTGATGCGGCCGAGCGCGTTGGCGGCGCTGGGCGGCTGGACCACGCTGATATTGCCGTCGCGGCCGCGCTTCAGCTCGAGACCCATGCGGTCGAAGATGTTCGGGTCGGTCTGGTAGCGCGGCAGCAGCTCGTTCTCGATGATCGATTGCGGCACGTGCCAGGAGGGATTGACGATGACGCTGTCCATGGTCGCGGTGGCGAGCGGCGTCGGCGTCTGCGGCTTGCCGGCGATGATCTTGGTGCGCCACACCACGCGCTGGCGGTGCACGACCTTCAGCGTGTAATTCGGAATATTGACCATCACATAGCTGCCGCCGAGATCGCGCGGCAGCCAGCGCCAGCGCTCCATGTTGGCGAGCACGCGGTCGATGACCTCGCTCGTCTTCGGTCCGTTGATAACGGCGAGCGTCTTGCGGTCGATGATGCCGCTCGGCCGGAGGTCGTGACGTCGCTGCAGCGCCTGGATGGCTTTGACGAGGACGCTGTCATAGGTGGTGTCGTGCCGCTTGCCATTCAGGCCGAGACGCGCACGCAGCATCGGCACCCGTGCGTCCTTATTGCCCGGCCTGATCGCGCGGCCATCGGGAATGCGCTCGTGAGTTTCACCGGCGTGGGCACGCAGCGCGGCGAGCTTGCGCTTGAGCGCGCGGAAGCCTTGGTGCGGCGGGTTGAAGCTGTCGAGGGCCGCGTTGACGTCGCCGGCGTCGGCGATCGTTTTCAGGGCGTCGGCCGGTTGCGGGGTGTGGTCGCCATAGTCGACTTGCTCGAAGACGCGGCTCGGCGCGATGCGCCCGGCCGCCAAATGGCGGGCGAAGGTCAGCAGCGAACTGGTAAGCTCGATGTCGCCGCTGGCCAGCGCCGCAGGACCGGTGGAGGCGTCGATCCGCGGCACCGGATAGGCCGACGCGTCGAGCCCATCGGCGGCGGCGTCTTTCAGCCGCGCGATCGTTGTCGTGGCGCGCGCGGTGAGCCGGCCATCGTGGATCCACAGCGGGGCGTAGTTGCGCGCGGCATAGAAGGCCTCGATCGCGTGGCGGTCGGGCGCGCGCGCAATGTGCTTGCCGAACCGCTTGCCCGTAACGATCTCGCGCAGCTTGTCCGCGATCGGCGCGTCGGCACCGCCGAGCGTCTGGTCGGTCGCGATTTTGATGTCGTCATCGGTTGCTTTCGGCGCTGCCGCGGCGGGCTTGCTCGCAGGCGGCGGCTCGGTGGCCGCGGCCTTGCGTTCCGGCGTGCTAGCGGCCGGCGACGACGGAACGTCTTCGTGACGAACCGTGCGCTGATCGTTGAGCGGTGGTGCGAGCTCAGTTGCGGCAGCCTTGGGTTCCGGAGTGCTGGTGGCTGGCGGTGGTTCGGCGGCTACAGCCTTGGCCTCGGGCGCGCTGGCGGGCGGCGGCTTGGTCGCCGCGGTCTCCGGCACGGCCACGATAACGGCAGGCGCGCCAGGCTGTGGCGAATGCGCGTCGTCTTGCCGAATCGGGGGATGATCGTTGAACGACGGCGGTATCGGCACGACGACCTGCTCTTGCGCGCGCGCAGCCGTTGGCGCCGCGACGATCAGCGCCAGCAGCGCGCCGGCAAGCAGCCGGCCGACTCGACCGAAACACATACACTGAACTCCAAACACGCAACGCCGCTGGGCAATACGCGCCGTGACAGGCTGCCATCGCGCTACGCACGGCGCTGCATTGCCATTATGCGCCGCGACGCGCGCGCGGACGAATGAAATCCGAGATGTTTCGGCGTTTACCTTCGATCACGGCTAACGCCGCGCGCGAATGGTTAAGCGGCGGGCGAAACGTTATTCCGCGACTGCGCCTTCGCTAATGTCCGCGCTGTTGTCGTCGAGCCCGAGGCTTTCGAGCTTGCGGTAAAGCGTCGAGCGCCCGATACGCAGACGCCGCGCAACCTCCGACATCTGCCCGCGATAATGCGAAATGGCGAAGCGGATGACTTCTCTTTCGATCTCATCGAGTGGACGCGCTTCGCCCTGTGCATCGATCAGCCGCAGCGACGCCGCCGGCATGGTTAACCCCGGTGCATCCGCCGGCTCGCGCGCATCGGGCCACGACGCCGCCATCGCCGGCGACGGTTCGATCATCGGCTGCGCCGCCGCAGCGTCGGGATCGACATTGGCGGCGAGTTGCGGGAAATCGTTCACGCCGATCTCCTCGCCGTCGGCAAGCACCACCGCGCGGAAGACGGCGTTCTCGAGCTGGCGCACATTGCCCGGCCAGCGGCATGCTGAGAGCAGCGCCAGCGCGTCGGCACTCAAGCCGCGCACGCGCTTGCCTTCCTCGGCCGCAATGCGCGTGAGGAAATGGCGCGCCAGTGCCGCGATGTCCTCCCGCCGCCGGCGCAGCGGCGGCACCGAAATCGGAAACACGTGCAGGCGGTAGAACAGGTCTTCGCGGAAGCGGCCTGACTTCACGTCGGCGATCAGGTCGCGGTTGGTGGCGGAAATGATGCGCACGTCGACCTTCACCGGCTTGCGCCCGCCCACGGGCTCTACTTCGCCCTCCTGCAGCGCGCGCAACAGCTTGACCTGCGCCGGCGGCGGCAGTTCGCCGATCTCGTCGAGGAACAGCGTGCCGCCGTCGGCTTCGACGAATTTGCCGGTGTGCTTTTCGGTGGCGCCGGTGAAGGACCCTTTTTCGTGCCCGAACAGGATCGATTCGACCAGGTTCTCCGGCAGCGCGCCGCAGTTGACCGCCACGAACGGTTTGGCGCGCCGCGCGCCCGAGCCATGGATGGCGCGCGCGATCAGTTCCTTGCCGGTGCCGGACTCGCCTTCGATCAGCACGGGAATGGCGGACGCCGCGGCCTTCTCGGCCGCCTGCAGCACCGGCCGCATGGCAGCGGAACGGGTGACAACGTCGGAGATCGTGAGCGTGCCGTCGTGCTTGCGCTTGAGCTTTTGCAATTCGCCGGCCAGCGCGCGTGTGGCGATGGCGTTGTGCAGCGAGACCTGCAGTCGCTCGGCGCCCGCCGGCTTGACCACGAAATCGGCCGCGCCCGCGCGCATGGCCGAGACCACGTTGTCGATGCCGCCATGGGCGGTCTGCACGATAACCGGGGTGTTGCAGCCTGCTTCGCGCATACGCGCCAGCACGCCGAGACCGTCGAGATCGGGCATCACCAGATCGAGCACCACGCAATCGACGCTTGCGCCCTCGGGGCCGGTGAGCAGGGCCGCCGCCTTATCGCCGCCCTCGGCGGTGATCGCCTGGTAGCCAAAACGTTGGACCATGGCTTCGAGCAGACGGCGCTGGACCGGATCGTCGTCGACGATGAGCACGGTTTCGGACATGGCACCCCTCACGCTGTACCGATTTGGTGCAATGTCGCCGGTCTCGCTTAACGGGGTGTTAAATGGGTGGGCCAAAGTGCGGGTGCTTGGCCTGCAATCGGCGGTACCGGCTGGCCGCGCCTAGGCTGTTGAAAAAAATGCCGTCGGCCATCGCATCGCCACGCGTGGCGGCCTAAATGAAGGCTTAACCCCGCCGATTGCCCCGCAATGGAATTGCCCCCTGTCATGGCCAAAAGTGCCGCGCTCGGAAAATCCAAGAAGTCCACGCTCGGCGCCGTGCCGCAGTGGAATCTCGACGACCTTTATCCCGGCCTGGACAGCCCCGCGGTCGAGCGCGACCTGGCCGCGGCCGATGCCGACTGCGCCGCCTTCGAGCGGGATTTCAAGGGCCGGCTGGCCGCGCTGGCCGCGGGCGAGGAGACCGCTCTCGCCGAAGCGGTCAAGCGCTACGAGGCGCTGGAGGACAGTCTGGGGCGGTTGATCTCCTTTGCCCATCTCCTCTATGCCGGCGATACCACCGATCCCCGGCGCGCCAAGTTCTTCGGCGACGTGCAGGAGCGCATCACCGCTGCCTCGCTGCATGTGTTGTTCTTCACCCTCGAGCTCAACCGCATCGACGATGCTGCGCTGGAAGCGGCCATGCGCGATCCGGCGCTTGGGCATTACCGGCCGTGGGTCGAGGACGTGCGTAAGGAGAAGCCCTATCAGCTCGAGGACCGGGTCGAGCAGCTCTTTCACGAAAAAGCCGTCACCGGGTCCTCCGCCTGGCACCGGCAGTTCGACGAGAGCATCGCTTCATTGCGCTTCAAGATCGGCGGCAAGCAACTCGCGATCGAGCCAGCGCTCAATCTTCTGGTGGACGCCGACGGCAGGAAGCGCAAAAGCGCGGCGCAAGCGCTGGCGGCGACCTTTAAGGAAAATTTGCGGCCGTTCACGCTCATCACCAACACGCTCGCCAAGGACAAGGAAATTTCCGACCGCTGGCGCGGCTTCAAGGACGTCGCCGACGCGCGCCATCTCTCCAATCACGTGGAGCCCGAAGTGGTCGAGGCGCTGGTCGAAGCCGTGCGCGCCGCCTATCCCAAGCTGTCGCATCGCTACTATGCCTTGAAGGCGAAATGGTTCGGCAAGAAGAAGTTGCCTCATTGGGACCGCAACGCGCCGCTGCCCAAGGTCGCCCAGCGCACGATCCCGTGGTCGGACGCGCGCGCCACCGTGCTCACCGCCTATGGCGCCTTCTCGCCCAGGATGGCGGAGGTCGCCGACCGCTTCTTCGAGAAGAACTGGATCGACGCAGCCGTCCGCCCCGGCAAGCAGCCCGGCGCCTTTTCGCATCCGACCGTGCCGTCGGTGCACCCTTACGTGCTGCTCAACTATATGGGCAAGCCGCGCGACGTGATGACGCTCGCGCACGAGCTCGGCCACGGCGTGCACCAAGTGCTGGCGGCGCCCAACGGCCCGCTGATGGCGCCGACGCCGTTGACGCTCGCGGAAACCGCCTCGGTGTTCGGCGAGATGCTCACCTTCCGCAAGCTGCTGGCCAACACCACCGACAAGAAGCAGCGCAAATCCATGCTCGCCGCCAAGGTCGAGGACATGATCAACACGGTGGTGCGGCAGATCGCGTTCTATAGCTTCGAGCGCAAGGTGCATCTGGAACGCCGCAACGGCGAATTGACCTCCGACAAGCTCTGCGAGCTATGGATGTCGGTGCAAGCCGAGAGCTTAGGCTCCGCGATCGAATTGAAGCCGGGCTACGAGACCTTCTGGGCCTATATCCCGCACTTCGTGCATTCGCCGTTCTACGTCTACGCCTATGCCTTCGGGGATTGCCTGGTGAACTCGCTTTATGCGGTCTACGAGCAGTCGGCGAGCGGCTTTGCCGAGCGCTATCTAGAGATGCTGTCGGCCGGCGGCACCAAGCATCATTCCGAACTCTTGGCGCCGTTCGGCTTGGATGCCCGCGACCCCAAATTCTGGGACGGGGGCTTGAGCGTGATCGCCAAGCTGATCGAGGAGTTGGAGGCACTGGGCTAAGGTGCGCCAGGCACCCCGCCTTATATTCCGCGCTATCCGGCATTAGATGGTGCCGGTGAGTTCATTCATGCCCCCCGACGACCGCGAAAAAAACCGCTTCTCCGCCCGCGCCCGCCGCTATGCCAAAGTCGGCACCGGCATCGGCGGCGTGGCCGCGCGCATGGCGGGTGAACGCGTTCTTGGTCGGCCGGCGAACCGCGCAGGCAATGCCATTGCGCTGACCGCCGCGCTCGGCGGGCTCAAAGGTCCGATCATGAAGGTGGCGCAGCTGCTCGCCACCATTCCCGACGCGCTGCCGCCGGAATACGCCAACGAGCTGATCAAGTTGCAGAGCCAGGCGCCGCCCATGGGCTGGGCCTTTGTCAAGCGCCGCATGCAGGCGGAGCTGGGCGCCGGCTGGGAGAAAAAATTCGAGAGCTTCGAGCACCACCCGGCGGCGGCCGCTTCCCTCGGCCAGGTGCACAAAGCGGCCGCGCTCGACGGCTCGGCCTTGGCTTGCAAGCTGCAATATCCCGACATGCAGTCGGCGGTCGAAGCCGACTTGAGTCAGCTGCAAATACTGTTCGCGATCCGCAAGCGGTTCGATCCGGCGCTCGACACCACTGAGATCGCGGTCGAGATCGCTGCCCGCCTGCGCGAGGAGCTCGACTACATCCGCGAGGCCAAGCACGTCAATCTCTACAGCGCCATGCTGGCGGGCGAGCACGCCATCCGCGTTCCGAAAGTGTGGCCGGAATTGTCCACCGGCCGCCTGCTCACGCTCGATTGGATGGAAGGCAGCAAGCTGCTCGCGCACAAGCACGACGCGCTGACGGTGCGCAACCGGCTTGGCCGCGCCATGTTCACCGCCTGGTGGCTGCCGTTTTCCCGCTTCGGCGTCATCCACGGCGACCCGCATCTCGGCAACTACACTGTTTTCAATGAGGGTGACGGAGACAGTCCACGCAAGACGACTGGGGGCAAGCCGGCCGGGATCAACCTGCTCGACTACGGCTGCATCCGCATCTTCCCGCCGAGCTTCGTCGGCGGCGTGGTCGATCTCTATCACGGCCTCTTGCGCGGCGACGACGATCTGGTCGTGCACGCCTATGAGACCTGGGGCTTCAAGCGGCTGTCGCGCGAATTGATCGACATCCTCAACATCTGGGCGCGTTTCATCTACGGCCCGCTGCTCGACGACCGCGTGCGCACCATCGCCGACGGGGTCAAGCCCGGCGACTACGGCCGCAAGGAAGCCTTCCGTGTGCACCAGGCGCTCAAGGTCAAGGGCCCGGTCACCGTGCCGCGCGAATTCGTGTTCATGGACCGCGCGGCGATTGGCTTGGGCGCGGTGTTCCTGCATCTGGCCGCGGAGCTGAATTTCTACAAGTTGTTCAACGAGGCGATCGAGAATTTCTCGGTTGGCGCGGTCGCCGCGCGCCAAAGCGCCGCTCTGGCAAAGGCCCGGCTCGAGCCATCCGCTGCCGCATAGCGCACATGTTTGTGCGCAGTCCGTCAATTTGATCTAAATCATAGTTGGCCCTGCATTGAGGGCTTACTGGGACGGCAAATCAGCGATGCGGCCGTTGCCCTGCACGGCCAAGTGCGCTAACTCGTGCCCGGTTCCTGCCTATTTTGAGACCTCCCGGAGACCCTCCCCATGGCCGAACACGGCACCGTCGAGTATGCCACCGCCGCCGGCAACGATTACCCGGCGCACGAGCAAGGTTACGAGCGCTTCGTCCATTTCACCCTCGTCGGCATCCTCTATGTGGTCACGGTCCTGTTCGGCCTGGCAACCGGCGGCGTCATGGGCCACTGGCTTCTGGCGGCGGCGATCTTCGTCATCGGCCTGGCGGGTGCGGTCCCGGGTCTGCTGGGCGGCGGCACAAGGGCGACCTTCGTGGCCTTCGTGCTGTGCTTCCTGATCTTCGCCTACGCCGGCCTGTCGCACTGAGGCAATCACCCGGAAAGCTAAAGAGGCGCGAATGCGAATTGCCGTAGCGCGAGAGTCGGACGCCAACGAGCCGCGCGTCGCCGCCACCCCCGAAACCGTCAAGAAGTTCAAATCGTTCGGCGCCGACGTCGCGGTCGCGCGCGGTGCCGGCATCGCCTCCGGCATTCCCGACGCCGAATTCGAGGCAGCCGGCGCCACCATCGGCGAGAACGTCACCAAGGACGCCGACGTGGTGCTGAAAGTGCGCCGCCCGGCCCCCAATGAATTGGGCGAGTACAAAAAAGGCGCGCTGGTCATCGCCATCATGGATCCTTACGGCAACGAAGCCGCGCTCAAGCAGATGGCCGACGCCGGAATTATCGCCTTCGCCATGGAACTGATGCCGCGCATCACACGCGCGCAGTCGATGGACGTGCTCTCCAGCCAGGCCAATCTCGCCGGCTACCGCGCCGTGATCGACGCGGCGGAACAATATGGTCGCGCGCTGCCGATGATGATGACCGCGGCCGGCACCGTTCCGGCGGCCAAGGCGTTCATCATGGGGGTCGGCGTCGCCGGCCTGCAGGCGATTGCCACCGCGCGCCGGCTCGGCGCCGCCGTCACCGCCACCGATGTGCGGCCCGCCACCAAAGAGCAGGTCGAAAGCCTCGGCGCCAAATTCATTGCGGTCGAGGATGAGGAATTCAAAAACGCGCAGACCGCCGGCGGCTACGCCAAGGAAATGTCGAAAGAGTATCAGGCCAAGCAGGCCGCGCTCACCGCCGAGCACATCAAGAAACAGGACATCGTCATCACCACCGCGCTGATCCCGGGTCGCCCGGCGCCGCGTCTGATCACCAAGGAGATGGTGGAGTCGATGCGCCCCGGTTCGGTGATCGTCGATCTCGCGGTCGAGCGCGGCGGCAATGTCGAAGGCGCGCGGCCCGGCGAGGTGGCGCAGGTCGGTCCCGCCAAGATCGTCGGCTATCTCAACGTGCCGGGGCGGCTGGCGGCTTCGGCTAGCGCGCTCTACGCCAAGAACCTGCTGACCTTCCTCGACACGATGATCGACAAGCAAGAGAAGAAGCTCGCCGTCAACTGGGACGACGAGATCGTCAAAGGCACCTTGCTCACCCGTGACGGTGCGGTGGTGCATCCGAATTTCCAGCCGAAGACGGCGGCCTAGCGCATGATCCCGAAAAGTGGGAACCGGTTTTCGGATAAGATCATGCGCAAACAAAATGTAAGGCGAGCACGGTGATACAATTTCAACGGACGACGGTTTAAGGAGAACCGACATGGAGCATATTGCAACCGCGGTCGATCCTTTCGTGTTCCGTTTTTCGATCTTCGTGCTGGCGGTGTTCGTTGGCTATTACGTGGTCTGGTCGGTGACGCCGGCGCTGCACACGCCATTGATGTCGGAAACCAACGCGATTTCATCGGTGATCGTGGTCGGCGCGCTGCTGGCGGTCGGCGTGGCGCTGGTGGCCGACGACAACGGCCCCTTGTGGGCACGTGCGCTCGGCTTCTTCGCGCTGATGTTCGCCTCGGTCAACATCTTCGGCGGCTTCCTGGTCACCCAGCGCATGCTCGGCATGTATCAGAAAAAGAAGAAATGAGCGCCGCATGAGCCCAAATCTGGTCGCGCTTCTCTATCTCGTTGCCGGCGTCCTGTTCATCCTGGCGCTGCGCGGTCTGTCGAGTCCGGAATCGAGCCGGCGCGGCAACCAATTCGGCATGATCGGCATGGCGATCGCGGTCGCCACCACGCTCGGCGCGCATCCGCCGGCGAGCCCAATCTCCTGGGCGCTTGTTGTCGGCGGCATCGCCATCGGCGGCGGTGTCGGCGCGGTGATCGCGCGGCGCGTGCCGATGACGGCCATGCCGGAACTGGTCGCCGCCTTCCACTCGCTGGTCGGCATGGCGGCGGTGCTGGTGGCGGCCGGCGCCTTCTACGCACCGGCGGCCTTCGATATCGGCAGCGAAGGCCACATCCACCAACAGAGCCTGATCGAAATGTCGCTCGGCGCTGCCATCGGCGCCGTCACTTTCACCGGCTCGGTCATCGCCTTCCTGAAGCTGTCAGGCCGCATGAGCGGCAAGCCGATCACGCTGCCCGGACGGCACGTCGTCAATATCGCGCTTGCTCTGGCGCTGATCGCCTTCATTGTTCTGTTCTATCTCAACCAGGCCGATTACCAGTTCTGGGCCATCGCCGGGATCTCGCTGCTGCTCGGCGTGCTGATCATTATCCCGATCGGCGGCGCCGACATGCCGGTGGTGATCTCGATGCTCAATTCCTATTCGGGATGGGCGGCCGCCGGCATCGGCTTCACGCTGGGCAATTCGGCGCTGATCATCACCGGCGCGCTGGTCGGCTCTTCGGGCGCGATCCTGTCCTACATCATGTGCAAGGGCATGAACCGCAATTTCTTCGCGGTCATCCTCGGCGGTTTCGGCGGCGAGGTGGCGGGCCCGGCTGGCGGCGCCGAGCAGCGGCCGGTCAAGCTTGGCTCGGCCGATGACGCGGCTTTCATCCTGAAGAACTCGTCCAAGGTCATCATCGTGCCGGGCTACGGCATGGCGGTGGCGCAGGCCCAGCATGCGCTGCGCGAAATGGCCGACTCCCTGAAGCGGGAAGGCGTCGAGGTCAAATACGCCATCCACCCGGTCGCCGGCCGCATGCCCGGCCACATGAACGTGCTGCTGGCCGAGGCCAACGTGCCCTACGACGAAGTGTTCGAGCTGGAGGACATCAATTCCGAGTTCGCCCAGGCCGATGTTGCCTTCGTCATCGGCGCCAACGACGTGACCAACCCGGCCGCCGAAGATGACAAGACCTCGCCGATCTACGGCATGCCGGTGCTGCAGGTGTGGAAGGCGGGCACCGTGATGTTCATCAAGCGCTCGCTGGCGTCGGGCTACGCCGGTATCGACAACACGTTGTTCTACCGCGACAACACCATGATGCTGCTGGGCGACGCCAAGAAGATGACTGAGTCAATCGTCAAGGCGATGTGAGTTTCGGCGCAGCGTTGAGTGATCGTGATGGCCGGTCTCCTGCCGGCCATTTCGATTTTGGGGCAGTGCGAACACTCTCACCAATTCCGGTTAAGTCGTTCGCTGTCGTGCCCGGCTTGTCCCGGCCATGACAAGGAACCGTCCAACAGCATTGCGTGTCACATTTTTTCCGCCTCCGGCGCCTGCGCTGGCACAAGGCCGGGCGCTTCGGTCTGCTCCTCCGCCTCCGGCGCGATGTAACGGAAGCGGTAACCGTGCAAGGTGACGGTCAGGTCGATGCCGAAATGGCCGGCGCCGAAAACGGGTACGCGCCGGTCCAATTCGTTCTTCGAGATGTCGGGCGCAATCTCGCACATCGCCGCATAGGTCTTGCGCGTTGTCTTCCGCCCGCTCCAGTGGACCGGCAGTTCCGGCAACGGCGCGCTTTGCGTCGCAAGCACCGGAGCCAGATTCCAGAATTGCTGCACCAGCGCGACGAACGCCATTTTCTCCAATTCGAGGACGTCGGTGTTGGGCGGGACCACGAACCGATCGACGGCGACGATCGGTCCGGCATCGACCTTGTTCGCCATTATATGGACAGTCACGCCGAACTCAGCGGCTTGGCCGTAGGTCGCGAAGTGCGCGGGCAGCCAGCCCGGATAATCCGGCGGTCCGGGATGAAAATTATAGGCGCCGAAGCCGATTTTGGAGAGGATGCGCTCGGGCACCACGATCGGCGTGAGAAATCCAATCAGACGGGCGCGTCGTAACTGGCGCTGCTCAATCAGTTCAAGATCGGCGCGCGTCCGCACCGGGCGGACGACGAGTTGCGGGTTGTAACGCTTGAGCGCGGCGGCAAGCGGTTCTTGCTCGGCGGGTCCGGTCAACAGAAGGACGGTATCGAACATGGAGCCGCCAACTCGAACATGCGCACGGGGATGCGACGTCTGTCATTATAGCTACACCTTTGTTCGCAAGCGAGCGCGCGGCCCAACACATTAAATATGTGCTGTTCAGAACATTAAAAGTTTTGCTGTTCAGATCATTAAGAGTTGTGCTGATCAAAATGTTAAGCGGCGTGATGTTCAGAATGTTAAACGCTATGCTGTGCAAAGTGTTAAATCTTGTGCTCTTTAAAATGTTAACGACGAGCCGCCGCTTCTCATAGCGCACGATGCATCACATAGGCGTCCACCAGGCCGAGCCTGGGATGGGCGAAGACCTGCGGCAGGGTGCCGACGATGGCGAAGCCGCAAGACTGCCACAGCTTCACCGCCCGCTCGTTCGAGGCGATGACAAAGTTGAACTGCATGGCGCGGAACCCGCGGGCGCGGGTTTCGTCGAGCGAATGCGCGCACATTGCCCGCGCCACCCCGTGCCCCATGGCCTCCGACGCGACCATGTAGCCGCAATTGGCCACATGCGCCCCGCCGCCGCGGGTGTTGGCGCGCAAGTAGTAGGTGCCGACGATGCGGTCGTCCTGCTCGGCCACGAACACGCTGTGGCCGGGCGAACGCCAGTAGGCCAGCGCGTCCGCGCGCGAGATATCGCGCGGGATCGGGTAAGTCTCGCCGGCGCGGAAGGTCGGCTCCAGGATGGCCCAGAGGGCGGTGTCATCATTCGCTTCGGCTGGCCGGATTAGCATGGCATTCACCTCGTCCGTCGCCCGCCGACAAAAAGCGGGCGATCCGCGTTGGCGCCGATGCAATCGAACGCATCGCGGCGTATGATCGGCAAAGGTTAAACCCCAATTCGGGAGGAATTGTACATGTCCCAACCGTTGGACAGCTTCGGCATTGTCGGCCTCGGCAAGATGGGGGCGGGAATGGCGATGAATGCGCTCGCCAAGAAATTCGGCGTGGCCGGCCTCGATACCCGGCCCATTTCCGACGATCTCACGCGCGCCGGCCTGAGACCGGCGGCCAAACTCAAGGATTTCGCCAAGCTGTTGAAGCCGCCGCGCTTCGTCATTCTCTACGTGCCGGCCGGTCCGCCGGTCGACGCCGTGCTCGACGAGCTCGCCGGCGCTCTCGCTCCGGGCGACATCATCGCCGATGGCGGCAATTCCTATTGGGGCGATTCCATCCGCCGCCATGCGCGCCTCAAGCAAAAGGGCATCCATTTCATCGACGCCGGCACCTC
>Ga0307417_10000185_pt1 | contig 26548 bp, 17 predicted proteins | sample SalMarWE160210MG_2_FD_202514 | JGI IMG/M metagenome (GOLD analysis project Ga0307417, IMG submission 202514) | Salt marsh sediment microbial communities from the Plum Island Ecosystem LTER, Massachusetts, United States - WE1602-10 | ecosystem: Environmental > Aquatic > Marine > Intertidal zone... | reverse complement strand
AGAGCGTGTGGCGGGTGGTCTTGAGGACGCACGCCGTCAGGCCCAGCGCCAGACCGGCTACGATCAGCAGCTTCAGCCCGCGTCCCTCAACGCCGAGTGCAGCGAGGCGTGCGAGATGGTGAGACGGCTGGGTCAGGGTCTTCATGGGGTCCTCCCCGTGTCATGCGTGGGATTCCGGACGCACCTTAGATGCGGCCACTGGGCTGCTGTCGAGACGGCTTGCCAACGGACAAGCCGCCAAGGACGCCAAGAAGATCATGCCTTCTCGACTTTGCGTGCTTCGCGGCTTTGCGGTCCAGACGCCCGCTCGCTGCCACCGCGTGGCTGTGACAGGAGAGAGCTAGGTCTTGGCCGGCGCCTCGACCCAGAACCAGCCGCGCAGATCGCCCTCCTTGAAGCCGGTCGCGGCATCCTCGGGGTAGCTCTCCTCGATCGTGGAAAGAACTTCCGGGGCGATCTGCTCCTTGGGGCCGTGGCACACCCCGCACTCGGCCTTGAGCCGGATCGGCAGCAGGCCGCCGAGCCGGCCGTCGGGGGCAACCAGCCAGGTCGGCTCCGCGACCTGGTCCTTGACCAGCCGCGCAGCCCACTCCGGCGGTGCGTTCGCCGGGTTGCGGAGCCGGAACGAGGTACGCCCGAGCAGCAGGCCGTACTCGTTCGAGACGGCTGCCGCGATCTCGGGAGCGCGAGTCCGACACACCTCGATCGCCCCGGCCGGACCACCTTTGTCGAGGGCTGCCGTGAGCTCGCCCATGAGCCGACCGGCCAGCGCCTTGACCGCCTCCGTGCACCTCTGCTGCTGGTCCTTCTGATCCGCGGTCATGTCCGCGACCGCCACCGGCGTCCACACCACATGCGATGCGACCTCCGCAGCGGCGGGTTGGGGAGCCGGCTTGACCTCGGCCTGGCGCGAGCACGCTACTGCAAGGGTCGCGACCACCAGCACGACACCACTCACTCGCCACGTCATGGCCTCCTCCTTTTCCTCCATGGTACCTCATGGAAGCGCGCGCATCGCTACCGTGTTCGCCGGCGAGTGATGATCCGGGTGCTCGGTGTATCACACCGCCCGGGTTGAAGCGGTTGGTCTGCGGATCGCAGTGCACGGCGAAGACCGAGTCCGCATCGTGCGAATCCGGTGCCCGGGGGACGAGGCCCCGAATCGGTGCTGCCGCTCTTGGCGCTCCGATCTCCGCCATCGCACTCCAAAGCCGCCACCCATGTCAGACGCATTCCGATGGGTGGTACCCGTGACGGCGCTGCCGCGCCAGACCTCGCTACCGTGCTGCCGCCGCTCCGGCTGGGGGCCTCAGATGGGCGAACTCGTCGCCCGGCTGCCATTGCGGGGTGGTGTCTGCATCGGCAACCGCGAGCCCGACCATGAAACCGAGACGCGCATCCTGGACCAGGCCGTCCCAGTTCCAGTCCGGGGTGACCTCGTCGCTCGGTTGGTGGTAGTGCTGGGCCAGCCACGCGTCCTGCACCTGGTGCCCCCACTCCGGCGGCCGGCCGATGTAGTCGGTGCCCGAGGAGAAGTAGAGCGCGGGAATGCCGATGTTGACCATCGAGAGCTGGTCGGAACGGTAGAACATGCCGCGATCCGGGTGCGCCTCGTCGGTCACGGTGCGTCCCTGAAGGGCCGCCGCGGCATCCAGCACGGCATCCAGGGTCGACTTGCCTCTCCCGACCTGGGCGACGTCTCTGGTCCGCCCGAAGATGTTGCCGGCGTCGAAGTTGATGTCGGCCACGATCGAGTCCACCGGAACTGGCGGGTGGGCCGCGAAGTAGGCCGAGCCCAGGAGTCCCGACTCCTCGCCGGTGACGAACAAGAACATCACCGAGCGGCGCGGCGGCGTTTTCATGTGCGTGAAGGCGCGGGCGATCGCCATCACCATCCCGACCCCCGAGGCGTTGTCGCGGGCGCCGTTGTAGATCCGGTCGCCGGTGTCGTCGGGTTTGCCGACGCCGAGGTGGTCCTCGTGAGCCGAGAACACCACGACCTGGGACGCGAGCGCGGGATCGCTGCCGGGCAACAGCCCGATCACGTTGCCCGTGTCGACGTGGCTGACCTCATTTCTCAGGTGGATGGAGGTCGTGATGCCGAGCGGCACCGGCTTGAAGTTGCGCGAGTGCGCCTTCGTCGTGAGCTCGTCGAGGTCGAGGCCGGCGGCGGCCAGGAGACGGCGGGTGGCGGCCTCGGTGGTCCACGCCTTGATCTGGATGGTCGGCTCGCCGGCGGCGGGAAGCTCGTACTGCGTTCCGGTCCAGGAGGTCTGGACAACCTGCCAGCGGTAGCCGGCCGACGGCGTGGTGTGGATGATGATCGCCCCGGCGGCGCCCTGGCGCGCCGCCTCCTCGTACTTGTAGGTCCAGCGGCCGTAGTAGAGGCGGCGCTTGCCCGCGAACAGCGAGGCTTCCCAGTCCGGGTCGTTATTCAGCATCACCAGCACCTTGCCCTTGAGGTCGGCACCCTTGTAGTCGTCCCAGCCATACTCCGGGGCGACGATCCCGTAGCCGACGAAGACGAGCTCGGCGCCGTCGATGTCGGCGGTGGGCGTCTGCACGCCAGTAGCGGCGATGAAGTCCTTCCAAAAGTCGAGCGTGACAGCGCCCTCGCGGGCGGCGAAGGTCCAGGTCGGTGGGGCCTCCGTCTTGAGCCCGACGAACCCGAAGTGCTGCTGCCAGCTTCCACCGGGAGCTCCGGGCTTGAGCCCGAGCAGCTCGAGGCTGCTCGCGAGGTACGCGCGGGCGATCACCTCGCCGGGCGTGCCGGGCGCACGCCCCTCGAGCAGGTCGTTGGCGAGGAACCGGGTCGGTCCCTCGATGGCGGAGTCAGTGACCCCCTCTGCGAGCTGCTTGGCGTGGGGTGGGATCACGGCAGGGGTCGCGGCGGCGGCTGCTGCCAGGACGAGCGACGTGAGGAGCATGGTCAGTCCCTCCATTCTCCGGCGGGGTAGCCGGATGTTCTTTCATGATGCCATGAACCTGGTCAGTCAATGTGTCTCGTTGCCGGGCTCAGACCGGCCACGATCGTGGTCAGGATCATCAGCACGCCGGCGCCCACGAACATCGCGGTGACGTGCCGGTCGGCGACCAGCCCGGCCAGCATCAACGAGATCGGCATCAGCCCGAAGGCCGCAAACATGACGACGCTCATCACGCGGCCCATTAGAGCGTGGTCCACATGCCCCTGGATCCAGGCCATGATGGACACGTTGGCTATCCCGGCGCAGACGCCGATAATCACCATGTCGGTCGCCAGCAGTGGAAAAGGACGGATCAACGGCATGGCGGCGATGCCGAAGCTCTCGGCACAGACGAAGCCGACGAACATGTGGCCGCGGCGCCACCTGGGCTTCAGAGCGCCCGCCAGCGCCATTCCCGCCAGCGCTCCTCCGCCGAAGCATGACATCATGGTGCCGAAGGCGGCCGACGATCCGAAGCGGAACTTCGCCAGCACCGGCATCCCGACCATCATCGGGCCCATTGCCCACAGGTTGAGCCCGGCCGCAGGTTGCGGAAGTGCGGGATGCGCAGCGGGCTTCCCGCCGGCTTCACCCCGGGCTGCAGGGGTTCCACCGCGCCCAACTCCGGTGTTGTTGCTTCCGCCATGGTCGCTCCACTCTACTTCACTGCCGCCTCACCACGGCCGTCTTCATCGACCTGAGGAGGGACAACTGAACGCTGGCAGCGGATACGTGAGTTCCCGGGTAGTTCTGTGGATCACTCAGGCTCGTAGGAGAAGCGGAATGGAACGGCATCCTTGCCGAAGTTGACCTCGACGATCGTCCTGTAATGCTTGGTGATCAGGACGTTGGTGGACATCTGCTTGGTCCCCCATGAGACGACCATGTTGTGCACTCCGGCGGGGAGGTAGGAGCGGTTGAAGATAGGGCTCATCTTCGTCTCAACCATGCCCAGGATCCGGATCGTGCACACCTGCGGCGTCGAGATGACGCGCAGCGAGCCCACACCCTCGTACGAAACGTCCACTTTGCCGGTCAGGAGGTTGCCCTGGACGGTGAGATCGGCCCCCGGCTCCATGTCGATGACGGTGGAGATCGCCTCGTACCCAGATCCGCTGAAGGAGATCGTGTGCTTGCCCCGGGGGAGCGGTCCGATCATGAGGTACGTGTGTCTCTTGTCCCGAGGCTTGCCATCGATCTCGACGGTGCAGTTCTGCGGGGCCGAGGTGACAACGAGCTTTCCGACCAGGTCACCGATCTGGGCGGTGGGTATCGTTTCCGGAACGGGAGCTCCTTCAAGGACCGGGGTGAACTTCCCTACCTTAACCTGGATCGGGAGCTCGGAGACCTCGACCTGAAAGCCCTGGGGGAAGCAGCCGGGCTTCTCGACCCGGACCGTGTGCTTGCCCTCCGGCACGTTCATCAGGTGGAGCCCGTCTTCGCTCGTCTTGGAGGTGCCCGCGAGGCTGTTGTCGAGGAACACGCGAAGCCCCGGCTCACACGTGACCTGGATGTCGCCGGCCATCGAAATGGCAGGGAGGGTCAAGGCGAGAAGCAGGCAAACCAAGCGTGCATGTCTCATGCTTCCTCCAGAGCGGCTTCCTGGTCTGTCTACTGGAGCCCTCTGCTCATGTCAAGTGACCCCGGTGCTCGAGATCACCGCCATCGCGCGCCTCGCGAACAGGGACAGCGAGCGCAGCATTGCGGCTTCGATCTTGAATCCGGTGGGCTGGTCGGCGGACCGCGTCGACCTACCAGTCGGCGAGCTCGGTCTGCGACGGGCCGAGGTCGAAGAGGACGGCGTTCTCGCCGTGCTTGGAGATCAGGGCCGCGATGTGGGCGACTACGGCTGCTTTGCGCTTGATCAGGGCATCGAGCTCAGCCCGGCCCAGCAACGGTTTCAGGGCGGTGCGGATCTCCTCGTCCGTGATCTCGTTGAGCCGATTCCATAGGCGCCGCTCGCAGCGCGTCACGGTCTGCAGGGTGAGCGGCCTCGAGAGGTCCACGAAGCAGCGGGAGCAGTCGATGAACCAGAGGTTCCAGAAGCGGTCGATGAGCGCGTTGCCGATGTTGGTGCTGTCGGTGTTGCCGGCGATGTTGTCGAAGATGTACATGATCTGCCGCTGGTTCAAAAGGCGAGCCGGATCGGGTGGCTGGAGGTGGCGGTCGCGACGGTCCTTCTCCGTGATCGTGTCCTCGAGCCAGAGCTCGACTGTCCCTTCCCGCTTGCCGATGGTACGCGGTACGGCGGGGGGGAACCGGCCCAGTCCGAGCAGGCGGTCGAGCCGGTACGCGGCGCAGTCGTGCAGATGGTAGTCGCGGATTGACGGGAGCACGGTCGTTCGTCCGAGCACCTTCAACGAAACGTACGAGTGTCTCTCGTCGATGTACTTGAACGCGGCGTGGGCGCGCGCGCCGTTCCTCGTGAGCACAACCTTGAGGGGCTTGGAGACGCCGACCGGGATGTTCTCCTGCGACATAACCTCGGCCGTCGCGAGGAATCGCTCGATTGCGGAATCGTCTTGGAAAGGCAGTGGAGCTCCGTTGACGTCGAGCCACTGGTAGCGGGGAACGTCATCCGTGGAGCTTGGGCCCGCTCCCGACTGCGGTTCGGATGAGAGGGGTGGTTCCTCGGGCCGGGAGACGTCGGCGCCGGCCGGCGGCGGGGGCGCTCTGGCCGGCGCCATGCCCGGCCCGACCAGTTGCTGCCTCTTGTCCGGGTAGATGGCGGTGACGGTGTCGCCGCAGATTTCGAGCGCCGAGGGGCGCCCACCGAACTCGCTCTTCAACATGCCGGTGTCAATCAGGAACACCCGGTTGCCGAAGCGCGGCTGGATTTCTCCGGTCTTCTGGACGGTGTGTCCGACGACCATACGACGTGCCCCGGCAGCCTCGATGAGACCGATCATCTCGGCGCCGCGCTCGTTCTCGTCCCACTTGGCCGGAGCGCGGGTCCAAAGCGGGCCGTCGTCGGCGGTCAACAGCCAGCTCTTCCAGCCACGGACCGCCTGCAGAGTCCGTGTGTATTCGGCCACCTTGGGCTTGGCGCGTTCGCGGTCGCTGAGCTCCTTCGACATCCTCTCGATCTCCTGGTCCGCTTCCAACGACACCACCCCGATCGGCGCCCAGGACTCGGCCAGCTTGCGTTTCACCAGCGCGTCGCGGGCGGCCAGGAAGGCCGCCAGCTCGGTGGCAGGCCGGCGGTTCATTTCAGCAACGCTCAGCCCCCGCAGGGCCGGGCTGAGACCACCGTGGACGAACAGCGTGTCGCCCACCATCGCCGCGACCGGGCACGAACGCAGCCACCGCCCGTACCGGCCGTCGGGCCCCAGAGCATCGGCGTACTCGAACGAGCCGGGTGGATAGGTTTCCTGCCACCTCACCCTGGTCTCTTCGGGGATGTCGACCATGACCTTTCCGGCCCGTTCGACGCGATGCTCCCAGACTCGGATCTGCTGTTTCCAGGCAGACTTCTGTCGCGCCTCCGATTTGCGGCCGGCGAACGTCGCGTAGGCCTCAGGGTTCGTGTAGCTGCGGATTCCGAACAGGTTCATCGCTTCGTGATTTCCCAGCAGGCAGATCACCTTGCCCCCGGCGGCCCGGCTTTCCTGCTGCAGCTGCATGAGGAGATCCATGACCCGACGGACGTCCGCCCCGCGGTCGAGAATATCCCCGACCTGCACCAGGGTGGCCTTGCCGCCGCTCCAGTGCTGGTCGTGATCGATGAGGTCCGAGGCGGTGAGGATCTCCACCAGCCCGCTGAAGCTCCCGTGCACGTCACCGATGGCGACGACACGCGGCGCGGCGGCGGCCTCTCCTGGGCACTGCGTCGCCCCGCCGGCGGCCCACGGCGCCAGGGCGAGAGCAACTGCCAGTGCCAGGAGCGCGCGCGAGTGCTCCGACGCTTTCATCAGACCTCCGGTCCGGCGAGCGGCGCGCCGGGTGAGTGTCATAGCCGACATCTCTTGGAACCTCCCAACCGTGCCGAACGTTTCCAAACATGTTAATCGAGCGCCACCGGTTGGCACAATCAGGCGTGGCGCTTGCCGATGTCGTGGGCGCAGGCGCCGCAGGCGTGGTGTGCCATGAGGGTCACGCTGCCCGCGCCTCGGGCGGGCAGCGCTTGCGCGTATCAACCGGACCGCTGCAAGGCCGATGGAGGCGGGTCCTGAGCCGGACACCCACGTGCCTGGGGGGTATACCTTCCTTGACTTGTCATCGAGACGCGCGATATATAACCTGCGGCGGGTGCGCCGAAGACGGGGGAAGCGGCCGACGCTCTCACGGTCCCGCTCCCTGGCAGTGTCCGGATCGCGGGGCGAGCCAGCGCGCAGACCCGATACGGGCACCGAGAAAGGTGACAAGAATGCATTCCAAGCGCTCCATCATCGTCTGGCTGGCGGTTCTCTTGTTGACGGTCCCGGGGCTGGCCCATGCCGAGAGGCAGGGGCGGCTCATCGGCAAGGTCCTCGACTTACAGGGCAAACCCATCGAAGGCGTGACGGTCCTCGCGACCGCCAGGGATCTCCCGGAGTTCCACGAGCAGGACACCAGCAATAAGAGGGGGATGTTCATCATCGACATCCCCAAGCTCGGTGTGGTCTACCTCCTGCGCTTCGGGAAGGTCGGGTACGCGCCGCTGCAGGCCGAGCTCACCTGGGACCTGGTGGGAACCGCGCACAAGGAGTACACGCTGCACCCTGCGGATGCGGTGGAGGTTGGGACCCAGCCGCTGCCGACGACCTCGAACGAGGCGGTCGAGGCCTACAACGCCGGCGTCACGGCGTTCAAGGCCAAGGACTATGCCACCGCCGCGACGCAGTTCCAGGCGGCGGTGGCAGCCGACGCCAACCTACGTCAGGGGTGGTCCGCGCTGAGCCTTGCCCAGTTCGAGGAAGGCAATTACAAGGGGGCCGCCGCGGCGGCCGAGAAGGCGATTGCACTTGGCACGACGAGGGTGGAAATCCTGCGGGTGCGGTGGGAGTCCTACACCAACCTGGGTGACCAGGACAAGGCGGCCGCCGCCTTGAAGGACATGGAGAAGGCCGGGCAGCGGGCCGAGGAGGCGAAGAAGATCCACAACGAGGCGGTCAAGCTCGTCAAAGCCGGAGACGACGAGGCCGCCTTGAAGAAGTTCCAGGAGGCCCTCGAGCTCGATCCGAACCTTGTCGTGGCTCTGGACGGCCTCGCCACCGCCGCCCTCAAGCTCGGCCGCAACGAACAGGCTGCCGCCGCCGCCGAGAAGGTGCTGGCCGAGGAGCCCCAGGACGAGCATGCTCTCCGGGTCCGGTACAACGCCTACCTCGCGCTCGGGGACAACGACAAGCTCGTCGGCGCCCTCGTCGGGCTGGCACCCCTCGAGCCCGAGGTTGCCCGTCACGGCCTCCTGAAGCTGGCGTTCGACGCCTACGACGCGAACGACCTGGCCAAGGCGAAGGACAGGTTCACCAAGTTCTTGCGGCTCGACCCCAACAACCCGATGGCCCACTACTACATTGGGATCACCGACATGAATCTCCAAGACAACGAGGGCGCCATCAAGCACCTCGAGCTCTTCCTACAGCTGGCGCCGAACGACAAGGAAGCTCCCACTGCCCAGCAGCTCCTGGACTATCTGAAGAAGAAGAAGAAGCAGTGAGGTGCGGGGCGCCCCGCCCCGATCGATTGCCACGAAGTCGCTGCGAGGATGGGGGTTTGCTCGGCTCCGCGTGCTTCTTCCCCGGTTTCCTGGCCGGCTCTCTGTCTGCCTGAAGCCCAACGGCGGTGAGACGACGAGCCCTTCGCCATGACTCGGCGTGACCTGTGTTCCCGGCCTTCCAGCATCCTCCCGGGAGCTCGGACGTCTGCGGCCGGCCTCTTTCGCGGACCCTACCTCTCGAGGCTTGCATACCTCATCGTGCGGTGGTAGATTGTGCCCAGTTACTCATTGGCTCGTGAGACCATGTCTCGAACAGAAGAGAGGAGGATGGTATGAGACGTTTGAAGACCCACGTCCGGCGGGGGCTCCTTTTCTTTGGTGTCCTCGTCACTGCAATCGGGCTCATTGGCTACAGCGAGATAGCCATGGCCCAGGAACAGCAGCCTGCGCAGCAGCAACAGCAGGAAAAGCAGAAAACGAAGGCGACGTTCGAGGAGGTGGTGGAGGTCACCGGGACCCTGATTCCGCGTCCGACTCTGGAGGCCATGAGCCCGGTCTCGACCCTCGATCCTGAGACGATCACCAACTCGGGGACCACGCGGCTCGAGGACCTGCTGACCAGCCTGCCGCAGGTGTTCGCGGCGCAGAACTCGACGGTCGCCAACGGCGCCTCCGGTACCGCGACGGTCGACCTGCGCTACCTCGGCGCCATTCGCACCCTGGTTTTGATCGACGGCAAGCGCATGCCGCCCGGCGACACCGGGGCGCTCGAGGGCGACCTGAACTTCATCCCCGCGTTCCTGGTGAAGCGGGTCGACGTCCTGACCGGCGGCGCCTCGTCGGTGTACGGCGCCGACGCCGTCGCGGGTGTCGTCAACTTCATCCTGGACAGGGACTTCGAGGGGCTCAAAGCGGGCATTCAGTTCCACGGCTTCGAGCACAACAACAACAACAACCAGGCCCAGGAGATCAACAAGGCCAGAGGGTTCGACCCGCCGTCGGGTCAGGCCTGGGACGGCGGCGCGATCGACGCCCACGTGGCGTACGGCGCCAAGTTCGCCGAGGGCAAGGGCCACGCCTCGATGTACCTCGAGTACCGCAGGACCTCCGCGCTCCTGAAGATGCGCCGCGACTACACCAACTGCTCGGTCCTCGGCGGCCTGACGCTGAACGGCCCGACGTGCGGCGGCTCGAGCACCAACCCGTTCGGCCGCTTCCTGGTGTACGACCCGAACGACAACTTCAGTGGTGACTGGACCCTGGACGAGTCGGGGCCTGGGAACACGTTCAAGCCGTTCGGGGCGGATCACCTCTTCAACTACGGCGCCATCAACTTCATGCAGCGGCCTGACCAGCGGTGGACCGCCGGCGGCTTCCTGGACTACAAGTGGAACGACCACTTCCAGGGCTACATGAGCCTCATGCTCATGGAAGACATCTCGGATGCGCAGATCGCGCCCTCGGGAGATTTCGGCAACACCGACATGGTCAACTGTGACAACCCGATGTTGAGCGCCGACGAGTACCAGAAGCTCTGCGTCGATGCCGGCTACGGGCCGACCGACCTCGCCACAGTGGTCGTTCTCCGCCGCAACGTCGAGGGTGGTTCCCGCTACGACCATCTCGAGCACACCGCCTGGCGCGCCGTCGCCGGCCTCAAGGGCGACATCAGCAAGGCCTGGAGCTACGACTTCTACGGCTTGCACGGCCAGGTGCACGCGCCGGAGTCGTACCACAACGACCTCAACGCCAACCGGATCCAGAACACGCTCATCGTCGACGGCGACCCGAGCGACCCGAGCACCTGGCACTGCCACTCGGGCTCTGCCGACGGCTGCGTCCCCTGGAACATCTTCCAGATTGGCGGCGTGACTCCGGCGGCGCTGGCTTACATCTCGCTGCCCCTGCTCTCCACCTCGGGCCTGACCACCGACGTCGTCAGCGCCAAGGTCAACGGCGACCTCACCGGCGCAGGGCTGGCCTTCCCCACGGCCACCGAGGGGGTTCAGATCGCCCTCGGCGCCGAGTACCGGCGGGAGTCCCTGTTCTACGATCCGGACTTCGCCTATCAGCAGGGCATCGCGACCGGCCAGGGCGGCAAGCGGCTCCCGGTTTCGGGCTCATACCACGTGAAGGAGCTGTACGGCGAGGCGCTGGTGCCGATCGTTCAGGACGTGAGTGGCGCCCAGGACCTGAGCCTCCAGCTCGGCTTCCGCTACTCGGACTACAGCAGCACGGGCACTGCCAACACCTGGAAGATCCAGGGAAGCTGGGCGCCGACAAAGGACTTCAAGTTCCGCGCCGGCTTCAGCCGGGCGACGCGCTCTCCAAGCATCGTCGAGCTGTTCCAGCCGACGACCGTCCTGCTGTACGGCAGCGACGATCCCTGCGCCGGGCCCAACCCCGGCTACACCGCGGAGGAGTGCGCGCGCACCGGCGTGCCGCTCGACAAGTACGGTACGATCCTTCCCAACCCGGCCCAGCAGTACAACGCCCTCCTGGGCGGCAACACGCGGCTCGATCCCGAGGTCGGCGACACCAAGTACGCCGGCGTGGTGATCACGCCGCAGGCGCTGCCGGGCTTCACGCTGGCGCTCGACTACTACGACATCAAGATCAAGGACCGGATCGGCACCCTGTACCCGGACGACGTCATCAACCAGTGCGCCAAGACCGGCGACCCGACCCTGTGCGACCTGATCCACCGCGACGACAAAGGTACCCTGTGGTTGACGCCTGACGGCTACACGGTCGCGACTAACCTCAACATCGGCAGCCTCTCCACCAAGGGCATCGACGTCAACGCCAGCTACGTGACCAACTTCGGTGACAGCTTCCTGAACTTCACCCTCATGGGCACCTACGTGAACAAGAACGCGATCGACACCGGCATCTACGCCTACGACTGCGTGGGCCTGTTCGGTAACACCTGCGGGATCCCGAACCCCAAATGGCGGCATCGCTTCACGGCCTCGTGGGAGTCCGGCAAGACCACCGTTACCTTCGGGTGGCGGATGCAGGGCGTCGTCAAGGTCGACGCCTCCAGCACCCAGGATGCCCTCTACGCCCCTGGTGATCTGCCGTACTACAAGGCCAGCGGCAGCTACCAGAACGACGCTTACCACTACTTCGACCTGTCGGCCACCTACAACATGTCGAAGAGCATCCAGCTCACACTCGGTGTCAACAACATCCTCGACAAGGAGCCCCCGCTGGCCGCGGGCTTCAGCGCAAACGACTATGGCCCGGGCTTCTACGGCTTCTACGACCCGTACGGCCGCTTCATCCACGGAAGCATTCTGTTCAGCTTCTAGCAACACGCGCACGCGTATCGACGGGCGGCCCCTCGGGGCCGCCTTTTTTTCGCCCGGGTCATTCAGTCGCTATCTACTGCGACTGGCGATACGCCAGCCATCGCTGTGTTCTTCACGCCTCACTTCCCGGGTGGGTGGGGGTCGTCTCGCGTCCTGCTTCCTGGGTGGGTGGGAGGGACTTCCTCACCTGCTCACATCCCGGGTGGGTGGGTGGGCGGGACCTTGCTGTCGACGGGGTAGGCGTCTTCGCGGACCTGCGAGGCGGCCACCTCTCGAGCACGGGCCAGCCAACGTCGGGCCGCCCGTTCGTTTCCCTTGCGCTGGTAGCACGAGCCGAGCAGGGAGTAGAATCGCTCCTCTTTCCTCTTCTTGCGAACCGCGCACCTGAGGTGGCTGATGGCGGTGTCGTAATCCCCGGCGGCGAACGCCTGGCGGGCAAGCAGGTAGCGGTAGTAGGGGTTGTGCCTGCGGAGATGGCTCGCCTTCCTGCGGTAGTTGGCGGCCTGCTTCTGGTCTCCCTCACGCTCGTAGAGGTGGGCCAGGTTGCTCATGACCACGAGGTTCGAGGTGTCGGCCTGGAGAGCTTGCAGGTAGGCGGCCTCTGCGTAGGCGAGGCGATCATGCCTCAGGTACAACGTGCCCAGGTTCATCCAGGCCGCGGACAGGGGTCGATCATTGTAGGCGACGGCCTTGCGGAAGTTGGCGAAGGCGGCTGGGGTGTCATGGCCCTGCATGAGCTCGACGCCCAGGTTGTTGTAATACTGCGCCAGCGCGCGCCTGTCGGAGATCGTGTGCGTGTCGTAGCTCGTCCGGAAATCGCCGATGTTGAAATCAACGAACAGCGTTCCCGTCGGTTCCAGGTTCACACGCACGTTGACGTGCCGGTTGAGGACGAAGGTGTCGTTGTCAAGGGTCCAGTCGGCCGGTATCTCCACCTCTTGGAACTCCGCGTGCAGCCCAACCTCGCGGGCCATGGCCACGAACATCAAGGAGAAAGACAGGCAGTTGCCCCGCTGGGCGCGGAAGGTCCCGGAGGCCGAGCGAGTGTGCTCGTTGTACTTCAGCGCGAACGTGTCCGAATTGAAGATCGCCTCGACCAGCTGCCGGACCTTGAGGTTGTCGCCGCCCTTGCGGTCCACGTTTTCATCGAGGAAGGTCCGCATCTCGGGGCTCAAGGCCAGAACCTGCTCAGCAGTGGGAACGGCGGGCAAAGAGCCCTGCGTGACGCCGAGGGGAGCTCCCGCCAGCAGCTCGTCGGGCGTGATCGAAGCGCCCCCGAGGGTCCCCATCCCGCTCGCGCAACCGAGCGCGAGGGCGAGCAGGACGAGCGGGAAGGCGCGGACAAGCTTCATCTCATTCTCCCGTCGCGGGCTAGGTCATGGTTCTAACCCGTGACAGACGCTCTACTTCTCGACCGTGGCGACACCTGTGAGCTCGCTGCCCTGGCCAGCCTCGCCCCGGCAGCCCTACATTCCTTAGTGGAGGCAGGCGGTGCCACAGGTGACGCCGGGTCTCTTGCACACACTGTAATACGGGAGCGCGCGCCGATTGATATCGAAGATCCCCGGCACGCGCAGCAATCCGGTGGGATTGCCGCGGATTCGGCCGGTCGTGGATCATGGCGAAAGGAGACAGCGATGCACGTGACGCCGCACACCATCGGATGGCTGGCGGTACTGGCCCTGGCGATCCCGGGACTGGCGTGTCAGTCGGCGCCGCCGGTTGCCGCGGGGCAACCGGCGCAACCCGAGAAGATCACCTGCTTCAACGCCCGCAACATCACCAGCTTCGTCCCCCTCAAGGGACCCCATCTCTACATCCGAGTCGGGAACCACGAGCACTACCTCCTGACCCTCAACAGAGACTCCGAGCCCCTGCGGCTTGCGATGAACATCCAGATCTCGCCCGACTTCGACCGCGTTTGCTCGGGCTCGCGGGCGCCGCTCACCTACCACTACCTGGGGCACGTCGGCGTCTACGACATCGTTGACGTCGAGTTTGTGAAGGACCAGGCGGCGGCCGAGGCTCTCGCCGAGAGGCGGTGATCACCAGGGCAACGGCTCGCCGTTGGCGTGCCAGAAGCTCCCGGACGTCTCGAGGGTTAGCGCGTCGATGCGCGCCAGGAGGCCGGCCGCGGACTCGTCGGGGCCGACCAGGCCCTGGCCGCCGGTCATCCCGGTGCGCACGTAGCCCGGGTGGAGGATGGCGACCGCGATCCCGCGCTCGGCCAAGTCGCGCGCCAGCGACACGCCGGCCATGTTGAGCGCAGCTTTGGACATCCGATAGCCGTAACTGCCGCCGGAGGAGTTGTCGGCGATGGAGCCCATGCGGCTGGTGACGAGGGCGACCTTGGCGCCCCTGCGGAGGTTGGGCAGCAGGGCGGCGGTGACCCGCAAGGGACCGAGGGCGTTCACCTCGAGCTGGCGGCGGATGCGCGCGAGGTCGAGGTCGCCCAGACTCTCGTGGCTCAGGATGCCGGCGTTGTTGACCAGCAGATCGACGGCTGCGCCGTCGAGGCTGTCGACCAGGCGATCGACGGACTCGCCGTCGGTGACGTCGATGCCTGCAACCACATTCGCTCCGGTGGCGGTGAGCGCCGGGGCCGCCTCACGGCAGGCTGCGAACACCGTGTCGCCGCGTGAAAGGAGCTGTCGGGTGAGCTCGAGACCGATGCCGCGGTTGGCGCCGGTGACAATCGCTGTGGCCATGAGGTCCTCCAGGTCGGGTCTCTCGTCCGCGAGGGACGATCTCTCCCGGCAACAGGACCGCCGCCGCGTGTGTTCCCTCAGCCGCCCTGTGCCTTGCGCTGGTGCATCCGGTGCGCACCTCCCGAGCGGCTGACCACCAGCTCGAGGCGCGTGCCGTCCCCACCGGTCGCCGTACAGACGGTCTCGCCCCCGTCCGGGACCACTGCGGCGCCACACCGGACCGCGACCGGCGCCGGCAGCCGTGCTGCTAGGGCGCGGTGCACCAGCCACACCACGTCGAGAATCGAGAACCGGTAGTCGACCGGGTCGAAGTCGTCCTTCCAGCCGGTCTGCGCGATGCGGACCGGCATCCTTTTCCCGTCCTCGAGCTTGACCACACCCTCGACCGCGTCTCCCGGTAGCACCAGGCGCTCGAGCGGAGCGTCGAGCCCGGCCACCGGTGCGCCGATCATCTCCGCCAGACGCTTGCGGGCGACTCGTTCGAGCAGCATGGCCTGCTCGCGCGAGCCCGGCGGCGCCGAGACCAGAAAGGCGATCACCCGCCATACACCGTGATCGTCGGGCTGGAGTCCAAAGCGCGCGGACAGGCGCCCGCGCTCACAGTCAAGCGTGTAGACCAGCTCGTTGCGCCCCGACTCGTGGACGGCATGGATCTCCAGCCGGTGCGACCGGACCCCGCCGAGCAGCTCGCGCACCTCGCGCAGGTCTGAGCTGGCGGCTGCGTACGCCTTCAGCGTCCGCAGTGCCGGGTGCAGGTCGGCGTCGAGGGAGCCCCAGTCGCGGTCCTGGTAGCGGTCGAGGAACCTCCGGCACGGCGCCTCGAGGGTTGCCCTCGTCTTGGCGTCGAGCCCGGAGGCCTGCTCGGAGGCCAGCACCACCGTCGCGGAGCGGTCCTCCTCGATCCGGATCGAGTAGCCCAGCCAGTCGCCCTCCTCGTCGATGCCCTCGCAGTGGAAGCGGTTGCCGGCGCCGAGCTCTACCGGGAGCTCGCACTGGAAGCTGCGAAACCCAACCCCGGCGCTCTTGCGCAGCGCGGGCTCGAGAATGCTGCGGACGCTCTGCTCCAGGACCGCCTTGGCGGCCTCGCGCGAGCCATCCTGCTGGTCGACCTTTCCGGCGTGGACCCAGGCCGCCATCGTCAGCGCTGCAAGAGCGCAGACCGGCGACCATGCCCCGCGCTTTCCGTGTTTCCGATTCCCAAGGGCGTCGCACTGCCTGGGCGGTGGCGGAAAGCCGTCGTTGATGAGAACGCACCCGTCGACCTCATCGGTGGGGCGGAGAAGGGGCCGTCCGAACGGGTGGGAGCCTTCCCCACCGCGGTCACGACCTGCTTCTTGCCCGTGGCTCCAAGCCTTTCCGTTTCCCAAAGGTGAGTCTTCCCGTCGTAAGGCATCGCGATGCACCGCTCCTCCAACTCCCGTGGCCGGACCACGTTCTGCTCGTTCAGTGTTTGAGACAGGGTATCACTCTCGCCGCCGGTCCGAAAGGCGGTGCGAGACGGGACCGCGGCCACATCTGTTCCCCCGGGCCGGAGCCTCAGGCGTTGATCAGGTCCTCCCGGTCAATGGCGTGGAGACGGATCCTCCCTGGCGATCGGCGTGCCGCGGGACCGCCCAGGCCGGCCGCTCGATCCTCGGCGGCGTTCTCGGCAGCCACGTCGACCCGGGTCTTCCCTCCGCCCAGGTCGGAGAGCACGACTCTGTAGCCCGCTCAACTACCGGATACACGACCCCCAGATGGAGTGGTTCTGTGCATCTGCTCGCCGGAGTCCGTCTTGCGACGGCCGGGGTGGCGGTGCAGGGTCGGGGATGGATACCGAGGCGTTGGAGAGGGAGGTAGAAGCAGTTGCACTGCCCGACATGTCATGGCATTGACGCCGAGGAAACTCCACGATGGACTTCACTTGCCAAGACAGGCTGATTGCACGATACTCTTCTCAAAGTTCCAACTGGAGGTCGAGCACCATGGAGAGAGGTCTCTCGCGTCCCATCGTCGCCTTAGCAGGCTGTGCCCTGTGGCTTCTCGCAGGGGCTGGCATGGCCGCCGATTCTCCCCGGCCGGAGCTGCGCCTCCCCGAGCTGGCGGCCGCTCCGATCTCGGGTACCTCATCCATCTCGCTCAGCGCCGAGCGGCTCTGCCCGGCCGACCGGATCGAGCTGATCCTGCCCGCGGGCCTGGGCGAGGCCAACGGCCTGGACGACGAGTGGATCCGCTCCCAACAACCTTCGCAGGACGGCACGGAGCGGTGGATCCTCCGCGGCTCGGACATCGGCTCCGTCGTCCTGACCCTGGACCTGAGCGGACTGGCACCGGGAGATCGTGGGGTCCTCTCGAGCTTCTCGACGGATACTGAGACCGGCGACGAGCTGCAGGCCAACTGGTGGTTGGTGGCCGGTGCGGATGGGGCACGGGTGGTCCCGGCCGGTGCCGCACGGCTGGAGAAAATGATTCGCCTGACCCTCGTCCCCGGCGCCGAGGGGCGCTGGGAGACCGTTCTGCGGGACGAGCAGGGCCGGCTCCTCCTGCGGCAGTCGGACCCGCGTCTCCCGGTTATCCTCCCCTGGACTGTTCGCCAGGAGCCGTTTATCCAGGCCAGCTCCCTCTCGGCCGAGCTGGCGAGCGGCCAGATCACGCAGGCAACCACTTACGACGTGGACTTCACCAGCTACGTGTGCGAGTCGTGGATCGGCCTGATCCTGCAGGTGACCAGCGCTCCCTCCGATGCCGTCATCACCACCTTCGACGTCAGCTATACCGTCTACCACTCGGTGGACACCGCGCGCTACAAGTCGTCGGTCGCGCGCAGCGTGGGGCCCATGTGGCTCAACACGGTCTCCCTCTACAACGGCACCTACTCGGGTCACAACTGGCACACCAGGTCGCTGACCGGCCTCCCGGACTGGGCGGGCTACCCGGTCAACATGGACTACGTGCTCGGTGTTTGCAACCTCTATGCAGCTGAGTACGCCTATCTGGATCAGTGGAGCATCACCCTCTACTACAACACTGGCGGCGGTGGCACCGGAACTGTCGACCTCGTGGCCGACAGCGTCGACAGCGATTTCGACACGGTGGCCGTGGGCGGACAGCTGGGGTACTACTACGAGGCCCATGTCGGCGGCAGCGGCGCCGTCGGCTCGGCCTTCAGCACCGGTGTCTACCTCTCCAGCGATGCCGGGATCAGCACCTCCGACACGCTCCTCCAGACCGTCCCCGAGTCGAGCACCCTTTCGGCCGGAGACCAGTTCGGCGCCCGGATCTTCTCCCGCCAGGTCAACGTTCCGGGCAGCGTGGCGCCCGGAACCTACTGGGTCGGCGTCATCCTGGACAACGGCAACGCCGTCAGCGAGACCAACGAGGGCAACAACACGGCTGCCCACCAGATCACCGTCGTCGGCAGCTCCTCCAAGCCCAACCTCAAGGTCAGCGGCTGCTCGGTCTCTCCCGACCATGCCAGCTCCGGCGATACGGTCCAGCTGAGCTACCGCGCCCAGAACACCGGTTCCACCGGTGCGGCCTACTTCTCGTGGGGCACCTTCATCTCCGCCGACCAAACGTTCGACGGATCGGACCAGCTGGTCAGCGGCCTGGACGTGCCCGGAGGCTGGGCCGCCGGGTATGACAGCGGGACTCAGTCTGTGACCGTTCCGCTCACCGGTCTCTCCGACGGCGTCTACTACCTCGGTTACATGGCGGACGTCGGCAACCAGGTCCCCGAGACCAACGAGGGGGACAACTACTGCGTGGCCCAGCTCACCGTCGGCAGCGGTGGCGGTGGCGGCAGCGTCACCCACTGGCTGATTCCCGCCGTCGCGTCACTCACGGGCCTCCAGCACGCGAACTGGAAGACCCAGGTCTCGATCGTCAACCCCGACAGCATCACCCACACCGTCAACCTCTACTACGTTGCCAAGGGAACCTCATGGCCGGGCGTGCTGCTGTCCGGTCCCATCAGTCTTTCCCCCAACCAGGGCTGGTTCATGGACGACCCGCTTGCCGGCCTTCGTCAAACCAGCGGAACGATGTACGTGGTGGCCGACTCGCCGGGTCCGGTCGTCACCACGCGGACCTACAACGACGTGGCCGGCGAGGGGCGGTACGGTCAGGGCATCGCCGCCGAGCCGATCGGCTCGAGCTGCGCCAGCGAGCTCATCCTGCCGATGGTGCACTCGGGCTCCGGCCAGTACCACACCAACCTCGGCCTGGTTCAGGCCTCCTCGGGCTCCTTCACCGTGGAGGTGACCATCTACAGCACCGGCGGCACGCTCCTGGCGACCAAGAGCTACACGCGCTCGGGCGCCTTCGATCAGATCACCGACATCTTCGCCGACATGGGGCTCGGATCCACGGCTTTCACCGGCGCCTGGATCCGTGTCAGGTTGACCAGTGGCTGTCCCTCTCACTGGACGACCTACGCCTCGGTCATCGACGAGTCCACCGGCGACCCGACCTACGTGGCGCCCGTCGCGCCCTGAGCGGTTTCGACAATGGCTGCGAAGGGGGGCTTCGGCCCCCCTTCTTCTTCCAGCGGAGCGACGGGAGCGAGCCGTCGCCTGCCATTCAAGGGATAGCCCTCATCCCTCCTGCAGGCTGTCGAGACCCCGGCCGGTGGCCAGCCACAGCCGGACCCAGGCTCGGACCACGGCCAGGCGGGCGATCTCGAGCCGCGTGTGCTGGTCACGAACGGCCGCTTCCGCCGCCAGTAGATCGTTGGTGGTGGAGCGCCCGACGGCGTTGCGCTCGACCTCGACGCGCAGCGTCTCGGTCGCCTGCTCCACGCCGTGCTTGGCGATGCCGACCGCGCTGCGGGCGGTCGCGATCCCGGCCAGCGCCGCTCGAACCTCGACCTCGACCCCCCGTCGCGCTTCGACGAGCTCCGCATCCATTGCGTTGCGCTCGGCCGCCAGGGCGGCGGCTCGTGGCGCTCGCGTCCCGGCTGCGAGGGGTGACCATGTGACGACCAGTGCACCTTCGGCCCAGGTCGAGCTCGTGTAGGGCGAGCCGTCGGTCCAGTTCCAGGTGAGCCGTGCATCGAGCCGTGGCAGCGCTTCGGCGCGCACGGCGGCCCGCCGCTCGGCGAGGGCGGAGGCCGCGGACTTCAGAGCTTCGAGGTCGGGCCGCGCTGTAAGCGCGCGTTCGACAGTCGTCTCGGCGGCCGGCGTGGGCCGGCCCGTCCAGTCGGGTGCAGCCACCGGTTCGGCGTCGCCTTCGAGCCCGACCGCGTGCCCCAGAACCCGCACGGCGACCTGCCGGGCGTTGTCGAGGGCGAGCAAGTCCTGTTGCGCCTGGTCGGAGGCGAGACGGATCTTGAGCGCGTCGGCAGCGAGGGCGCGCCCTGCGGCGACCCGTTGCTCGGTCTCCTCGAGCCGTGCGGCGAGGCTGGCAACAAAGGCCGTGGTCGACCGTCGGCGGGCGTCGATCTCGAGGACGTCGAGCAGGGCTCCGCCTGCCTCTGCGGCCAGCTCCTGCCGGGTGCGCTCGCTCGTGAGCCTGGCGGCATCGGCCTCGGCGCGCGCCGCGGGCCGTGCGTGGAGCATCCCGCTGGGGTCGAGAAGGGGCTGGACGATCTGGATGCCGACGGAATCGACCCGGCTGGCGCCGAACGGGAAGGAGCCGATCGGTGTCGACAGCTCGAGCGCACGGTCGCGGTCGGAGGCCGAGGCCGAGACGCCGACCCGTGGCAGGGAGAAGCTGTTTCTTTCGGCACGTGCCGCCTCGGCGCTGGAGCGTGCCCGCTCGGCGGCCGCGCCGGCGGCCGGCCGGGCTGAGGCCCGGGCCATGGCGCCTGCCAGATCGACCCGTACGGGCTCGACAGCCGATGCCGGCCGGGCGACCAGGAACAGGCCGACCACAATGGCGGTGGCGACCTGCGCCAGCGACCGTCGAGCAGCGGCAACGGCGACGTGACCACCGAACAGCACGCGATAGAGCGCGGGAACGACGACCAGGGTGAGGACGGTCGAGGCGGTCAGGCCCGAGATCATGGCCCACGCCAGAGGCGGCCACAGGGTCGAGCTCGAGAGCGCGAGAGGGAGCATGCCGACGACCGTGGTTGCGGTCGTGAGCAGGATCGGCCGGATGCGCTGCTCGACCGCGTCGGCCAGGGCCTCGTCAACCCCCGCACCGTCGCGCCGTCGGCTCTCGACGACCTCGAGCAATACGATGGCGTTGTTGACCACGATCCCGACCAGGGCGAAGACGCCGAGCAGGGACATGAACCCGAACGGCTGTCTGCCGAGCAGCAGGCCGGGGACGACCCCGGTCGCCGCCAGGGGAACGGTGGCGAGAATGATCGCGACTCGGCGGAAGGAGTTGAACTCGGCGAGCAGCACGCCGAGCAGCACCAGGATGCCGATCGGCAGGGTGCGGAGCATCGCCCCGTTCGCCTCGCCGGAGCCCTCGGCGTCTCCGCCGAAGGCGAGGTGGACGCCGGTAGGGAGCTCGAGGGCGGCCAGGCGTGGACGGGCGGCGCCGATGACCTGCGAGAAGGTGGCGCCGGGCGCGAGCTGGGCGGCCACGGTTGCGAGGCGGAGCCGGTTACGGTGGTGGATGACCGCCGGCCGCCAGGTGGCCTCGACGCGGGCGAGCTCGCCGAGCGGAATCCTACGGCCGTCCGGGGAAACGACATCGAGTCCGTCGAGCTGCTCGGCGGCCAAACGCTCGCCCGCCGGATGGCGAACCACGATCGGCACCGGGTCATCGCCCGAGCGCAGTTCGCCGACTGCGAGACCGCGGGTGCGCGCGGCCAAGGCTCCAGCGACATCCGCCCGTGAGAGCCCGTAGCGCGCTGCGGTGGCGTCGTCGACGGCGAAGCTGAGCGTGGGCTCCCCGGACCCAAGGTCGTGGCGCACGTCGGTCGCGCCGGGTACCGATCGCAGCATGGCCGAGACCCTGGAAACCGCCTGGGCGAGCCCGGCGAGGTTGTCATCGAAAACCCTTACCTCGACCGGCGCCGCCACCGGCGGGCCCTGCTCGAGGCGGCGGCCGATGACCTCGATCCCGGGCAGGCTGGTGGGCGTCACGGTCCGCAGCCACGACAGCAGGGGCTCGACGTCGGCGGTGCTCCGGGTTGTGACCATGAGCTGGGCGAAGTGTGGGCTCCACGGCACGCTCTGGATGTTGTAGTAGAAGCGCGGTGCTCCGCGGCCGATGAAGCTGGCCACCTGTTTGACCTCGCTGCGCCCGCTGAGGAGGCGCTCGAGGGTGCGCGCAGCGCGGTCCGTCGCGTCGAGGTGGGAGCCCACGGGCAGCTTGAGGTCAACCACCAGCTGGTTGCGGTCGGCGCCCGGGAAGAACTGCTGACGGACCCACCCAGAGGCCGTGACCGAGACGGCGACCAGCACGGCAGCGCCTGCCAGGACCCACCTCGTCCGCCGCACGGCGAGCTGGCCGAGAACGGCGGCGAGGCTCGAGGTCAGAGCGGTCGCGCGCGACGCGCCCGGTTTGAGGAAGGTCTCGGACAGAACGGGCGTCACCAGCATCGCGAACAGGTAGCTGATGGTCAGGGTCAGGATCACAACGACCGGGATGGAACGCGTGAAGTCGGCGGTGCTGCTGTCGGCCAGCAGCATCGGCAGGAACGCGGCCACGGTGGTCCCGGTCGCGCCGGCGAGCGGTGCGGCGAGCTCGCGAACCGCGGCTGCGGCCGCCTCCCGGCCGCCGGCACCACGATCCAGGCGCCACTGCACGTTCTCCGCGACCACGATCGCGTTGTCCACCAACATCCCGAGCGCCAGCACCAGGGCGGCGATCGAGATTTGGTGGAGAACGCCGCCGCCGATGGCGAAGATAGCGAGCGCCGCAAAGGCGACAAGCGGTACGACCGACGCCACCACCAGGCCGAGCCGGGCTCCCATGGCAAGCACCACAACGCCGCCGACGATCAGGATGCCGAGCAGGAGCGACCGGCCGAGCTGGCTGAGGCGGGCGGCGACGCGTGCCGGTTGGAAGGCGACGATCCGGACCGCGAGCGGAGCGAGCCGGGGCGCGACCTCGGCGATCTTCGCGTGCACGGCGTCGCCGAATCGAACCGCGTTGACGCCATCCTGGGCGACGACGCCCAGCCCGACGGCCATTTGACCGTCAAGTCGCATCCTCTCGCCGGCGGGCTCGCGCGGACCGAGGTGGACTCGCGCCACCTCGCCGAGCGGCACCACCGAGCCCAACGACCAGCCGTACGGCGACGTCTTCTTCAGCTCCGCGGGCGTCAACCCGTTCGTCGACACCGAGGACGACCGTCTCTCGACCTTCGGGCTCGACGTGGACACCGCCTCCTACACCATCACGCGCCGGTACCTGCGCGACGGCCACCTGCCCCCGCCCTCGGCGATCCGCGTCGAGGAGTTCATCAACGCATTCGACTACGGCGACCCGGCGCCGCGCCGCGACGACTTCCGCCTGACCGCGGAGGGCGCTCCCGAGCCGTTCGGCGACCGGGAGCGCTCCTACATCCTGCGCTTCGGCATCGCCGCACGCGAGGTCGACGCCTCCGCCCGGCCGCCGGCCCTGCTCATCTTCACCGTCGACGTGTCGGGCTCCATGGCCCGCGAGAACCGCCTCGGCCTGGTCAAGCGAGCCCTGGAGGCGCTGCTCGGCCAGCTCCGGCCCGACGATCGCGTCGGCCTGGTGGTGTACGGATCCCAGGGGCGGGTGCTGCTCGAACCGACCCACGATCACGAGGTGATCCGGCAGGCCATCGACCGTCTCCGGCCCGGCGGTTCGACCAACGCCGAGGAGGGGCTGGTCCTGGCATACCGGATGGCGGAGCAGTACCGCAGCGGCTCCCAAGAGGAAGAGGCGTCGATGCCGCCGATCGTCCGCGTCATTCTGTGCTCCGACGGCGTGGCCAACGTCGGGCGGACGGGCGCCGAATCCATCCTCGAGCGGATTCGTCAGGACGCCGCCAAAGGCGTCGAGCTGACCACCGTGGGCTTCGGCATGGGCAACTACAACGACAAGCTGATGGAGCGTCTCGCCGACACCGGCGACGGCCGCTACGCCTACGTGGACGACTTCGAGGAGGCCCATCGGATCTTCGTCGAGGAGCTGACCGGGACCCTCCTGACCATTGCCCACGATGCACGCTCCCAGGTCGAGTTCGACCCGAAAGCCGTCGAGCGCTGGCGTCTGCTCGGCTACGAGAACCGCGACATCGCCGACAACAGGTTCCGCGACCCGACCGTCGATGCCGGCGAGGTGGGCGCCGGGCAGACCGTGACCGCGCTGTACGAGGTCAAGCTGAGGCCGCGCATCCCGGGCCACCGTCTGGTGGCGATCCTGCGGCTGCGCTACCGGCCGACGGGCCGGGAGGACTTCGTGGAGGTCGAGCGCAGCCTGCGGGCCCGCGATCTGGCCCGCAGCTGGGACGACGCTTCCTCCCGGCTCCAGCTCGCCTCGGTCGTCGGCGAGTTCGCGGAGATCCTCAAGCACTCCTTCTGGGCCAAGCACGACACCCTCGACGACGTGCTGAGCCGCCTGAGTCGGCTGCGCGGACACCTGGCCCGCGACCCGCGGGTCCAGGAGCTGGGCGACATGATCCGGCAGGCCAAGTCTCTCCAGGGGAACGAGCACGGCGAGGAGTGAGCCGCTCGCATCCTTCCGAAACGCAAGCGGGACCGGGGGAATCCCCGGTCCCTTGCGTCCTTACGTTGCTGCGGAGTTCCCATTACCCAGATCGAAGACCTCTGGGCCGGAGTATTCATGAGCGATCGTAGCGAGACCGGCGAGACGCGAAGAGCACAGCGATGGCTGGCGTATCGCCGCTCGCAGTAGATTGCGAGTGAATGATCTGGGCTAGGCTGTCCCCTCCGTCGAGGTCATCGCCCAGGCGTCGCCTCGGGCGTGGCCTCTGGAGGTTGTGGCGTCGGGGCTGGTTCCTCTTCCTTTGCGGCGTCCCACGGCAACCTCACCCGGACCGTGGCCTCGACCTCCACGGGCACCGGGACCGCCGAGCTGAAACCCATGAGGATGCTCTTGGTGATTGGACCGCTGAAATCGGTGGTGTCGAGGGGCGGGAGGGGGAACTCGCCGGTCGCTCCGGGAGGGACTTTGCCGGTGGGAGGCCGCTCCGTGGAGCCCAGGGTCGGCGGGATGAACACGTTGACCGTGTGGCTCCCGCGGTTCGTTACTCGCACCACGATTACGAGGACGGCCATCTGGGGAACGACTCCCACATCGAGCACTATCCCCCGTCCGCCGGCGACTACCGAGATCGGCAGGAGCAGAAAGACCGCGGCGAGTGAGATGCTCCGTTTCATCTCCTGCACCCATCATACTCAGGTAGTAGGCCCGGGGAGCTGGAGTAGGGGTTCCGAGTCTTCACGGCGATCGGTGTGGCGCTCAGGAGCCGCCGGTAGAGGAGGAGCTCGTTGTCAGCATTCTCCACCAGGCGGCGAGGACGACTGCGTAGAGGCTGATCCACACCGGTAGCGAGGGCAGCACAATCCGGTCGCCCTGCAAGAACGTCAGGCCGGCGGTTGCCATGACCCACACGACCGGTACTGCGAGGAGCGCGAGCTGCGCCACCTCCTGCCAGTGTCGTCGATTGATGAGCACGGCCATCAGGGCGAGGGTCGGGAGGAGCATGACGAGGTGCAGAACGAAGTAGCTCGCGTTCAACCGCTGCATGAGCTCGGAAAGCCCGGGATGAGGGGCGGGGATGTCCGTTACCGGGGACCTCGAACGGATGTTCTTGCGTACCAGCCGCAGCCAGACACCGACGGTCGTACCCGGCGAAGCCAGAGCCATGCTCGCCAGCTGCCGGTCGCTCATGGGCTCGACCTGCGCTCGCGCCTCGCCGAGCGACCCGCCGTGGAGCTGACGGTAGAGCTCGGGCCCCGCATAGCGGCGGATCGCCGCCCCCCCGATCGTCGACAGGCCGAGCACACCGTGGCGGCTCGCCATGATCCCGAGCTGGAGGAACACCGGGAGGCAGGCCGCCACGATCCACATGGCACGCGCGGTACGCGAGGACGAGAGACGAACGAGGCGCACGGCCTCGATGGCAGCGATGACGAGGAACAGGCCGACATAGGAGGGCTTCGTCGCGGCCAGGGCCGCCGACAGCGCGAGCAGGATCAGCAGCGTGCGCTCGGTGCCGAGGCGGTGGCGGGCGGCGGTTACCCAAACGTAGGCCGTGAGCCCGAAGGTGACGAGTGTCTCGGGCATCGCATGTAGCGTGAGCAGGATCAGCGTCAGGTTCGAAGCGTAGACCAGCAACCCGACGACGGCCGCCCCCGTCCGCTGTGTGAGGGTCCGGAGCGCGCCGAACAGCAGCACCCCGCCCGCGAGCCAAAGCAGGATTTGTACGATCCAGAGGCCACACATCCCACCGGCAAGCTCGCTCAGGGCGAGCAGGAGGGGATAGAGGACCGGCCGGATGAGCGTTGCCCGGGTCGGCCCTCCGTGCACGAGCCAGTCGGCGACGGCCTGGTACTGCCGGGCGTCCTGCAGCGAGAGCATTGTCTCGCTCACATGGCCCCCGTACCCGAAACCGAACACGACCCCGACGTAGACGAGGCCCAGGAGGAGAATGGCCGCGGCGATGGAACGGGCGTTCAAGCCGACTCCCCGGGGGGGCCGGCCGGAGGAACCCGGTTCACCTTGCAAACCGGCTTTCATCCCGTTCGACTCGCGAAGCCTTCCGCCTCGGGCCGCGCTGTTCACGGTCGGCCCGAGCATCGATCAGGCTCGTTCACGTGCTCCGTCACTCGGTTCCGGCTTCCTTCGTGGCAACTGTAACAAAGGCGACGATGCGCTGCCGCTTGGGTACTGGTGAGACTCCGGCAGGACGCATGAGCGGCAGCGGTCGGGGCTATGGAGTGTCCTCGGGGGAGGTGAAGCGCAACAGAAGGTAGGAGACCTCAATACCGATGGCTATGCCGAGAAGCACGCCGAGCGCAGGCAGGCCGGTGGCGCGCCCCG
>Ga0307417_10000184_pt1 | contig 26689 bp, 23 predicted proteins | sample SalMarWE160210MG_2_FD_202514 | JGI IMG/M metagenome (GOLD analysis project Ga0307417, IMG submission 202514) | Salt marsh sediment microbial communities from the Plum Island Ecosystem LTER, Massachusetts, United States - WE1602-10 | ecosystem: Environmental > Aquatic > Marine > Intertidal zone... | reverse complement strand
TGTAAAGTTCCGGACCCAGGCACGTGAGCTGAAAAACTTCGGAGTCGCCCAGCCAGTCGAGACCAATCCAAGCGGCGCCTGGCCCGCGCCGAATTGCATAATGGGACAGCTCCTCGGCAATCTTGTCGGCTTCCTCGATGAAAATCTCGTTTGCTGAGGCAGCAGCTCGGTCCGACAGCAAAGCTTGTTTCAGTTCCGCGCTGCTCGCCGACGGCCCGGCGGGTCTCGCAATCGAGCTCAAATTCTGCCTGATGACCTTAAGCTGCCAGGCGATTTCCTGCTCATCGAAGTCATGAACGCGCGCGCGCGCGCGATCCAGACCCGCGGTAGCCGCGCTATGAGTCAAAATGCCGGTTTCGTCGCGTATCTTGTTTCCGTCGCTGGGCGACACGAAATGTGGAACGTTCAACGCGACGAGAGCCGATCGTTCGGCCCGCTGCAATGGCCATAGCGGATCGGACTCTTTCTCCCAATCTGAAAGCCTGGCCGTGAAATCTGCTTGTGCTGACCAGATCACGCCATCGTCCATGCTCCGGTGATTTTTGAGGCGCTGGAGCAACATGTCGTAGAATTTGGTAGGCCGAATGACTTTCCGAACCGGAACGCCGGCAAAACCGTCGAACAATCCGCCCTCGTTTGCATTCCTGCTCTGACGCAGCAGGAATTTCGCATAGTCCTCGAAGCCCGAGATGAAATCGTCGATGTGGTCGGCGAACTTGGCGTAACGGCCACCGACATGCGGCAGATTCGGATTGGTCTTGGCGGCTTCCTTCGATTTCACGGGCCGCATCTCGTCGGAATTTATGTTGTCCCACTTGAGTTTTATTTTGGAGTTCCAGTCGGCGGTCATTCCGCCGAATGCAAAGACATCGTTGTCGGGAGACCGTCCATAGGCCGGAAGCAAGCCGACCATCATGACCGAGTTGCCGATGATTTCCATGGCGGCATCAACGGCCTGACTTTCCGGATCCCGAGCTTTGTCCTCATCGGTGGTTGCCTGAAGGATCATCTCCAGGTCGATTGGCACCGGATGATCGCCAGCCGCAATCATGTTCTCCTGATGCATGTCAGTGGCGGCAAAGCAGTGGAAGAGCGCAAGCCAAGCACCGGCACGTCGAAAGAACCGATTGCAGCCTTCCTGATCGGCACTTCCCGCATGATCAATGAACTCGGTCCAGCCATAGCCGGCGCGCGCGATCGCGCGCACCGCTTTCAGCTCGACTGTAGGATCGGCCCGGTTCAATCGTTCGACTAAAGCAAACCAGGCAGCATCGAGTCGCAAGTCCTTTGGCTTGTACATGACCCGCGAGCTGTCCTCGAAGCTGACGAGCTGGACCGAATGGCCGTAATTGTGCGGATCGGAAAGATCGCCTTCGATCTTGGCAACCCGGCCGTCGGCGGTGGAATGGAGGATATCTCGACGGATGGTCGCCAGATCGGCGTCAAGGCGCAGGATAAATTCGCGCGACGTATCGATCCACTGCCGCGTGATCGAAGCAATCAACCGCAAAAGTACCGGTTTATCTTCGAACAGACGCCGCAACCCGCCAGCTTTCATTTCGGCAATGAATTGATGATAACGCGATGTGCCGGCTTCGAACTTCGGCTTCGTTGCATTGGGTGGTGTTGCCCTGGCCTTCCGCGCCTTGGCAAAACGCTCGTAGATTGCCGGAGTGGAAAGGTCGGACAGGTGTTTGAGAAGCGAATGGCGCAGACAAGCGCGAGCGGATTCCTTCAGGTTATCGGACACCCGTGCATCGATATCCGACCAAAGCAGCGCCCCGGCTTGTTCAACCAGTGGCGCGAACAGGTGTTCAAATGCACGCTGCTCAGTCTGGTCAAGCGCAGCCATTGGCTTGGCTTCGGCGTTTTTGGTCGGGCTTTGCAACGCCGCCTCGATCCAGATTGCGTCTTCAATCCACGCAGGCGGCGCAGCGGAAGCCTTGCGGCGAACGGCCGCAAATCTCGACAGCACCCGACTGATCGCCAAGCCGTCCCGATCCAGCCGCCGATCAAACAGCGGCCAGTCGCCGCTGGCACACGACCGGCACCAGGCGGCGAGCCGCCGCCCGGCCAAATCGGCATCGCCTTTCTGACCTGGTAACGGTTCGAAATCATCCGACAGGAGTTCGTCGATGGTTGCGGCGCGAACGATCAAGCGCTCGTAGAAAGCATTCATTGTCCTCTCCGGCCGGGTTTCTCAATCTACACCCGGGCCTTAGTCATATTATTACCGGGGAGCTTGATGTTAGCCACCGTCCGGCTTTCGGTGCCGAGCCGAAAATACGCCACGCTGGCCGCGCCGAGGCGGCTGGCCCGGGCAATGGACATTAAGGGAAGGGGAGGTCAGGCGGGGGGTCTTTTCGGTCTTTCGGATGCCAGGGAGCAAGCGGAAACGGCCGGCGCGGCACGCTATTGCCGGTGACAATCTTGCGGTTCGATGGTGGTGGAGGAAATTGCGCGTGTTCTGGATCAGTTCTGCATCAGTTCTGTACGGGTAACGCGTGTAGACGTATTTTGATAGTCTTTACATCGGACCCAGCCGATGATTTAATAAGCATTGGGGGAGGTTATCCGGATTTCTCCTCCTTGTTGTTTGCAAACACAAAGGGATCAGTTCCATGAGCGATACCAACACCGGTCTCGACCGGACGGAAGAAGAAATCCTCAGCTTCGAAGTCTCCGATGAGGCGCTGGAGACCGCGGCGGGGACAGGGAAGGAGAAGGCGGGGAACTACACGCTTGGATTCTGCACCGGTATGTCTGTCTGCCCCGGTGGTTGACCAGTTTTATTAGACTGGTCCCGGCTTGTAAGTTTCGTCCCTATCTGCCGGACCGATGAACTTTCCGACGAGGCGCTGCATACCACGGCGCCTCGTCGTCTTGTCTTTATTTCTCATTTAATTTCTCCTTCTGCTTGCACCTGTCGCAATAGGTGTCTTTTTTGGTCTGCGGATTCGCGTCCACCGCAGCAAGCCGCATGGGCAGTAAAATCCATTTTGTCCCGGCACCGTTACGCTGGCGCGGTAATTGAAAAGTGTATAATCACCAGCATTGATCGGTGCTCGCAGGGTTGCGAGCTACATTGGAGCATCAGATGAATCGTCGGTCCCTGCTCACATCCGCCCTGCTCGTGCCTGCCGTGCGGTGGCTTCCGTTGTCCGCCTGGACGAGCCGCGCCGAAGCAGCCGCAACGAGCCCAGCGTGGCGGCATGGCGTATCGCATTTCGGCGACCTGAAATATCCGTCCGGCTTCAAGCAATTCGACTACGTCAACGCAAGCGCGCCGAAGGGCGGCGCGGCGCGGCTGATCGTGCTCGGCACCTACGACAACTTCAACATGGTGGTGGCCGGGGTCAAAGGAACGCTTTTCGCGGGCATCGGTCTCATCCACGACACGCTGTTAGTGCCGGCGCTTGACGAAGTTTCGAGCGAATATGGGCTGCTTGCCGAGGCTGTGAGCTACCCGGACGATTTCTCCTCGGCCACTTATCGCCTGCGGGCGCAAGCAAAATGGCACGACGGTAAGCCTGTCACGCCGGACGACGTGATATTCTCCTTCAACGCTTTCAAAAAATTCAGTCCGCAGGCCGCCGCCGAATACCGCCACGTCGTAAAGGTCGAAAAAACCGGCGATCGCGAGATCACCTTCACGTTTGATGGGCCCGGAAACCCCGCGCTTCCGAAGATCGTCGGCCATCTCACCATCCTGCCCAAGGAATGGTGGGCCGGCACCGACAAGGACGGCAAGAAACGCAGCATCGGCAAAACCACGCTCGAGCCGCCGATGAGCAGCGGCCCCTACCGCATCAAGGAGTTCTCGCCTGGCCGCTCCGTAGTCTACGAGCGGGTCAAGGACTATTGGGGCAGAAACCTCAACGTCAATATCGGCCGCGACAATTTCGACGAGCTGCGGTTCGAATATTTCCGCGATTCAACGGTCGCCATCGAGGCGTTCAAAGCGGACTCGGTCGACTGGCGCATCGAGAACAGCGCCAAGAATTGGGTCAATGCTTACGACTTTCCGGCTGTCCAGGAAAAGCGCGTCGTCCTCGAGGAATTCCCCATCAATAATATCGGCATTATGCAGGCCTTCGCCTTCAACATCCGCCGCGACAAGTTCAAGGATCCGCGCGTCCGGCTCGCCTTTAACTACGCGTTTGATTTCGAGGAGATGAACAAGCAGATTTTCTTCGGCCAGTACAAGCGTATTGCCAGCTATTTCCAAGGCACGGAGCTCGCAGCCACCGGCCTGCCGACCGGCCGGGAGCTCGAACTCCTGAAAACAGTGCACGGCAAGGTTCCCGCCCAAGTTTTTAGCACGGCCTATTCCAATCCAGTTTGCGGCAGCCCAGCGAAAATCCGCAATAATCTGCGCAAGGCCGTGCACCTGTTCAGAGAGGCAGGCTACGAGGTTCGCAACCAGCAGCTCGTCGATAAAAAGACTGGCGAGCCTCTCACGATTGAACTCCTCGGCAATAACCCGCTCTTCGAGCGTGTTTTCTTGTTCTACAAGCCCTCCCTCGAACGCCTCGGTATTACCGTGTCGGTGCGCACGGTCGATGAGGCGCAGTACGTGAACCGGTTGCGCACCTGGGATTTCGACATCATCACCTACGTCTGGGGGGAATCGCTCTTGCCTGGCAACGAGCAGCGCGGCTACTGGGGTTCGCGGGCGGCCGATCAGCCAGGCTCGGAGAACGTGATCGGCATCAAAAACCCGGCGGTTGATGCGATGATCGAGAAGATCATCTTTGCCAAGAACCACGACGATCTCATCGCCGCCACCAAGGCGCTCGATCGCATCCTGTTGTGGAATTACTACGTCGTGCCGCAATGGACCTACGGCAAGATGCGCACCGCGCGCTGGGACCGCTTCAGCCATCCCCATCCAATGCCGAAATATGGCATGGCGGCGTTTCCGCCCCTGTGGTGGTGGGACGCGGCCAAGGCAGCCAAGGTGGGAAGCCGGCAGTAATTCAGAGGCGATGCTGCCTGACGGGTCCATCGCGTCGACCGCCAGCCGCGCGGTCGGATTGCAAGCGCGCGCCGACGCGGCGAATGCGCGCGTCGCATAACACCTTACACCTGATGACTGGGACGGTCGCCTAAACCGACTTGCACCGCGGCGGCATCACGCCGGCGCCGGCCGGTTATGGGCTTCCAGCGCGCGCTCCATGCGATCGACATTCTGAAGCAGCCGCTCGCTGGCGACCCTTAGGAAATAGAATCCAAAAGATGGATTCTGGAAATAAAGCTCCCTTACTTTGTCGTAGGTAATGGTGAGCATTTCGACGTTTTCAATGCATTCGACCGTCTGGGTGCGCTGTTGATCCGGGGTGAGAAATCCGAGCTCGCCCACCATTTGCCCAGCCGGGAGCTGCAAGCCGAGCTCCTTGACGCGGCAACTACCACTCAGAATATAGAACATCTCTTCGGCGTGGTCCCCCTTGTGAAACAGGGCCTCGCCTTTCTCGTAGCTGCGCTTGTGCATGAAAGGCTTCAGCCAATCCATCGACAGATCGCCGTGCGAGGCGGTGCGCACTTTCTTGATGAGCTGCAGCATCTCGTAAAGCCGCAGCGAATTCAGCGGCACGAGAATGGCGTACAAGCCAAGCGTCGGCCAGGACGGGTACATAAAGCCATAAACGACGAAGAGCGCGTTGCTCGCAATTTCACAGAGCCGCAGCGGCACCATCGTCTTCATATAGTGACTGGCGATGTAAAGGATTCCCCCAACAAAACCCAAGCCGACAGTAAAGTCGTGAATATCCATTACGCTCTTCTCCCTCACGCACTGGTTGGTCCGGCCGCGGCGCAGCAAAATACCGTCATTCGCGCGGCGATACCAGATGCAGGGGAGCGAGATGTGCGTTGTGTCGCAGGAGAGTCAGCAGTCGCTCCGATCAGATGTCGATGATTTGACCCTCGCGCGCCGTGATGGTGCCGGGGCGCGCATCATTGGCCTCGGCGGCGAGGACATCCATGAAATCGTCATCGTGCGACGGATCGTGGTGAAACAGACAAAGCTGTTTGACGCCGGCCTCATCGGCCAAGCGAATCCCGCGCGCCCACGTGGAGTGCCCCCAACCGCGACGGGAGGCAATTTCCTCCTCGGTAAACGTGGCATCATAGACGATCAAATCGGCGCCACGGGCGAGCGTGACGAGCTCCTTGTCGCGCTTGCCCGGAAAACCCTCGGTGTCGCTGATCAGCGAAAACACGCGCCCGCCATGCTCGAGGCGATAGCCGCTAGCGCCGTCCGGATGATCGAGCGGCGCAGTCCGCAGCGTCACATCGTCGTAGGGGCGAAGAATGTCGCCCGAACTGAAATCGTGAAACTCGATCGTCGCCTTGAAAATCTCGACCTCGACCGGAAAAAGCGGTGAGCTCATTAGCTTTCTCATCACCTGCTCGATGCCTTCGACTGGCAACAAATTCCCCGCCCAGATTCGGATACGATAACCGTCGACGAAAAACGGCGCGAAGAACGGCAGCCCGGTGACATGATCGAGATGGCAGTGGGTCAGGAAAATGTCGCATTCGCGGATCGTCTTATCCTTGACGAGGACGTTGCCGAGCGCCCGCAGTCCGGTCCCACCGTCGAAAATCAACACGCGCTTGCCGCAGCGAATTTCGATGCAGGGCGTGTTACCGCCGTAACGAATGGTCTCCGGTCCGGGACAGGCAATGCTTCCTCGGACTCCCCAGAATCGAATGCGCATGGCAGTCACCCCGGTCTGCATCCAAAGCATCGATTATCGCTACTCTATTCCGAATACTTGATGAAGGCGAGGCAATCGACGATTCACAAGCAACAGGCAATATGATGCGGCAATGCTGTCATCGCTCGGTCATTCACCGACGCGGCTGTCCAAGGGTTGCGGCGTCGGTTCCGCTTCCGTTGGAATTTCGTCACCGATCGTTTTCCGGCGTCGTGCGGCCTCAGTCTCAACCGCCATCGCAAGCTCTGGATGATGGGCGGTGAAGGCGCGAAAGTCGGAAACTTCCAGAATCAGCAAGGTCGAGGGCATTGTCGTTACTACGGTCGCTGTGCGCGGACCGCCCTCGAGCAAAGCGAACTCACCGAAGAACGATCCCGCGCCAAGACGGATCGGTTGTGGCTCGAGTCTCACTTCAACCTCGCCGGAAACGATGAAATACATGCAATCGCCCGGCCGCCCGCGCCGCACCACGACAGTGTGTCCCGCCAGATCGAGCCGCCGCAGCATGCGCGTCAACTCGATGACGGAAGGGGCGTCAAGATTGCGTAAGAACGGCACGCTCGTCACCAGGTCCCAGTTTTGGACGAAATCGCGGCGCCTGTGCTCTGCGGCAAAACCGGTCGCGAGAATACCGGCCCACAAGCCGAACACGCCGAGGCCGCAGACCATGACGAATGCAGCGATCAGGCGGCCAAGAGATGTTTCCGGCACAGCATCGCCGTAGCCGGTGGTCGTCAACGTTGTCACCGCCCACCACAGCGAGCGCGGCAAGCTGCCGAACCGTTCAGGCTGGCCTGCGCGCTCGAGCACATAGAGCGCCACGGCGGACAGCAGGAGAACAATGATGAAAATAACGAAGACGCTTGCCAGCGGCCGGGCTTCCTGCTCGACGACTCGTCCGAGCAGCGATAAACCCGGCACCACGGGCGCGAGCTTGAGCAGCCATAGCGACGCCAGCAGCCATGCGGTATCGGCGGGGACTCCAAACAGCAGAGCGAGCGGAATCGGCACCACCGCCAGAAAGTCAATTGCACCCGGGACGGTGAGCAGGTAATTGCGCGCGCCTGCAACAGCCGCACCCGGCCGCGACTTGACCACCAAGTCGCCGGCGAAAAAGCTGAGGCAGCACCAAAGCGTGACCGCAAGCCAGATACGTGAACCCGCGTGCAGGTCCGGCACCGTCATCGCCGTCATCGCCGCCAGGCCGACGGCCAAAACAGAATACTGCACGATGCGATAGGCGCCGCATCTCAACGCGCCAAATAGGCCAAGCAACTCTTCGATGTGGTGCTGGGCCATGGGAAAGGTTGCAGCTGATGGTTCCGGTTTCGGGGCCTGTGGTGCCCGGAGCAGCTTGGGGACACTACGAGACTGCCGGGTTCTCCCGCTACCTGGATTTGCCGCCACCGGAGGGTTGTTTGGCTGGCGAGTTGTTCGCGGCAAGCAGGAGGAGCAGATGGTGGTATTGAGCAATAAATGGCCGAGTTGCCTACCTATTAATGCAAGATTTGCATGGAACTCCCGTTCGGGGGGTCAAATCCGGTCCTGCCCAGCGCGCGCAGATTAACATTACTTCAATAAGTTCACATGCTTCCGGCGGGTTTGATCATTGACTAAGCTCCAAGTGGCGGTAAGAATTTATTGATAAACCCGGCACCCGGGGAGTTGCGGCTGCCTTGTCAGCCGGGATGTATTGATGAAAAAGCAGCACTTCTCTGAAAAGCCGTCCGAGCTCTCCGCGGCGCTCGCCGCCTGCCGCAGCGCGTTTATCGGCACCGCGCTGATCAGCGGCATGAGCAATATCCTCATGCTCACCGGCGCGATGTTCATGCTGGAAGTCTACGACCGCGTGGTGCCGAGCCGCAGCATGGCGACGCTGGTCGGCCTGGTGGCGCTGGCCGCCGGCCTCTACGCGGCGCTCGGCGTTCTCGACGCGATCCGCGTGCGCATCCTATCGCGCATCGGCGGGGCGCTCGACGAGACGCTCAGCGGCCGCGTCTACGACACCCTGGTGCACCTGCCATTGCGCATCGGCAGCCGCAGCGAGGGCAACCAGCCGCTGCGCGATCTCGACGCCATCCGTTCTTATTTCTCCAGCCTCGGCCTGGTCGCGCTGTTCGATCTGCCCTGGCTCCCGATCTATCTCGCGATCTGCTTTGCTTTCCATCCGCTCATCGGCTTCACCGCGCTGGGCGGGGCGATCGTCTTGATCGCGCTGACCTTGCTGACCGAGACGCTCATGCGCGCCCCGAGCAAGGCGGCGACCGAGGCGGCCATCGCGCGCAACGGCCTCGCCGATGCCAGCCGCCGCAATGCCGAGGCACTCACCGCCATGGGCATGGTTTCGCGCATGGCGCAGCGCTGGGGCGAGGCCAACCGCCAATTTTTGCAGAGCCAGCGCCGCACCAGCGACATTGCCGGCGGTCTCGGCGCCGTCTCCAAGGTGCTGCGCATGATGCTGCAGTCCGGCGTGCTCGCGGTTGGCGCTTATCTGGTGATCCATCAGGAGGCGACCGCCGGCATCATCATCGCCGGATCGATCCTGAGCGCGCGCGCGCTGGCGCCGGTCGATCTTGCCATCGCCCATTGGAAGGGCTTCATCGCCGCCCGGCAGAGTTGGGGGCGGCTGAACACGTTGCTGCAGGCATTGCCCGCGCAAAGCGCGCCGATGGCATTGCAGGTGCCGGCGCACCGGCTGGCGGTCGAGAGCGTCAGCGCCGCGCCGCCCGGAGTGCAGAAGATCGTCGTGCAGGACATCGGCTTCAAGCTTGAAGCTGGCCAGGGCCTCGGCATCATCGGGCCGAGCGGTTCCGGCAAGTCATCGCTGGCGCGGCTGCTGGTCGGGGTCTGGTACCCGGTGCGCGGCAAGGTCCGCCTCGACGGTGCCGCGCTCGATCAATGGTCGCCCGACGCACTCGGCCGCCACATCGGCTATTTGCCGCAGGATGTGGAACTGCTGGGTGGCACAGTGGCGCAGAACATCGCCCGCTTCGAAACCGAACCGGACTCCGAAGCGGTCATTGCTGCAGCTAAAGCGGTCGGCGTCCACGATATGATCGTCGGGCTGCCTGCCGGTTACGATACGCCGGTCGGCGAGCACGGCTCCGCGCTGTCCACCGGGCAGGCGCAACGGGTCGCGCTCGCCCGCGCTGTCTATCGCGATCCGTTCCTGGTCGTTCTCGATGAGCCGAATTCTCACCTCGATTCCGAGGGCGACGAAGCGCTCACCCGCGCGATCCTTGGCGTGCGCGAACGCAGAGGCATCGTCATCGTCATTGCGCACCGTCCGAGCGCCATCGCCGGTGTCGATCACCTGCTGGTCATGAACCAGGGGCGGGCGCAGGCCTTCGGCCCGAAAGACGAAATTCTTTCGAAAGTGCTGCAACGGCCCACCTCCGCGCTACGGCCGCTGAAGGTGGTGCCCGAGAGCGGGAGTGCGGGCGCATGAGCAAGCCGCAAGACCCTTCGATCGTCGCGCGGATCGTCGATTGGTTTGATCGGCTGGTGTCGCCCGCTCCGGGCAGCTCGCAGGCCTCCATCCATCGCCATCTTCTGGCCGGCGTCGTGATCGTGCTGTTGCTCGGCGGCGGCGTCGGCGGCTGGGCCGCCACCACCCAGCTTTCCAGCGCGCTTATCGCCGAAGGCTCGATCGTCGTCGATTCGAACGTCAAGAAGGTGCAGCACCCGACCGGCGGTATCGTCGGCAAGCTGCTTGCGCACGACGGCGATCACGTCAAGGCGGGTGATACTCTCGTCCAGCTCGACGAAACGGTCATGCGTGCCAATCTGGCGATCGTCACCAAGGGCCTCGATGAGCTCATGGCGCGCAAAGCGCGTCTGGAAGCCGAGCGCGATGGCACGGACACTGTCACGTTCCCGCCCCAACTGCTTGCGCACGATAACAAAGACGCCGTGGAAGCGGTCAACAGCGAGCGCAAGCTGTTCGAGTTGCGGCGTAATGCACGACTCGGACAGAAGGCGCAGTTGCAGCAGCGCGTCGAGCAGCTGCAGCAGGAAGTCGCCGGCATTGAGGCGCAGCAAGCCGCCAAAGGGAAAGAGATCGACTTGATCAGCCACGAACTTTCCGGCGTGCGCGAGCTTTACGCCAAGAACCTTGTGCAAATCACGCGGCTAACCCAGCTTGAGCGCGAAGCAGCGCGGCTCACCGGCGAGCGCGCGCAGTTGATCTCGTCGGTGGCGCAGACGAAGGGCAAAATATCGGAGATTCGCCTGCAGATCATCCAGATCGATCAGGATCTCAGCAGCGAGGTGGCCAAGGAGCTGCGCGATATCGAAAGCAAGATCGGCGAGTTCGTCGAACGCAAGGTGACGGCCGAGGACCAGCTTCGCCGCACCGACATCCGCGCTCCGCAGACCGGAACTGTGTTTCAATCGACGGTCCATACCGTCGGCGGGGTGATCACGGCGGGCGAACCGATCATGCTGATCGTTCCCGACGCCGACAAGCTGCAGGTCGAGGCCAAGGTTCGTCCGCAGGACATCGATCAGGTGCAGGTCGGCCAGCCTGCGGTCCTGCGCTTCTCCGCGTTCAACATACGCGCGACGCCGGAAATCAATGGAACGATTACACGTGTCTCGGCGGACATCACCACCGATCAACGCACCGGGCTGAACTATTACACCATCCGCGTTGCCCTGCCGCCGAACGCAGCGGCGCAGCTTGGCGACGTCAAGCTCTTGCCCGGCATGCCGGTCGAGGCCTTCGTGCAGACCGGCGAACGCACGGTCATCTCCTATCTGATGAAGCCGCTGCGCGACCAGTTCACGCGAACATTTCGCGAGAAGTGATCCGAGGCCGAAGTCGTGGTAACCTGGCGGGCGGTGCCTGTCATGAACCAAACCGCAGATCCGGCCGCCTGAGATGAACAAGCTTTCCCGCCTAGCGCAGTCCTTCGGCCTTGGCCGGGCGGTCTGCCTGTTATTGCTGGCGGCGTTGCTCGCGCTGCGCATCTGGGATCCGCCGCCGCTCCAATCCCTGCGCGCGCGCACCTTCGATTTCTACCAGGTGCTCAAGCCGCGCGACGCCAAGCTACGGCCGGCCGTGATCGTCGATATCGACGAGGCGAGCCTCGCCACCTTCGGGCAATGGCCGTGGCCGCGCACGCTGCTGGCCGACCTGGTCACCAAACTCGCCAGGCTGGGAAGTGCGGCCATCGCCTTCGACATCATCTTTGCCGAACCCGACCGTATGTCTCCGGCGATCGCGGTGCAAAGCTTCCGCAATCTCGACGATCAGACCCGTGCGCAGCTTCAGAAACTCCCCAGCAACGACCAGGTATTCGCCGACGCCATTCGACGGTCGGGGCGCGTGATCCTCGGTGAATCGGGCCACCACCTGGCCTTGCCGCAGTCCGGTCCGCAGCCGCCAGGCGCTGGATTTGCCATGCTGGGACCAAATCCAAGCACCTATCTCATGAATTTTCCGGGCATGCTCCGGAACATTCCGGTTCTCGAACGGGCCGCCGCCGGCCGCGGCATGCTCAGCATCCGCGCCGAGCCCGACGGCATCGTGCGCCGGGTGCCCATGGTGATGAAGGCGCAGGGCGCGATCGTACCGGCATTGACGCTGGAAATGCTGCGCGTCGTCACCCACACCGGTGCGATCAGGATCAAGAGCGACGCCGCCGGCATCCGTAGCGTTGCCGTCCCCGGTCTCGAAATGCCGACCGACCGCAATGCTCAGCTCTGGGTTCATTTCGCGCCCTACGACCCAAGCCGCTACGTATCGGCCAAGGATGTGCTGGAGGACCGCGTGCCCGCCGACCGGATCAGCCGCAAGCTGGTCTTGATCGGCACCTCGGCGATCGGGCTGCGCGACATCAAGACAACGCCAATCGATCCGGCCATGTCCGGCGTCGAGGTTCACGCCCAGGTGCTGGAAAGCGTGCTGAGCAACTCGGTTCTTACCAATCCAGACTATGCAACTGGCGCCGAACTGGCCGCGGCAGTGATTATCGGCCTGGCGATCATTGCGCTCGCACCCGTTCTCGGCGCCTCGATGATGTTGGGTCTGGGCGCCATCGTCGCTACCGTGCTGGCGGCGGGTTCCTGGTACTTCTTCACCGAGCACCGCATCCTGATCGATGCGACCTATCCGCTGTTGGCGACGTTTCTCGTCTACCTGACGCTGATTTTCATCAACTATTTCCGCGAGCAAATCCAGCGCCGCCGCATCCGCACGGCTTTCGGCCAATATCTGGCGCCATCGCTGGTCGAACAACTCGCCCATTCGCATGAAACGCTGGTGCTCGGTGGCGAGGACCGTGACATGACGATCATGTTCAGCGACGTGCGCGGCTTCACCACAATCTCGGAAATCTACAAGGACGATCCGCAAGGCTTGACGTCATTGATCAATCATTTCCTCACGCCCATGACCAACGCCATCATCGATCACAACGGCACGATCGACAAATATATCGGCGACGCGATCATGGCTTTCTGGAATGCGCCGCTCCGCGACCCTGGTCACGAGATCAATGCCTGCGAAGCCGCGCTGGAAATGCTCCGCCGCGTCGAGACGCTCAATCAACAGCGCGAGCAGCAAGCCCAAGAGACCGGCCAGCGCTTCATCCCGATCAAGATCGGCGTTGGCATCAATACCGGCAAATGCGTCGTCGGCAATATGGGCTCGGATCTGCGGTTCAACTATTCCGTGCTCGGCGACGCGGTCAATCTGGCGTCGCGCCTGGAAGGCCAGACCAAATCCTACGGCGTTTCCATTGTTATCGGTTCCAAGACGGCGCAATTGGCGCGCGAAAAATTCGCCGTGCTGGAGCTTGATTGCATTACGGTTAAAGGGAAAACCCAGCCAGAAAACATCTACACGATTCTCGGCCGCGAGGATGTCGCTGGCAGCGACCGTTTCAGGCACATCCATACCGTCTTCAACGAGATGCTTAGCCGTTATCGCAAGCGCGATTTCGCCGGCGCCCAAGAGGCGATCGTTCGATGCCGCGAGGCCAGCGCCAGTTTTGGTCTCGGCCACCTCGGCGATCTCTACGCCGCGCGCTGCACCGCCTTCCAGGAAAATCCGCCGCCGGCGGATTGGAACGGAGTTTTTGCCCTGGAGACCAAGTAGCGGCACCTCAGCCGCGGCCGCATGACGTGCGGGCGCGCGCGGCCTAGGCACGCAATCCTAACGTTTGGTCTGGACGGCCGCCGACAAATAGTACAAATTGAATGTGTATCGGGTTGAGGGAGGCGACGAGCAACAACAAACAACATGACTTGGCGTGGCGGCATCGCGCCATCCGTCGGTTGGCAGCGTATCGCATCACACCGCTTGATTTCGACAGCCTCGCGCAAGTGAGGTTCGCGGTGTTGCGGTTTATCTGCCAGCAACGTGTGTGCGCTCGCTGCAAAAGTACTCACCATCGCTACCAGCATGGGAAATAATTTCATTGCAGATTGCAGCCTGTCGCCTAAAGTGGACGTGAAAAGCAAGAAAAAAACGCCGCAGCAATAAAATGATTACGCATTAAGGTCGGCCATAACGACCAAATGCGCTGGGGAGGAAACGAGATGGAATTGAGACAGTCGCAATTTGTGCTGGCGGCGATTGCCGCCGGAGTCGTCGGCGCCATGGTGCTGGGCATGAGTGCCACATCCGCCGCGCCGTCGGAAGGCGAAAAGCTGGCGTTCGCGCGCAGCAAAGGCAATTGCCTGCCCTGTCATGAAATTAAGGGCGGGCCCGATGCGGGCAATATCGGCCCTGCGCTTTCCGGCATGAAAAAGCGCTTTCCGGACCGCAAGGTACTGATCGCGGTCGTCTCCGACGAGACCAAGCGCAATCCGCTCACGGTCATGCCGCCGTTCAAGCGGAATCTCATTCTGAACGACAAGGAAATCGAGGCTATCGTCGATTTCCTCTACACCCGCTAGCGCATGATCCCGAAATGCATGTCCCGGGCTTGATCAGGGATGGGAACCGGTTTTCGGAAAAGATCATGCGCAAGAAGGATGTATGGGAAGAACAATGATTAAATCTGAACGGATCGCGCTTTAGCCGCGCGTGTGGTCCAACAAGGAGAGCATGCAATGAGTGAATTTCCGGACGCGCCCGATTCCGCGCGACGTATGATCCTGAAGGGCGCCGTCGCTGGCGGTCTGGTCGGCCTGGGCTTTGGCAGTTTTCCGCTGCCGGCTTACGCCGCTGCGGACGCTAAGGAGTGGCCGGCGGACGCCTTCAAGCAGAAGAACGAAGCCGACGTGCTCAAGGCGCTGTACGGCAAGAGCGCGCAAGCCTCGGACAAGATCAGTCTCGACGCGCCTGAGATCGCGGAAAACGGCGCGGTCGTGCCGATCGCGGTCGCTAGCAGCCTGCCCAAGGTCACTGGCATCGCCATCCTGGTGCTGAATAATCCCAACGTGCTCGCCGCCGCTTACAAGATTCCGGAAGGGACCGAGGCTGCGGTGTCGAATCGGCTGAAAATGGCCAAGACCAGCAAGGTCGTCGCGGTCGTCGAGTCGAACGGCAAGCTCTACAGCGCGACCAAGGAGGTCAAGGTCACCGTCGGCGGTTGTGGCGGCTGATCGGACTTCATCGAACAGAGAGGCGAGAGCAATGGCATCGACAATCCGCGTAAAGGCCGTCGCGAGCGGCGATATGATCACGGTCCAGTCACTGATCCGGCATCCGATGGATTCCGGTTTCGTGAAGAACAAGAAGACCGGGAAGCTCATCCCGGCCCACCACATCGAAGTGCTGCAGTTCGAACACGGCGGCAAGACGGTTTTCACCGCGTTGTGGGGACCGGCCGTCTCGAAGGACCCGTACCTGAAGTTCAGCTTCAAGGGCGGCAAGAAGGGCGACGACCTGAAAATAAGTTGGGTCGACAACAAAGGCGCATCGGATTCAATGATGGCCAAGATCAATTAAAGCCCGGTCAGTCGGGTACAGGGAGGATTGGTGAATGCTGCGCAAAATTTTCGTCGCGGTCGCGATTGTCGTCGGCACGGCGCAGCCTCTGCTGGCTGCCAGTGACGTAAACCCCGAAGCGGATCGGAAGGCGTTCCAGAAATACTTCACGGACCGATTCCCGAAAGTGCCACTCAAGGATTTTGTCAACGGCCCCTATTCGATGGACGCGGGCCTGCACAAACAGTGGCTGGCGAAAGAAGAATTCCCACCCTACGAATTTGCCGTCGAAAAAGGCAAACAGATGTTCAATACGCCGTTCAAGAACGGCAAGACCTACGGCGATTGTTTCGCCAACAAGGGCATCGGCGTCCGCCAGAACTATCCGATGTTCGATGCCAAGTCGGGCAAGGTGATCACGCTGGAAGTGGCGGTCAACCAGTGCCGCACCGCCAACGGCGAGAAGCCGTACGATTACAAGAAAAATGACATGGCGGTGATCACCGCCTATATGGCCTTCACCTCGCGCGGCAAGGCGATGGACATCAAGATCCCGAACGATCCGCGCGCGCTTGCCGCCTACAAGAAGGGCGAGGAGTATTTTTACACCCGCCGCGGCCAGCTCAACTTCTCCTGCGCGAGCTGTCACGTGCAGAGCGCGGGCAATCACATCCGCACCGAGGTGCTGGCGCCGGCGCTTGGCATCATGAATGCCCTGCCGATCTACCGCTCGGCCTGGGGCGGCATGGGTACCACCAGCCGCCGCATCACCTCCTGCAACAGCCAGGTGCGCGCAACGCCGCTCAAGCCGAACGACGAGCTCTATCGCGACGTCGAGTACTACCTGTCCTACATGGCCAACGGCCTGCCGGTTTCGGGGCCAGGCGCGCGCCCGTAACAGACCAATGTGGAGGAATAACATGCGAACTCGTGTTTTGATCCAGTTGGCCGTCATCCTTGTCATGGGCGGCTTCGTGACGGCCGCGTTCGCCGCGTCCGCCGACGACTTCAAGGCGGCCTACGCCAAGGCGGAAGCGGTGAGCAAACAGGCGCTGGCCATGAAGGCTGGATGGCTGACCACGACCAGCGCGCTCAAGGCCGCGAAAAAGGCGGCCGACGCCGGCAAGTTCGACGACGCGGTCAAGCACGCCAACAAAGCCGAGGCGCTGGCCAACGCGTCGATCGCGCAAGCCAAGGACGAGGAAAAGAACTGGACGAAGGCGGTCATCCGCTGAGCTGAGCCGGACTGGCCACCAAACGGTCCACCAAGGAGACTGTTGCGATGCGTCGCCGCGACGTGTTGAAGGCGCTCACGGCCGCGGCGATGTCTGGCGTGATCCCTCGCATCGGCCGCGCCGCCGCAGACGACGACCTCTATGATATCGGCCGTTTCGGTAATGCGCGCGTGCTGCACATGACCGATACCCATGCGCAGCTTAGCCCTGTGCATTTCCGCGAGCCGAGCGTCTATCTCGGCGTCGGCGCCATGGCCGGCAAGCCGCCGCACCTGGTCGGGGAGGCGTTCCTCAAACACTTCGATATCGCGCCGAAAAGCCGGCTGGCGCACGCCTTCACTTATCTCGATTTCGCCGAAGCCGCTCACCGCTACGGCCGGCTCGGCGGCTTCGCGTATCTGAAAACGCTGATCGACAGGCTGCGTGCCGATGCCGGGCCGGGCAAGTCGCTGCTGCTCGACGGCGGCGATCTCTGGCAGGGCAGCGGGCTTGCCAACGCCATGCACGGCGAAGACATGGTAGACGCCGCCAACCTGCTGGGCATCGAAGCGATGAGCGGGCACTGGGAGTTTACCTACGGCGAGGAGCGCCTGCGCGCCAATCTCAAGCGCTTCAAAGGCGAGTTTCTGGCGCAAAACGTATTCCTGACCGAGGAGGCCGCGTTCAACGACAAGCCGGCCTTCGACAAGGCAACCGGGCGCGTTTTCAAGCCGGCGACGGTGAAAGAAGTCGGCGGCTTCCGCATCGGCGTCGTCGGCCAGGCCTTTCCCTATGTACCGATTGCGCATCCCAAACGATTCACGCCCGACTGGACCTTCGGCATCCGAGACGCGGACTTGCAGAAAGTCGTCGACGGCTTGCGCCAGAAGGACAAAGTCGACGCCATCGTCCTGCTCTCGCACAACGGCATGGACGTCGACCTCAAGCTCGCCAGTCGCGTCACCGGCATTGACGTCATCCTCGGCGGCCACACTCACGACGTAGTGCCGCGGCCGGTCGCGGTGAGTAATTCCGGCGGCAAGACACTGGTGACCAATGGCGGATCGGCCGGCAAGTTCCTGGGCGTGCTCGATCTTGAATTGACCAAGGGCGCAGTCAAGAACGTGCGCTACCATCTGCTGCCGGTCTATGCCGGGCTGCTGAAGCCGAACGCAGAGATGCAGGCGCTGATTGACCGTCTTGCTAAGCCGCACGCGGCGCAGTTTTCCGAAAAGCTGGCGGTGGCCGGCGATCTCCTGTACCGCCGGGGCAACTTCAACGGCACGATGGACCAGCTCATTTGCGATGCCCTTCGCCATGCGCTCGATGCCGAGCTCGCTTTTTCACCTGGCTTCCGCTGGGGCAACACGGTGCTGCCGGGCGAGCCCATCACCATGGCCGACGTGCTGACCGAGACGGCCATTACCTATCCGGAAGTCTACGTGCAGGAGATGACCGGCGCCCAGATCAAGGCGATCATGGAAGATATCTGTGACAACCTGTTCAACCCCGACCCCTACTACCAGCAGGGCGGCGACATGGTGCGTATCGGCGGCATGGATTACGCCTGCGCGCCGGCCGAGAAAGTGGGTAAGCGCATTTCCGACCTCACCCTCGACAATGGCCGCAAGCTCGAAGCCGACAAATCATATAAAGTCGCCGGCTGGGCTTCGGTCAATCCGCAGGCCGGCAAACCGGTGTGGGACGTGTTCGCCAACTATCTGCGCAGCCAAAAGATCGCCAAGCCGAATAAGCTCAATCAAGTCGTACTCAAAGGCGTGTCGAATAATCCGGGCGTTGCCGGGTAAATATCATGTCGCAAGCGCTACCTCGTTTGGCGTGGCTCGCTATTCTCGCTCTGGTGGCCTCGACGCTTGCGTTATCGCCGATCGCCGCGCAGACGCCGGCAAACCCGCCGTCGCCCGACAAGCCGTTCGCCGAGCACCACCTGGTGCTGCAACTCTCCGACGCGGAACAGGCGAAGCAGGCGCTGGTCATCAGCATCACCTACAATCTGTTGAAGGCTTACGGGCCCGACAAGATCGCGATCGAGGTGGTGGCGTTCGGCCCCGGCATCGATCTGTTGCGTGTGGAAAGCCCCAATCGGGCCCGGGTCGACAGCCTGGTCTCGCAAGGCGTCCAGTTCGACATCTGCATGAACACCGTCGACACGCTCGAGCGTGAAGGAAAACATGTGAATATCAATCCGAAGGCCGTGAAAGTCCAAGTCGGCGTCGCCCGCATCCTGGCCTTGACCGAGAAGGGCTACACACTGGTCCGTCCCTGAAAGCTGGAGAACTGAAATGAAAAACTTCTTACGCTTATTGGCTGTCGGCGTCGCGCTTGCCGCCGGCGTCATGCTGGCAGCGCCAGGCCATGCCGCTGATAAAAAAGTCCACCGCATCGCCGTTCAGGTCGATCAAAACGATCCGGCGGTGATGAACCTCGTCCTCAACAATGTTTCCAACGTCCTGAAATATTATAACGGCAAGGGTGAGGAGGCGCAGGTCGAGGTCGTCGCCTATGGGCCCGGGCTCAACATGCTGCGCGCCGACAAGTCGCCGGTGAAGGACCGCTTGAAGCGCATCAAGGAGGGCAGCTTTCCCTCGAAGGTGCAGTTTTCCGCCTGTCACAACACCATGATGGGCATGGAAAAGAAGGAAGGTCATCCGATATCGATCGTGTCGGAAGCAACCGTCGTTCCTTCGGGCGTCGTGCGCTTGAACGAGCTGCAGGAGCAGGGCTGGAGCTATATCCGACCATAAGAACGAACAATAGGAGGCTGGTATGAAGCGCATCGTGTTGGCCGCTCTCGCGGCGGCATGCCTTGCGGCAGTGCTGCCGGCGCGCGCCGCAGAAGGAATCATCACCTACAAATCGCTGTCGCCCGACATTGCCTTAGATCTGGCGCGCGCCGCGCTCGACCAGTGCCGCAAGGACGGCTACCAGATCGCGGTGGCGGTGCTGGACCGCTTTGGCCAGCCGCTGGTGGTGCTGCGGGATCGCTACGCTCCTTCGGCCACGCTCGGCATCGCTAGAGGCAAAGCCTGGACTGCCGTGACGTTCAGTCGTGATACCAGGGATTTTGTCAAAGGGCTCAAGGACGGCACGCTCAGCGCAGGCTTGGCCGGCGTGCACAGGGTAACTCCATTGGTCGGCGGGCTGGTCATCCAGGCCGGCGGCTCGCTGCTCGGTGGCGTCGGCGTATCGGGCGCCTCCGGCAGCGACAAGGATGAGGCCTGCGCCAAGGCCGGCCTCGCCGCGGTGCAGGACAAGCTGGAGTTCTGATCGCTGTTTGCGCCTAAATCGGCTGGATTATCGTGAACCTGCAGCACTTTACGCGGTTGCATTGCCTATTGTGGAAAAATCTTTAGGTGAGCGGGCGGCGCCACGGCCGTTGCGCATATATCCGCTTTGGAACGCGACGAATCACGGGCTAGAAGGAATCCATGAAAACAGATACCGAGGTCCGCAAGCCGCCGAGCGGCAAGGACGCCAGCCCCAAGCTGGTGGTGCGCAACGCCGTGCCCGCCGACATCCCCGGCATCAGGGCCCTTATGGCCAAGGCCTACGCCGCGCTGGGGCCGGCCGGGGTCTATTCCGAAGCGCAACTGCTCGGTCACCAGCACCAATTCCCCGAGGGCCAGTTCGTCGCAATTTATGAAAACACCATCGTCGGCTATTGCGTCACGTTCCGGATTTCGGGCGAGGTGGCGCTCAAGCCGCATGACTGGGTAACGATCACCGGCCGCGGCTTCGCTTCGCGCCACGATGTCAAGGGCGACTGGCTCTACGGCATGGATGTTTGCGTCGATCCGGATTTTCGCGGCCAACGCATCGGCCAGCGGCTCTACAACGAACGAAAGCGGCTTTGCCAACATCTGCGGCTGAAGGGCATTGTGTTTGCCGGGCGCATGCCGCAATTGGCGCGGCGATGGAACTCCGTCGGTTCGGCGGAGAAATATCTCGAACTGGTGATGGCCGGGAAGCTACGCGATCCGGTGATCGGTTTCCAGACCCGCAACGGCTTCCAGCCAATTAGGGTTCTGCATGCCTATCTTCCGGTCGATCATGAATCGCGCGGCTTCGCGACGCACATGATCTGGCGCAACCCGCAGGTACCGGAGGATTCCGTTGTGGTTGCCGGCACGGCGACGCGCGGCCTGCAGACCGTGCGCGTTGCGGCGGTGCAATACCAGCAACGTGCGCTCACCTCGTTCGAGGAGTTCGCAAAGCAGGTCGAATATTTTGTCGACGTGGTCGCCGACTACAAAGCGGATTTCGTGCTGTTTCCGGAGCTGTTCACGCTTCAGCTATTGTCGATCGACAACAAGCGCATTCCTGCCGCCGAGGCGATCGGGACACTGACCAATTACACTGAGCGCCTTAAGGAGCTGATGAGCCGCCTCGCCGTCACCTATAACGTCAACATCATTGGAGGCTCGCATCCGACGCGCGAGGCCGACGGCGAAGTCTACAACATTTGCTTCGTCTGCCTGCGCGACGGCAGTATTCATCCTCGGAGCAAGGTCCATCCGACGCCGAGCGAGCGCTATTGGTGGAACATAAAGGGCGGAAGCGACGTCAACATCGTGCAAACCGACTGTGGTCCGATCGGCGTGCAGATCTGCTACGATTGCGAGTTTCCGGAAATGACGCGCTATTTGATCGACCAGGGCGCGCTTCTGCTGTTCGTGCCGTTCTGCACCGATTCTCCGCAGGCCTATCAGCGTGTGCGCTATTGTGCGCACGCGCGGACGGTCGAGAACCAGTGTTACGTCGTCATGGCCGGCAACGTCGGCAATCTGCCCGATGTCGAGAATATGGACATCCAATATTCGCAGAGCTGCGTGCTGACGCCGTGCGATTTTCCGTTCGCACGCGACGGCATTGCCGCCGACACGACGCCGAACGTCGAGATGGTGGCGATCGCCGATCTTCAGCTCGATTCGCTGCGGGCGTCGCGGCAGGACGGCACCGTGATGAATTTGCGGGATCGCCGGTTCGATCTGTATTCGTTGACCTGGGGAAAGACATAAGGCATGAGCGCCGCGCCGGCCTGCTGCCGAACTGCGGAGAAGAGCGGCCATGCGCGATAACAAGGGAGGCGAGAACCAGGGCCCGCTCACCGGTATCCGCGTGCTCGATTTCACTACCCTGCTGCCGGGGCCGATGGCGACGCTGCTTTTGGCCGAAGCCGGCGCCGAAGTTATCAAGATCGAGCGTCCGGGCGGCGAGGACATGCGCCGCTTCCGCCCCTCCTGGGGCCAGGAAAGCGTCATGTTCGCCATGCTCAACCGCGGCAAGAAAAGCGTGACGGCCGACCTGAAGGACGCCCGCGTGCGCGACCGCATGATCGCACTCGCCAAGACCGCCGATGTCGTGGTCGAGCAGTTCCGCCCCGGCGTCATGGACCGCCTGGGGCTCGGTTACCAGGCGCTGCGCGCCGTCAATCCGCCGCTGATCTACTGCGCCATCACCGGTTACGGCCAGAGCGGCCCGCGCTCGATGCGCGCCGGTCACGACCTCAACTATATCGGTGACGCCGGCCTGCTGGCGCTGTCTTCGGGCCCGCCGGGTCAGCGCACCGTGCCGCCGGCGCTGATCGCCGATATTGCCGGCGGCAGCTATCCGGCGGTGATGAACATCCTGTTGGCGTTGCGTCAGCGCGACGCCACGGGCGAGGGCACCTTTATCGATGTCAGCATGACGGAAAGCGTGTTCCCCTTCCTGTATTGGGCGATCGGGGCGGGGCTGGGCGCTGGTCATTGGCCGGCGGACGGCGGCGAGCGCCTCAGCGGCGGCTCGCCGCGCTATCACATCTACGAGACGCGCGACGGCAAACTGGCGGCGGTCGCTTCGCTCGAGCAGAAGTTCTGGGAATCGTTCACCGCGGCCATCGGGCTGGAGCCTGAGTTCATCGACGACGAGCGCGACAGAGCGGCGAGCATCGCCCGCGTCGCCGAGATCATCGCCGGCAAGACCGCCGCCGAGTGGTTGCCGATCTTCGACAAGGCCGATTGCTGCTGCTCGATCGTGCAGGACATCCGCTCAGCCCTCGACGATCCGCATTTCAAGGCGCGCGGCCTGTTCGCGGCGCGGCTTACCAACGAGAAGGGCGAGACGCTACCGGCGATCCCGGTGCCGATCGACAAGCCGCTGCGTCCCGGCGCCGCGACCGATGCGTCCGCACCCGCGCTTGGCGCGCACAACGCGGAGTTCGGATTTTAGACGGGAGGCTGCCCGATCTCATCCACTCGTCCCCGCGAAAGCGGGGACCCAGAGCGACATTTGCCACGCCCAAGAACTGGATTCCCGCTTGCGCCTGCCCCCGCGCAGGCGGGGGCGGGAACGAACGGAAGTAGTGTCAGCTTTGCGCCGCCTGCTTCACCGGCGCGCCGAGACCGGCGGCGACGGCGGGCGCGATCTGCGCCGGCGTATCGACGACCACGACGCCCGCGGCTTCCAGCGCCTTGCGTTTCCCCGCATAGCTGCCGGCGCTGCCGGTGACGATGGCGCCGGCGTGGCCCATCCTCTTGCCCGGCGGCGAAGCAGCGCCGGTGATGAAGGCGACCATCGGCTTCTTGACCTTGCGCGCATAGTCGGCCGCCGCTTCCTCCATGCCGCCGCCGATCTCGCCGACGATGACGATGGCGTCGGTGCCGGCATCCTCGTTGAGCGCCTGCAATGCGTCACGCGTCGTGGTGCCGAGCATGGGATCGCCGCCGATGCCGATGAAGGCGGATTGGCCAAGGCCGGCGCGGGTGAGGTTGAGGCAGACCAGCGTGCCAAGGCTGCCGCTGCGCGAGATCACCCCGACGCGGCCAGGTGCAAATACGCTGGGTACAAAGGCCGGCATGATGCCGACGAAGCATTCGCCCGGCGTCACCAGGCCGGCGGTGTTGGGGCCGACGATGCGGGTGCCGTGCTTTGCCGCCGTCGCATGCATCGCCATCACGTCCTGCGCCGGGATGTGCTCGGTCAGCACCACCAAGAGCTTGACGCCGGCCTCGGCCGCCGCCACGCCTGCGTCCTTGGCCATCGGCGGCGGGATGAACATGACGGCGACATCGGCGCCGACCTTGGCCGCCGCTTCGGCGGTGGAGGCGAAGATCGGCACGCCGACATGAGTTTCGCCGGCGCGCTTGGGATTGACGCCGCCGACCACATTGGTGCCGTAGCCGATCATCTTCTCGGTCCAGAACGTGCCCTGCTTGCCGGTGATACCGAGCACGAGCACGCGGTCTTGTTTACGGACGATCATTGCGCCGCCTTCACCGCTTCCTGGATGGCGTCTTCTATGAAGTCGTAGGGCTCGATGGCGAGTTCCTTGCGCACCAGCGCCACCGCTTCGTCCTCGCCGGTGCCGTGGATGGAAAAAAACACCGGCACTTTCGGCTTCAATTTGTGCCAGGCTTTCACCACGCCGTCGGCCATCACGTCAGTGCGCGCGAAAGCGCCGCAGAAATTTATCACCAGACTTTTCACGCCGGGATCGGACAACACCAGATCGAGCGCGACTTCGGATTTGGTGTAAGCCTCGCCGCCGATCTCGAGGAAATTCGCAGGTCTCCCGCCGTAGTGGCGGATCACGTCCATGGTGGTCATGGTCAGCCCCGCGCCGTTGGCCAGCACGCCGACATTGCCGTCGAGCTGAATCAGCTTGAGGCCGGCCTCGGCGCCGCGCTGTTCCAGTTCGGTCATGACGCCGGGCGAGCCATGGCCAGCGATCTCCGGCTGGCGATAGACGGCGGCATCGTCGAGCACGAATTTGCAATCGAGCGCCACCACGCGGCCATCGGCCAGCAGCGCCAGCGGGTTGATCTCCAAGAGTTCGGCGTCGCGCGCCCGGTAGGCGGCGTAAAGACGCGCCAGGATGTCGGCGATCTGCCCTTGCGCGGTGCCGAGATCGAGGCCCTTCAACATGCCGGCAATGGCGCCAGCCGAGGGCTTGTCGTCGATATCGACCAACAAGCGCCGGATCGCTTGCGGCTTTTCGGCAGCGATCTCCTCGATATCCATGCCGCCTTCGGTCGAAAACAAAATCAGCGGTTTGCGCGCCGACGTGTCGTGCAGCACCGCGGTGTAGAATTCGCGCGCGATCTTCGCCTGCTCCTCGATCAGCAGGTGCGCGACGGTATAGTCGCCGATGCGCATGCCGAGGATTTGGCCCGCGACTTGCTCGGCCTCTGTGGGCGTGTTGGCGAGCTTGATGCCGCCGGCCTTGCCGCGTTTGCCGGCGGGCACCTGCGCCTTGACCACGCAGGGGCCGATCTGCGCGGCCGCCGTTGCCGCTTCTTTTGCGGTCAGGCACAGGATCGCGCGCGGCACTGCAATGCCGGCAGGCGCCAGGATCAGCGCTTTCGCGGTATGTTCGTCGAAATTCATTACTTGCCGTATTTCGTCCAGTAAGGGCCGAACAGCTGCTCCTCGCTCGGCTTGTCTTCGGGGATGGTGGTGACGAGGTGGGTGATGTTGAGAAAGTTCATGTAGTTCAGGTTGTCGGTGATGGAATTGCCGCCCCAGGTGCCGCAGCCCATGCTCAGCGTGAAATTGAGACCGTTGTCGAAGCCGCCGCCGTTGCCGAAGGTGTGCGCCTGGTTGATCAGCACGCGCACCACGTCGGAGCGCTCCGCCAATACGCGCCCGCGCTTCATGTCCTTGGTGTGTAGCCCGACTGAGTGGCCGAGGCCCTGGTGGCGAAGGATGGCGTTGGCACGTTCGATCGCGGCGTCGAAATCCTTGGCGCGATAAATGGTGAGCACCAGCGATAGTTTCTCGCTCGAGAACGGGAAATCGCGGCCGACCCCGGTCTCCTCCACCATGAAGAATTTCTTCTGCTCTGCCGCCGCTGGCAATCCGCAGCCGCGTGCCAACACCTCGGCATCGCGCGCGATCAGAGTGCGGCTCAATTTGCCGTCCGGCCAGAGCGCGCGCTGGATGCGTTCCTTCTCGGTTGGCGTAGCGCGGTAGCCGCCGGCGCGCTCGAGCGCGGCCATCGCCTGGTCATAAATCGCGTCGACCAGGATCACCGAATTTTCCGACGAGCAGGAGGTGGCGTTGTCGAATATTTTCGACGCGCAGATTTTCCTGGCGGCGTCGTCGAGATCGGCGGTCTCGTCGATAATCACCGGCACGTTGCCGGTGCCGACACCGATCGCCGGCGTGCCGCTGGAATAGGCGCGCCGCACATTATCCTGCGAGCCGGTGGCCACCACCAGATCGGCGGCCTGCATCAGCGCCTGCGTCATGTCCTTGGAGGCCGGCGGCGGCAGGATTTGCACGAGATCCTCAGGAACGCCGATCTTCTTCAGTTCGGCGCGCATGTAGTCGACCGTGCACGTGGTCGTCTTCAGCCCGGCGGGCGAAGCGGCGATAATGATGGCGTTGCGGCCCTTGATCGCCATCATCGCCTTGTTGACCGGCGTCGCGCCTGGATTGGTCGAGGGCGTAATCGCGCAGACCACGCCCACCGGCTTGGCATATTTGACGATGCCGCGCTTGGCATCCTCCTCGATGATGCCGACCGATTTCACGCGCAGCAGATCGCGCAGGGCACCGAAGGTCTTGCGCTGCTTCTTGACGATCTTGTCGGGTACGTTGCCGAGCTTGGTGTCGGCGACCGCGAGTTCCGCCAACTCCTTGGCGTGCGCCGGATTGTAGAGCGCCCAAGCCAGCGCGGTCACCGCCTCGTCGGTGCGCGCCTGATCGGCATTGGCGAATTCAGCCATGGCCGCGCGCGCCCGCCGCACCAGCTCGTCGACGATCGTCTGGGCGCTTGCATCGACCGGTGATTTCACTGCCACCGTCATCATGTCACCTCGCGCCTAAGCAACCTGCTGCGGACGCATGTCCTCGCGCTTGATGCC
>Ga0307417_10000183_pt1 | contig 26732 bp, 19 predicted proteins | sample SalMarWE160210MG_2_FD_202514 | JGI IMG/M metagenome (GOLD analysis project Ga0307417, IMG submission 202514) | Salt marsh sediment microbial communities from the Plum Island Ecosystem LTER, Massachusetts, United States - WE1602-10 | ecosystem: Environmental > Aquatic > Marine > Intertidal zone... | reverse complement strand
GGGAAGGGGCGTGGTGGTCCCTCTCGGCGTCGACGGCGAGCGCTTCCATCCCCGCACGGGGGAAGAAACGGCGGCCGTGCTGGAGCGCCTGGGGGTCGGGGGTCCGTACCTGCTGGCGACCGGCTCGCTGCACCCGCGGCGGGGCGTCGACACGGCGCTCGGCGCCTTCGAGGAGCTGCTGCAGCGTTGGCCCGAGCTGCGGTTGGTACTCGTGGGTAAACAGGAGCAGCGGTGGGGAGAGGTGCCCGGGCGGCTCGCCGGCCGGGTTGTGCTGACGGGGTATCTGCCGGAGGAGGATCTGCCGCCGCTGATGTCGGGGGCGGCGACGGTGCTCTCGCTCAGCCGCGGTGAGGGGTTCGACCTGCCGCTGCTGGAGGGGCTGGCGTGCGGCGCCCCGGCGGTGGCCTCAGACATCGCGGTCCACCGCGAGCACTTCACCTCGTGGGCCAGGCTCGTGCCGGTTGGAGATGCGGCGGCGGTGGCGGCGGCGGTCGAGGGCCTGCTGCAGCGGCCGCCCTCGGCGGAGGAGCGGGAGGCGCAGGCGCGCGAGGTGAGGAGCCGCTTTCGCTGGGAGGACAGCGCCCGCGCGCACCTCGAGGCGTGGCGGCGGGCGGCGGGCGGGGAGGAAAGCCGGTGAAAAGCGGCGCCGTCGTCGTTTCCTACGAGTCGCGACAGGACCTGCCGGACTGCCTGCAAGCGCTGCTCGGGCAGCGTCCGCGGCCGCAGGTGGTGGTCGTCGACAACGCCTCCGGCGACGGCTCTGCCGACCTCGTTCGCGAGCGGTTCGGCGCGACGGTGGCGCTGCTGGCACTTGACCGCAACACGGGTTTCGCGGGCGGCTGCAACCGGGGTCTGGCTGCGCTTGGACCGGATATCGGCGCGGTGGCGTTCATGAACCCGGACGTGCAGGTGGAGGACGGCTGCCTGGCCATCTGCGCCGAGGCACTGGCAGGCGATCCGGCGTTGGCCGGTGTCGCGCCGCGGCTGATGCGCCCCGGAGGAGAGATTGTAGACAGTGTCGGCCAGGTTCTGCGCCGCATCACGCTGGAGGTCCGCGACCGTGGCTACGGCCAGCAGCTGGGCCCGGAGCTGCTCGAGGAACGGCCGGTGCTCGCCGCCTGCGGCGCCCTTGCCGTTTACCGGCGCGACGCCCTTGCGGCGGTCTCATCCGGCGGCCAGCCGTGGGCGGAGGAGCTGTTCTGCTTCTGGGAGGACCTCGAGCTCGGCTGGCGGCTGAACAACCACGGCTGGACGGTCCAGACGGTGCCAGCGGCGGTGGCCGTACACGGGCGGGGCGCCGGTGCGAGCCGAGGGCGCGGGCCGTTGCGCTGGCGTCGTCCGGCCGAGCTCGAGGCGTGCGTGATCACCAACCGCTGGGTCACGCTGCTCCGGCACCTGCACCGGCTTGATCTGGCGCCGCGGGCCCCCGTACTCTTGGCCTGGGACCTCATGATGACGAAGCTCAGCGTTCTCCGTCGCCCCCGCCTGCTGCCGCTGCTGCGCCGGCGCTGGCCGCTGGTTGTCGCCGAGTGGCGGGCGCGGGGTACGCGGCCGCAGCGCCGGCTCGCGGAGCTGCCGTGCTGATCCGCTTGGCGCTGGGCTTCGCTCTCGCCTTCCTGCTCGCACTTTGGGGGGTGCCGCAGGCGCGGCGGGCGGCGCTGGCGTTTGGGGTGGTCGATGCGCCGGACGGCCACCTCAAGCAGCAGGGCGCTCCCGTGCCCTACCTCGGTGGGCTGGCCGTGTACGCCGCCTTCCTGCTTGCGCTCGGCATGGTGTTCGAGCTCGACCGCGTCGTTCTGGCCCTGCTGCTCTCCTCCAGCATTGTCGCCACCATCGGGTTGATAGACGACTTCGGGGTGCTGACCCCGCGAGCCAAGGTGCTCGGGCAACTGGTGGCGGTCTTCGTGCTGCTCAAGGCCGACATCTCCGTCCACCTGGTCGTGCTGCCGTGGTGGGCGCGACTGGTGCTGACGGTGCTGTGGCTGGTCGGGCTGTCGAACGCCTTCAATCTGGTTGACATCATGGACGGCCTGGCGGCCGGGCTCGGCGTCATAGCGGCCACCTTCCTGCTGGCCGTGGCGGCGATCAACGGCCGTTGGGTGGTGGCGGCGTTTACGGTCGTGCTGCTGGGCGCCCTGCTCGGTTTCCTGCGCTTCAACTTCCCGCCGGCGAAGATCTACCTCGGAGACTGTGGCAGCCTCTTTCTCGGCCTCACTCTCGGTGCGCTGGCGATGGTGATGGACTACACGAGGCACTCGCCGCTGGGCTGGCTCGCCCCGGCCTACATTCTCGCGTTGCCGCTCGTTGATACGGTCTACGTCACCGTTCTCAGGGTGCGGGCCGGACGCAAGATCTACCACGGCAGCCCCGACCACTTTCCGCTTCGCCTGCAGCGCCGGCTGGGCGGCTCGGCGCCGGCAACGGTGCTGGCAATCTATGCTGGCGCGGTGGTGCTTGGTGGGCTCGGGATGCTGGTCATGTACATCGACCCCCACGCTGCGCTGTGGCTGACGGGGGCGGTCGCAGCCGTCACGATCGCCGTCCTGGTGTGGCTCGCCCGGGTGCCGATGGGGGCAGCGTGAGGAGGGCGGTCGTTCTCGGCGGCGGCCTGACCGGGCTGGTTGCCGCCGAGCGCCTGGGCCGGCAGGGACTCGAGGTCGCTGTGCTGGAGCGACAGGCCGAGCCCGGCGGAGCGTGCCGGTCGCTGGTCGAAGGGCGGTTCGTGTTCGACCTGACCGGCCACCTCCTGCACATCGCGCGGCCGGAGACCGAGCGCTACCTCGACGATCTGGGAATCCTCGATGCGTTCGCGGTTCACAAGCGCCGGGCGGCGGTCGTCGTCGGCGGCAGAGCGACCCCCTACCCGATTCAGATCAACACCTTCGGCCTCTCCGACCAGGTTCGCCGCGACTGCCTGCTGGGCTTCATTCAAGCGTGGCGCCGCGGCGGCGGGTCGGCTCCGGCCGACTTCCGGGAGTGGGTTCTGGATCGCTTCGGCGACGGGCTCGCGCGTCACTTCTTCTTTCCCTACAACCGCAAGCTCTACCGGGCGGAGCCGGAGGAGCTCAGCCTCGACTGGGTGGGCAGGTACGTGCCCAAGCCAGACATCGAGGCGGTGGTCGACGGCGCGCTCGGCCTTCACCGTGACGCCGTCGGCTACAACGCGGTATTCCGCTACCCCCGCCAAGGAGGCATCCGGTTGCTTCCCGATGCGGTCGCCGCCCATGTGCCAGGGCTCTGCCTGGGCAAGACGGTGGCGGCTGTCGCTCCCGGCGAACGCTGGGTTGAGCTCGAGGACGGCGAGCGGATCGCCTACTCCGATCTCGTGTCGACCATCTCCCTGCCGGCTCTTCTCGATCTGATTGCTGGCAGTCTGCCGCCGGCGGTGGTGGCGGCGCGCCGCGCCCTGCGCTGGGTGCAGGTCGTGAACGTAGCCCTCGGCGTCCGCGGGCGAGCGCCGTCTGATGAGCACTGGCTGTACTTCGCAGACCCCGAGGTGCCCTTCTACCGCGTCGGCTTCCCGTCGAACCACGGCCGCCTCGCGCCCCGCGGCAGCCATACCGTATCTCTCGAGACAAGCCTCGAGCCCGGCGCCGGAGAGGTGACCGCGGCCGCCGAGGAGGCCGAAGAGGCGCTGGCGGCGGCCGGTCTCCTCGACCCCGAGATGGTGCGGGTGCGACGCGTCAGCGTCCTCGACCCGGCCTATGTGGTCTTCGATCACGCGCGCAAGGACGCGGTTGCCGTCATCCGACGCTACCTGTCGGAGATCGGAATCACGATCGCCGGCCGGTGGGCCGAGTGGAAGTACTCGGCGATGGAGGATGCCATCCTGGACGGCATGGCAACCGCGCGGAAGGTCGGGCGCAGGGTGGCCCGGTGAGCGAGCGCCCTACGGTGCTCCACGTCATCACCCGGCTCGAGCTGGGAGGAGCTCAGCGCAACACGCTCTACACGGTGGGCCACCTCGACCCCTCGCGGTTCCGGGCGGCGCTCGCCTGGGGGCCGGGTGATCGGCTGGACAGAGAGGCCGAGATGCTTGACGATGTCGTGCTGCGGCCGGTGCCGGCGCTCGTGCGCCCGATCCGTCCTCTGGCCGACGCCGCGGCCGTCAGGCATCTGCGCGAGGTCATCAGGGAGCTGCGCCCGGCTATCGTCCACACCCACTCGTCGAAGGCGGGGATCCTCGGCCGGCTGGCAGCGCATCGGGAGAGGGTGCCGGTCGTGATCCACTCCGTTCACGGCTTCGGTTTCACGCCGTTGCAGCCTGCGGCCATGCGGGCGGTGCTGGTCGCTCTGGAGCGACGTGCCGCGCGCTGGACCGATCATTTCATCGCCGTCTCCCGTGCCAACCTCGACCTTGGCGCCCGCCTCCGCGTCCTCGATCCGGCGCGGACCTCGGTCATCCGTTCGGGAATCCACATTGACCGTTTCCGGGATCCGACGGGTGGCAGACAGCTACGCGATCACCTGGGAGTGCCGGAGGGCGGGGCCCTGGTGACCCAGGTCGGCAACTTCAAGCCGCAGAAGGCGCCGCTGGACTTCATCAGGATGGCCGCGCTGGTTGCGGAGGAGGCGCCCGAGACACGCTTCCTGATGGTGGGAGACGGGCCGCTCAGGAGACGTTCGGAGGACCTTGCGCGACGGCTCGGCATCGCCGGCGTGGTCCATCTCTCGGGATGGCTCGATGACGTGCCAGCGGTGTGGGCGGCCACTGACGTGGCCGTCCTGACATCGCATCACGAGGGCCTTCCGCGAGTGGTGGTCGAGGCCCTCGCGGCCGGTGTTCCGGTGGTCGCGGCGGCGGTCGATGGAATCGTCGAGGTCGTCCGCGACCATGAGAACGGCTATCTTGTCCCTCGCGGAGACGTTGCCGCGATGTCGCGGCGAGTGCTCGAGCTGGTACGGGACCCGGTGCTGCGACGGCGGCTGGCAGGAGCGCCGCGGCAGCTCGAAGACTTTGACATCGACGCCATGGTGCGTCGCCAGGAGGAGCTCTACCAGTGGTTGCTTGGACGCGCCCGCTGCTGATCGTCTACCTGTTCGCCGTCGGAGCCGCGGTGGGGAGCTTCCTCAACGTCCTGATCTACCGGCTGCCGCGCCGGCAGTCGATCGTCCGGCCGCGCTCGCACTGCCCGGCCTGTGGCGAGCTGATCCACTGGTACGACAACGTGCCGTTGGTGTCGTGGTTGCTGCTCCGGGCGCGCTGTCGGCGCTGCAGGGCGCCGATCTCAGTACGCTACCCGGCGGTCGAGGCGGCCGGCGGCCTGGTCGCGGTGCTGGCGTTCCTGCGCTTCGGTCTGACCACTGCCGGGCTCGAGGCGATGCTGTTCGCGTGGCTCTCGATCGTGCTCGGTGTCATCGACCTCGAGCACCAGCTTCTTCCCGACGTCCTCACCTACCCGACCATCGTCCTCGGAGTGGCCGGCGCCTTGGCCGGCGGCCTGACCACGCCGTTGGAGTCGGTGCTCGGCGTCGTCGTCGGGGCGGGGCTGCCGGTTCTCGTGATCGTCGTCTACAAGGCCATACGCGGCATCGAGGGGATGGGTTGGGGAGACGTCAAGTACCTGGCGGCCATCGGCGCCGTTGTTGGGGTGCAGGGCTGCCTGTGGGTGCTCATCCTGGCCGCGATCCTGGGTGCGCTGGTCGGTATTGGCCTGGTCGTGGCGGGGCGCGGCAGCGGTCGCACGCCACTTCCATTCGGGACCTTCCTCGCGATCGCGGCCCTGGTGTGGCTCTACCTGCCGGCAGCCTGGCGGCTCTGGGTCGCGTTGTAAGCGGCCGTGACGGCCGCCTCGAGGGTCCTGTCCTGCGCGGCAAACACCGTCCGCAGGTCGAGCACGATGGTGTCGTCGCGAGCGGTGCCGATGACCGGTGGCGCGCCGGTGCGGAGGGCCGCCGCGAGGTCCGGTCCACCATTCACGGCCACCCCCCAGCCGGCGAGCGTGGCGCCCGGCGTGGTTCCGCCGCCGAGCGTCGACTCCGTCGTCACCGCCGCTGCCAGTACCCCGGTTCGTTGCAGAGCGCGCACCATCCGGCGTGAGCGCCGGCGGAGGGTGTCTGCCGTGACAGCGAGCAGGGCGTAGAGCGGGATCTCGCCGAGGCGCCCGGCGTGGTGTGCAGCGAGAACTCGGTCCATCCACACCAGAGTGGTCTTGTCGGGGCGCAGGGCGCGGAACAGCGGGTGGCGCGCGAGCTGGTCGACCCAGCGCGCGGCGCCGGCCAGAACGCCGGCTTGGGGCCCGCCGAGGAGCTTGTCGCCCGAGAAGCAGACAACGTCGGCGCCGGCCGCGAGCAGCTCGCCGACGGTCGGTTCGTGGGGCAATCCCCACCGAGTCAGATCGTGCAGCGCCCCGGAGCCCTGGTCGACGAACAAGGGCAGATCATGCTCGTGGGCGAGCCGGGCCAGGTCGCCGAGCGGCGGTTCGCTGGTGAACCCGACGACCCTGAAGTTCGACTGGTGGGCGACCAGGACGGCGGCCGTCTCCCCCCCGATGGCATTGCGGTAGTCGTCCAGGTGGGTGCGGTTGGTGCACCCCACCTCAACGAGACGGGCTCCCGCCGCCGCCATCACGTCGGGAAGACGGAAGGAGCCGCCGATCTCGATCAGCTGGCCCCGTGACACCACGACCTCCCGGCCGTCGGCGTGGGCACGGAGGAGGAGCGCGAGCGCGGCTGCGTTGTTGTTCACCATCACCGCCGACTCGGTGCCCAGGGTGTCGCACAGACGCCGGGCGAGTGGGGCCAGCCGTTGTCCTCGGCGGCCCTCCTCGAGGTCGTACTCGAGGGCGAGGTAGCCGGCAAGCTGTGGAGGCATCGGGGCCGGCAGGGGAGCACGACCGAGGTTGGTGTGTAGCAGGACGCCGGTGGCGTTGACGACCTCGGCGTAGGGGTGGCGCCAGGCCTCGGCAAGGGCGCTCGCCACCCGCGACGGCAGCGCTGCGCACTCCGTCTCCAGCTGCTCGGCGCCGAGGCCGCCGCTGGCCGCAGCGACGCGCAGCTCACCAAGGACGCGTCGGCAGGCACCGACCACCGCCGGGCGGCCATGCCGCTGGACCGCGGCACGCAGCTGAGGCGTCTCGAGTAAGCGGTGCACGGCCGGGAGCCGGCGGTACAATGTGCTCATGGGGGCATTGTAGCCCGGTCGGCCGTGCAGAGGCCGGTACGCCGAGCTGTGGCACCGGGCGCGCGGCAGATGGGACTGGAGTCGTTCATGGAGCTCGAAAGCCAGGTCAGCTTTCTCGAGACCTCGCTGCAGCAGCTGATCCACGACTGGGAGCGGTACTTCGTGGGCGATCGGAGGCTTCCGCCACAGATTGAGCGACAGCGGTTCGCACTTCGACTCAGGGTTCTTGCCGAGCGCGGGGCGGGCACCCAGCTGCTGCGCTTCCGTCTCGAGCAGCTGCAGCACAAGTTCTCCACCTACAGCGCGCTGTGGGAACGGCAGCTGAGGCAGCGGGAGGAAGGGCGCGGAGCGAGTGGGCCGGGACCGCACCGGCGCGTGCCCGACGCTCCGCCTCCGGCCTCCGTAGACGGAGACGAGGTCTTGTACGAGCGCTACGTCCGAGCCAAGCAGCGCCTCGGACAGGACGTGGGCCTGGACCGTGCCACGTTCGTCGAGCGACTCCAGAGCCAGCGGCTCCGGCTCGAGGTTGGCGGCGGTCGCAAGGTGCAGTTCGACGTCGTCGTGGAGGGTGATAAGGTGAGGCTCGCTGCGCGTGGCGCGACTGTGAACGGCAATGAGGAGTGAGCTCATGAAGCGTTGGTTGGGCAGGGTGCTGACAGGAGTCGGTGTTGTGGTGCTGGCCGCGGTAGTCGGGGCCGCGAAAGGGGAGCCGATCTTCCTCCGCTGGCTGAACCCGGCCGATCCCGGCGACCAGGCGATCCGGGTCTACTGGGAGCGTGCAGAGGCCGGGCGGGCGTCGGCTGATGAGCTGGTGGATCTTGGCACCATGCTCTACCACCGGGGCTTTCCCAAGGACGCGATCCGGATCTACCGCCGTGCCGCGAAGGCGGACCCCAAGCTCGCCGAGCCCTGGTTCCGTATTGGTCTCGTCGAGCACTCGCAGGGTCGCCTCCGTGCCGCCAGGAAGGCGTACAGGCACTGCCTCAAGGTGCTCACCGGCCACGGCTGGTGCAACTTCTACATGGGCCTGGCGTCGGAGAAGTCGGGGCATGGTAGCTCTGCTGTCTACTACTACCGCCGCGCCTTCAGGTTCGCGCCCGAGCTGGCAGACCCCCACGTCAACCCAGAGGTGCTGAGCTCGCGCCTGGCGGTTCCGGTCGCTGTTCGTCACCTCGACCAGGAGACCTTCAAGTCCAACCTGCCGATGGCCTACCTGAAACCGGACGAGGTGGCCGCGGCGCGCGGTGAGACGCCGACGCCGCGCGCCCAGGCGCCTGTGGCACAGAAGCCAGCGGCCGGCGCACCGGCCGCCGCCAAGCCGCATCCAGCGAAAGCGTCGCGGCGGGCGCAGCCGAAGATCAAGATCCGCCGTCCGACGCCGCGCCCGGGGGAGATCTCCAAGAGTCGTGCGCCGGCACCGCGGTACGACGGCGGCTGGCCGCCGCGTCGCGTCGGTTCCCCGACCGCGACGCCCACACCTATGCCGAGCCCGCCCAAATAACGGCTCAGACCCCGAACCTGAAGTGAGCGACGTCGCCGTCGCGGATGAGGTAGGTCTTGCCCTCGAGACGAAGGGTGCCGCGTTGCCGGCATGCGGCCATCGTGCCGGCTTCGAGGAGCTCTTCCCAGGGAACGACCTCGGCGCGGATGAATCCGCGCTGGATGTCCGAGTGGATGACGCCGGCGGCCTCGAGGGCCGCGGTGCCGTCGGGGATCGACCAGGCACGGCACTCGTCGTCGCCGACGGTGAAGAACGAGATCAGCCCCAGCAGACGGTACGACTCGCGAATGACCCGGTCCACGGCAGAATCAGCGATGCCGAGCTCGGCCGTCAGCTCCGCGGCGTCGGCGGCCTCGAGCTCTGCGAGCTCCCCTTCCAGGGTCGCGCACACGGTGGTGAACGCTGTCTTGGGCCGTCCGCGCCAGTCCGCCCATTGCGGCTCCGACAGCACGTCCTCGCCGACCTTCGTCTCGTCGACGTTCACGACGACCAGCAGCGGCTTGAGTGACAGAAAGGTGAACCCGCGGAGGCGCTTGAGGTCGTTGTTGTCAAGCCGCTCGGTCCGCAACGGCCGTCCATCCTCGAGTACGGTGAGACAGCGCTGGAGGGTCTTCTGCTCGGCTGCGAGCTCGGGGTCCTTTCGCTTCGCGAGGTCCTTTCCCAACCGTTCGAGGCGTCGTTCGACGACCATCTGATCCTGCAGCAGGAACTCCTCCTCGAGGTGCGAGAGATCGCGAACCGGGTCAAGCGAGCCGCCGGGGTGGGGAATCTCGTCGTTGACGAAGGCGCGCAGGACCACCATCAGGGCATCCATCGTACGCAGCTCGGCCAGGTTGAGAGCATCCTCCCGGCCGTGGGTGTCCGGCAGCGAGGGTACGTCCACGTACCGAACCGTTGCCGGCGTGGTCTTGCGCGGCTGAAAGAGATCGCTGAGACGGGTCAGCCGCGGGTCGGGGACCGTGGCGACACCGAGATGAGACTTTCCCCTGCCGCCCGCGGGACCAATCACCTCGCGGCTGCCGGTGAGCAGGTTGAAGAGGCTTGTCTTGCCGCTGGCGGCGCGGCCGAGTATCCCAATCTCCATTGTTGCTCATCCTCCTCTGACGCCGGTCCCGAGCGGCTGCCGTCGTACCAGCATCGACGGTGCGCCGACGTATCCGCTCGCGGTCTGGTACCAGCGCCTGTCTGTTCCCAAGGCTTCGATTCTGCGCAGGAACGACCCTAGGCTCCCGCGCAGCTCGACCACCGGGTGCCACGCTGCGACGCGGCCGCGCTCGACTGCCAACGCCGAGGCGACGAGCCTGAAGCTGTCCAGCTCGGCGGTAACCTCGACGGGACCGACCGGACGGACAAGGTACAGCAGCCGGTCGCTCTCCGCCAGCAACCGTGCCGGTGGCAGCGCAGTGTCGGTTGCCACGGTGAGGTTGGCGAGACCGCTCGCCGGCGCCTCACGGTACGAAAGCCGTACCGCGCCGCCGCGCGGCGTGTCGTCGCACAGTACGGCATCCATGTAGCAGGCGGCCCGATGCCGTGGCACGCCTTCTTCGAGGAGCGTCAGCGTCCGCGCCGGCAGGCCTTCGCCGTCGCACGGGGCAACCAACGGGCCGGCGAGGCCGCAACGGTCGTCGACCAACGTCAGTACTGGCGCGGCAAGTCGTCCCTGACGATCCACGAGCGATGCCAGCGGGTCGGCTCGGCCGGGCGTCGCGATGAAGAGCGGCGCCAGAGCCGCCAGCAGGTGGGCGCTGATCTCGTTGTGGAGGAGGACGTCGTGGATTCCACTCCGAGGCTCGGCCGTGGGACCGCGCAGGAGTGCCCGGTCGACGACATTGTCGGCGGCCTCGTCGGCGGCGAAGCGCTCGGGATCGGGGAGCCACAGCCACTCTTGCCACACGCCGCCGTCCCCGTCTCGGTCGCCCACCTCGACCAGGATCGAGCACGAGCTGCCGGTGTGCGCGCCGACGAAACCTTCCCCCGTCGCCAGGATCCACGAGTACGAGCCTTCCTGAAGCTCGAGTCTCAGAACCGCGAGCCGCGCAGCTGATCGTGCTCGTAGCGCGTCGCGCAGCTCCCCCGTGGCGTGGCTTGCCCAGCCGCGCGGCGTCGCCGGCGGCGGCGGTGGAACCTCGGCGAGGCCCAGCAATCGCTCCGGCGGCAACGGATCACTGGGGAACGGCCGCGCGCCGGCCAACGCCGACTCAACGGCCCGCCGTGCCGCAGGGCGATCGATGCCAGAGGCGGCGGCAAACCCGAGCCTGCCGTCGCTGTAGGTGCGGACCGCCACTCCGGTCTCCTCGGTCAGGATTTCGGACGGTGGTGAGCCCTCACTGCGGGCCAGCTGGTGGGTCGAGGAGGCTTTGGTGAAGATCTCCCAGCGTGACCCGCGCGACGGTGCCAAGAGGTCGCGGGCCGCGACCGTGGCGCGCCGCAGGCGCTCGAGGTGCCGTGGCTCGTCCGTCGTGCTCACTACAGCACCTCCAACTGCCGGACCAGCATCGTGGGCGCCTCGGAGCCGGTGGCGATCGGGAGCCCGTTCTTGACACACCAGCCGAGGCGCCACTCCGGCTGTGGATCGTCGCCGACGGCCGGGTCGATGTCGGCCAGCAGGTTGAGCGCCGAGCCGGTGAGGTGGAACTGCCCCAGCTCCCGCCGACGACGCCCGTGCCGGATCTCCCAGCCACGCTCGATGCGGATCACGACCCGACCCGACGTGGGGTCCACGGTGGCACCGCTGAGGCGGGAGACGACGAGCCCGTTCTGCAGGTCGCGTTCGATGTCCTGGGGTCGTGTCGTGCCAGGCGCCATCACCAGGTTGGACATGCGTGCAACGGGTGGGTGGTCCCAGGTAGCGCGGCGTCCCCGGCCGGGTGCATGCCCGAGCAGCCTGCCCCCGCGACGGTCGCACAGCCAGCCGCTGAGGACGCCGTCGGAGAGAAGGTGGATCGGGTGAGCCTCGACACCTTCGTCGTCGGCCGTAAACCCACCGGGAAGGTCGCGGCGCCGGGGGTCGTCGACAATGGTGACACCGTGGCAGGCGATCTCGGCGCCCGCCAGCGCGGCAAACGGCGACAGGCCACGTGCCGTCAGGTCAGACTCGGCCAGGTGTCCGACGAGCTCGTGCAACAACGCTCCCGCGGTGCCACCTGCGAACAGCACCGGTAGGCGAGAACGAGATTCGGGTGCCCAGGTGCGGGCCGGCGGCGGGGCGAGCATCTCGCGCAGCCAGATCCCGAGGGATGGGTGATCATGAACGGCGAGCAGAGCCGATGCGGCCTTGCCGAGGCGGCGGGCCCGTACCAGCGGGGGCGTCTCCACCACCGACCAGGAGCCGTCTCGGATGACCACCGCGCGGCGCTGGATCAGGCGCAGGTCGAGAGCAGCGCCGGAGATGTCGGCCGCCAGTTTTTCGGCCCAGCGGCGCCACTCGCGCGGCGCGTCGAGCTCGGCGGCTGGCAGGGGACGCCGGTCGGGCAGGGTCATGCCGCGGGCATACGGCGCCAGGACTTCGTTCAACGCCTCGGCGGAGGTGCCGGTGCGCGCCAGGAGCACGAGCCTCGTTCCAACGGTCCAGCGTGCGGCGAGGCCGTCGGAGCGGCACTCCTCGGCGACAGCGGCGCCGTTTCGGGCCGACACCCTCACGTCCAACCGGCGTTCCAGGTACACATCCTCCAGCCGCGGTGACACTCGGGTCTCGGCCTCAGCGACGGCAGCCGCGACACCTCTCAGCCAGACAGGGTCGAATGGCGGCTCGACAGGACCCGAATCGTGCACCCGGGCATGGTATCCGAGACACGGCGACATGTGGGCGCGTCCGGATGATCGCACTGTTGCTCATGACGGTCGCTGTGGACGCGGTACAATGCGGTGCCGTATGACCCGGACCGCAGCGGGTGGCAACTACACAGGTTTCGAGATGGCGAGCGGCCGTGGTCGCGAGGACGCGGGGAGGAGAACGTGATGTCGGATGACGTGCGGGCGCGCCTCGAGGAGAGGCTCGCGGCCAACCGCGCTGGAGGGGGTGAGGCCAGGGTCGGTCACCAGCACGAGCAAGGCAAGCTCACGGCCCGCGAACGGGTCGAGGCCTTCCTCGACGAGGGCTCGTTCGAGGAGATGGACGCGCTGGTCGAGCACAGCTGCCGGGACTTTGGAATGGGGAAGAAGAGGATTCCCGGCGACGGCGTTGTCGGCGGTCATGGCCGCGTCGATGGCCGGCCGGTGTTTGTCTTTGCCCAGGACTTCACGGTGTTCGGCGGCTCGCTGTCGGAGGCCAACGCTGCCAAGATCTGCAAGCTGATGGACCTGGCGATGAAGGTGGGCGCGCCGGTGGTGGGCCTCAACGACTCGGGCGGGGCGCGCATCCAGGAGGGCGTGGCCTCGCTCGCCGGTTACGCCGACATCTTCCTTCGCAACACCCTGGCCTCCGGCGTGGTGCCGCAGATCTCGGCGATCATGGGGCCCTGTGCGGGCGGCGCCGTCTACTCCCCGGCGATCACCGACTTCGTCCTGATGGTTGAGGGAACCTCGTACATGTTCGTGACCGGCCCTGAGGTGATCCGGACGGTGACCCATGAGGAGGTCACGAAGGAGAAGCTTGGCGGCGCCATGACCCACAACTCAGTGTCGGGCGTCGCCCACTTCGTGACCGGCACCGATGCCCAGTGCCTGGCCCAGATCCGGCGCCTGCTGTCGTTCCTGCCCTCGAACAACTCACAACGGCCCCCCGTAGTGCCGACCGAGGACCCGTTGGACCGGGAGGTGCCGGAGCTCGACGGTCTGGTACCGGCAGACCCCAACCGTCCCTACAACATCAAGGAGGTGATCCGGCACGTTGCGGACGACGGCGAGCTCCTGGAGGTGCACGAGCACTACGCGAAGAACATCGTTGTCGGCTTCGTCCACCTCGGCGGCCACAGCGTGGGGGTGGTCGCGAACCAGCCCAACCATCTGGCGGGCACCCTCGACATCAACGCCTCGGTGAAAGGCGCCCGCTTCGTGCGCTTCTGTGATGCCTTCAACATCCCGCTGTGGATCGTCGAGGACGTGCCGGGCTTCCTGCCGGGAACCGCGCAGGAGTGGGGCGGGATCATCCGGCACGGCGCCAAGCTGCTGTTCGCCCTTGCCGAGGCGACGGTGCCAAAGGTCACCGTCATTACGCGCAAAGCCTACGGCGGCGCCTACTGTGTCATGGGCTCGAAGCACATCAGGACCGACGTCAACCTCGCGTTCCCCACCGCCGAGATCGCGGTCATGGGCCCAGAGGGGGCGGTCAACATTCTCTACCGCAACGAAATCCAGAAGGCCGACGACAGCGCGGTGGAGCACCAGAGCCTGGTTCAGCGTTACCAGGACAAGTTCGCAAACCCGTTCGTGGCAGCGGAGCGCGGGTACCTTGACGAGGTCATCACACCGAGGCGCCTCCGGCGCAAGTTGGTGGCGGCGTTCGCCATGCTCGAGACCAAGCGCGACTCCATGCCCACCAAGAAGCATGGCAACATTCCGCTATGAAGCGCGCCGCAAAGCAACCGGGATCTCCTGCCAGTGGAAAGAAGCAGCGCGCCCCGCGGCGGAATGTCGCTGGCGCCGAAGGCGACAGTAAACACTCCGCTTCCGCTATGAAGCGCGCCGCAAAGCAACCGGGATCTCCTGCCAGTGGAAAGAAGCAGCGCGCCCCGCGGCGGAATGTCGCTGGCGCCGAAGGCGACAGTAAACACTCCGCTCTGAAACTGCTTATTGCCAACCGCGGCGAGATTGCCGTTCGCATCATCAGGGCCTGCCGTGAGATGGGGATCGGGACCGTGGCCGTCTACTCGGAGGTCGACCGGCTGGCGCCGCACGTCATGATGGCGGATGAGGCGCACCTGATCGGTCCCGCTACCGCCAGGGAGAGCTACCTCAGCCTGGAGCGCCTGCTGGCGGCGGCCAGGATAAGCGGTGCACAGCTGATCCACCCGGGGTACGGCTTCCTGGCGGAGAACCCGGAGTTCGCGGAGCGGGTGGAGCAGGAGGGGCTGACGTGGGTCGGCCCGCCGGCGTCAGCGATCCGTCTCATGGGCTCGAAAACGGCGTCGCGGCGGTTGGCGGAGGAGGCGGGTGCGCCGCTGATCCCGGGAATGATGGAGCCGGTGGCCGACGTCGTCGAGCTTGAGCGCTTTGTCGACGAGCACGGGCTGCCGGTGCTTCTCAAGGCGGTCGCGGGCGGGGGCGGCAAGGGGATGCGACGCGTCGATGAGCGGACCGAGCTCGGCGCTGCCTTGGAGCGGGCGCGCTCCGAGGGGCGGGCCTACTTCGGTGACGACAGGGTCTATGCGGAGCGGCTCATCGATCAGCCACGCCACGTCGAGGTCCAGGTGGTTGCGGACCTGTATGGGGCCGCGGTCGCGGTCGGCGAGCGTGAGTGCTCGCTCCAGCGCCGCCATCAGAAGGTGCTTGAGGAGTGCCCGTCGCCGGCGGTCACGCCCGAGATCCGCGAGCGCCTGTTTGCTGCAGCACTGTCGATTGTCCGAGCCGCCGCCTACCACTCCATCGGAACCGTCGAGTTCCTGCTCGCCCCCGACGGCTCGGTGTACTTCCTGGAGATGAACACGCGCCTGCAGGTCGAGCATCCGGTGACCGAGGCGGTCTACGGCGTCGACCTCGTTCGGGAGCAGATCAGGATCGCGCTCGGCGAGCCGCTGTCGTGGAAACAGGAGCAGCTGATCCCGCGGGGACACGCCATCGAGTGCCGTATTTACGCCGAGGACCCGTTCCATAACTTCGCCCCGTCGCCCGGGCGCATTACCTACCTGCGGCGTCCCGCGGGTCCCGGTGTTCGGGTCGACTCGGGAGTCCTGGCCGGCTCCACGGTTCCCCTCGACTACGACCCGATGCTCGCCAAGCTCGTCGTCTGGGGCGAGGACCGGAGTACCGCCGTTGCGCGGCTCCGGCGCGCGTTGTCAGAGTACTGCGTGGGCGGTATCGCGACAACGCTGTCGCTGTTCAGACCGCTGGTCCGGCTGCCCGAGTTCGCGACAGCCTCGTTCCACACCGGTTTCCTCGACGAGCTGCTGGCCTCGCAGCGGGTCGAGGAGCTACAGAGCAGTGGCGAGAGCGCAGCCGCCGAGGTGGCGGCGATTGCCGCCGCCTGCCTCGCGACCCTGGCCGCCGGCCGTCTGCCCGGCGATCCTTTCTCGCACGCCGGAGCCGAGGGGTGGTGGGAGGAGGGCCTGCGGCTCCTCCACGGGAGGTTCCCGAGATGAGGTGGGTGGTACGAGGTTTCGAGGGCGGGCGTGAGATCGACGTCGAGGCGACAGGCGATGGGCTGCAGGTCACCGTCGACGGCCGAACGCGGACGGTTGAGCTGTTCCGGCTCGACGGCACCGTGGCCTCGCTGCGCTTCGTCGACGACGGCTCGAGCCACGAGCTCGCCTTCGTTCGCGAGGCCCGTCGCACGTGGCGGCTCGCGGTTGACGGACACGAGTTCAGCTTCGAGGTGCTGCCGCCGGTCGAGGCCGCCCAGCTCGGAGGCCGGAGGGCGGCGGAAGGCCCGTCGCGCCTCGAGGCGCCGATCCCCGGCAAGGTGGTCGCGGTCCGGGTTGCGGCCGGTGACACAGTCACCGCCGGCCAGGCCCTGGTGGTCCTCGAGGCGATGAAGATGGAGAACGAGCTGGCTGCGCAGCGTGACGGCACCGTGACCGAGGTCTTCGTGGAAGAGGGCGTGACCGTCGAGGCGGGCTCGCCGCTGCTGGAGATCGAGTGATATGTCCGATTTTTTGGATCCCATGACCGGAGAACCGGACAGATTCGTGGAAGACGCTGTTGCTCGGCCTTGACACGGGGTCGGGGGCTGGCAGTAAAATTGCCCGTCTTTTCGCAGCGCCCGTGAGGCGCGTGTGGAAAATCGGGTGAAGGAAAGGAGGGTTCGGCCGACAGGATGCGTGGAACATCTTTTTTGAGTGTCTGTTTGAGTTCAGAGTCCAAAGGAGGGAAGAGTATGAGAGTGCGCGGAAAATTCCTGATCGCCACTTTGGTTTGCCTGCTCGCAGCGGGCAGCCTGATGGCGCAGACGACTCGCGGCAGTATTCAGGGCACGGTGACGGATGAGGGCAATCAGCCCTTGCCCGGCGTGACCGTGGCGCTGACGTCGCCCAACCTGCAGGGTGAGAAGACCGCGGTCACCGAGGCCGATGGCGCCTACCGCTTCGTCCTCCTGCCCCCAGGCACCTACAAGGCCGTGTTCTCGCTGCCCGGGTACCAGAGGGTGGAGCAGGAGAACATTGGTGTGTCGATCGGCGCCTTGTTCACCCTGAACGTGACCCTGAAGTCGGCGTTCACCGAGGAGGTCGTGGTCAGTGGCGAAGCGCCGCTGGTTGACACGACCACCACTACCCTCGGCACGAACCTGCCGCAGAGCTTCTACGCCGACCTTCCGGTCGGCCGCAACTACACGTCGGTGGCGTCCGTGACCCCGGGCGCACAGACCGATGCCTCCGGGCAGACGTTCTACGGCTCGACCGGCGCCGAGAACGCGTACTACATCGACGGTGCCAACACCACCGGTGTCCAGTTCGGAGAGCAGGGCAAGCGGCTGAACTTCGAGTTCATCCAGGAGGTCCAGGTCAAGACCGGCGGCTACTCGGCCGAGTACGGCCGCAACACCGGCGGCATCATCAACGTGATCACCAAGTCCGGTGGTAACGAGTTCCACGGCGACGTCTTCGGCTACTACGACAGCGACTCGCTGCAGGCCAACCTGAAGACGACGCCGGCGGTGGGCGCGGTCACCGGGAACCAGGTGCAGACCGCCTACACCCGTTCCGACTACGGCGTCGACCTTGGCGGCTACATCATCAAGGACGCGCTGTGGTTCTTCGCTGCCTACGACTACATCGACAACGAGACCACCAACGCGGCGACCAAGGACTTCACGCCCTTCGGCGGACCGCCCATGGGCCAGGCGTTCACGGACAAGACGACGTCCGACCTGTTCGCCGCCAAGCTGACCTGGCGCATCTCCGACAACCACTCGCTGTCGGCGTCGATCTTCGGCGATCCGACGACGCAGCAAGGGCTGTGGATCTACGGCACCCTGGCGGGCCCCCCTAGCGGCTACCTGGGTGGCTCGGAGACCGGCGGCACCGACGGCACGGTCAGCTACGACGGCGTCTTCGGTGAGAACTGGGTTGCCAGCCTCCGCTACGCCCAGCACAAGGAAAAGTTCCGTGGCTCCGGCCACGGCAAGGACATCCCGGCGCTGATCGACTACTCCGACCCGCTGGGCGACGGCACGATCACCCTCGGCTGGGACGGCAAGGACTCCGGCTTCGGCTACTTCCAGGAGTTCGACTTCACCCGCCAGCAGTACAACGCGGACGTCTCCTTCTTCGTCGGCGACTTCTTCGGCCAGCACGAGTTCAAGGCCGGCTACGAGTACGAGCACGTCAAGATCAAGACCCAGACCTACAACACCGGCGGCTCTCGCATCTACCGCTTCAACTGCAGCTCCTTCCGCTGCGCCCCCGGCGAGGAGTACTACTACCGCCACCGTTTCTACGTGTCCGCTAAGAAGGACCCGACCACCTACACCCTGGCTGACGTGGTCAACCCGCTGGTCGTCGACACCAAGTCCGACAACTACGCCGGCTACATCCAGGACCGCTGGCAGCCCAGCTCGAACCTCACCTTCAACGTCGGCGTCCGTCTCGACGAGCAGAAGATGTACAACGCCGCCGGCGGGGTCCAGGCCGACATCAAGAGCGAGTGGGGCCCACGGCTCGGTTTCGTGTGGGACTTCCTGGGCAACGGCAAGTCGAAGCTGTTCGGTCACGTCGGACGCTTCTACGAGACCATTCCCACCGACATCATCGTCCGCTCGTTCGGCGGTGAGATCTCTGGCTTCACCTACAACTACACCGACGATCCCAACGACGTGTCGCAGCTCCCCTACGAGGCGTACCCGACGGACTCGGGCCACATCGGCCGCGCCGCCTCGAACCTCGGCGGCGGCTTCTCGAACGTGGACCCCAACATCAAGGGCCAGTACATCACCGAGTACGTGCTGGGTGCCCAATACGAGGTAGCGCCCAACGTGTCGCTGACAGTCCAGGGGATTTACCGTGACCTGGGCCGGGTGATCGAGGATGCGTTGTCGGAGTCCGGCGACTACTTCATCGGCAACCCGAGTCAGGGCCTGATGGGAGCGACCTACGACATCGGTCTCTACTACGCCTACTGCCCCGACGGCACCAGCGACTGCCACCTGCACAACATCCCGGCGCCGAAGCGCACCTTCACCGGCATCGAGGTCACTCTCCAGAAGCGCTTCTCCGACAACTTCCAGCTCATCGCCTCGGCGCTGTACTCGCGCCTGACCGGTAACTACGACGGCACCTTCCAGGCGTCGACCGGCCAGCTCGACCCGAACCTCAACTCGGCATACGACTACTACGACTTCTCGGTCAACAACAACGGCTACCTGTCCAACGACCGCCGCCAGCAGTTCAAGCTCGACGGCAGCTACCGCTTCGACTGGGGCCTGACGGTCGGTATGTCGGCTTACTACCGTACGGGCACTCCCATCACCGCCATGGGCTACTCCTCGGCGTACCAGAACTGGGAGTACTACCTGTCGCAGCGCGGCGCCTTCGGCCGCGTGGACTCTGCCTGGGAGGCGGACGTTCACCTCGGCTACCCGATCAAGCTGGGCGGCGACGTCACGGTCAACCTGATGGTTGACATCTTCAACATCTTCAACCGGCAGGGTGAGCTCACGCGGAGCCAGCGCTACGACAAGGTCGAGGACTACTTCCCGATCGACTGGGCCACCGGTCAGCCGCTGCCGCCGATTACGCCGGACAACATGCTGATTCCGGTACCGAACACCTTCACCGGGACGGACGCGGCTCGTCCGCCAACGCGTGATGCGTTCAACACGTCGACGTCATGGCAGAACCCGCGTTCGGTTCGCCTCGGCGTTCGCGTCAGCTTCTGATCAGATCTTTCTGATCGTTCGGGGGCGGCCTTCGGGCCGCCCCTTTTTTCTTGAAATTTCGTCGCCGGAATGCTGCGGATTTTCAGTGATAGACTTCGCGGATGCGCAAGGTCGTGCTCCTGCTGCTGGTCGCGGCCGCCCTCGCGGCTGCCCTGTGGATAACGTGCGCCTGGGTACCCGCCGACGGGGCGCTGCTCGGCTGGTCGTCCACCGATGGAACGCTGCTGGTGCCGTCCCGCGGCCCGGCCTGGATACCGCGCTGGCGGTACCATCGCGTCGACGGCGGCGAGATCGGCGGCACCTTGGACGGCGCCTCGCGCGAGGGCGTGCGGGTGAGCGTCAGCCTCGGCGTACGGCCGGCAGTAGGCCGCTGGCGGCTAGCGCCGGCCGCAACTCCGCGCGAGGGGCTGCTGGCCGCCGCTCGCGAGCCGGCACGGGCCTACCTGGCGACGGTTCCGCTGGGCTGCCTCGTCCCGGGCGTGGCGGCGAAGGAGTGCCCGCAGGATCCGACAGCCGGGCTGCGAGCCGCGGTCGGCGAAGTGGTGAGCGTGCCGCTCGGGGACATCTCGGTCAAGCTCGCGCCGGATGCGTCCGCCGTCCGCGGGTTCCTGCTGGGGAAGGTCCACGACCGTCTTCCCGAGGTCCGCCGCAAGCTCCTGGTCATCGGTCTCGATGCAGTGGGGTGGGACCACGTTCTACCCTATGTAAAGCAGGGCCTGATGCCCAACCTCAAACGGCTGATGGGGCAGGGAACCTGGGGTGAGATGAAGACCCTGGTGCCGATGCTGTCACCCTTGATCTGGACGACCATGGCAACCGGCTACCCGCCCGAGGAGCACGGCATCCTCGACTTCGTCCAGCGGGACCCCAAGACCGGGGAGATGGTGCCGACAACCAGTCGTGAGCGCAAGGTGCCGGCGGTCTGGAACCTCGCGTCCGCGCTCGGCAAGACCAGTGACGTGGTGGCCTGGTGGGCGACCTGGCCCGCCGAGCGACTCGACGGCGTGATGGTCTCGGATCGGCTCTACTACAGCCTGACACAAGGACTAGCGAAGGAGGTGTTCGAAAGGCGGATTCCAGATGTCGTATCGCCTCCCGATCGAGCGCAGAGGTTCGTGGAGCTCCGGGACAGTACGGAGAAGGAGACCGACTGGCAGGACGTGCGGGGTTTCATCGACATTCCGGAGCAGGCATACAAGAAGGCGGTGAGCTCCGGCGAGGGTTGGTCGGATCCGGTGGACGGTTTCCGCCGCACCCTGATTGCGACCCGGCTTTACTTCGGCTCGGCGCTCATGCTGGCGCCGGACCGGTCGGATCTGCTGATGGTGTACATCGAGGGAACCGACGAGATCGGCCACATCATGGCCCCCTACATGCCGCCGCCGAGGGTGGACGTCTCTCCTGCGCGGGCGGCCATGCTGACCGCGTCGGTCCCACGGTACTTCCAGACCGTCGATCGCTGGATCGGCCGCCTGGTTGCGGCGTGTCCCCTGGACCAGTACACGGTGATGGTCCTTTCCGATCACGGCTTCAGGTGGGGGAAGGACCGGCCAAAGGGGATCTCAGCAACCTCGGGGCCGACCGCGGCCAGGTGGCACAAGCAGCCTGCCATCTACCTCCTCGCCGGGAGGGATGTAGCACGCCTCGGGCATGTGAGGGATTGGAAGTCGGTGTTCGACGTGGCGCCGACGATCGCAGCCATTATCGGAATTCCGCCGGACGAGCACTGGCGGGGAACGCTGCTGCCGGGCACCCCGAAGACAGGCCTCAAGGCCATCGACTACGCTCCCCTGGTGCCGCCGTCGTCCTACCAGAGCGGGGGTCATGAGCGGACGCCGATGAGCCCGGAGTACATCGCCAAGCTGAAGTCGCTCGGCTACCTCAGCGGCGGCGGCGACCAGCCGCTTGTGTCGGCGGGCGAGGCCGCGCGCACACCGCCGCCGACCAAGACACCCTCCCCGACGCCGACACCGATCCCTACCGGTGCAGGAAACGACGCGACGACCACTTTCGGAGAGCTCAACAACCTCGCCATCATCAAGCTCAACCAAGGCAAGGTGGACGAGGCCAAGCGGATCCTCGACAGGATGACCGAGCTCTACCCCAACCGGCCCATTACCCACTATCACTACCACCGGCTCTACCTGCTCGAGAAGCGTTTCGACGACGCCGACCGGGAGCTGTGGCTCGCCATCGATCGCGGCATGCCGGATCTCTTCGGGTCCCTGGACCGGGCGGCTGCCGAATACGAGGATATCGGCATGGAGGAGCGCGCCGAAAGGGTCCTGGAAGAGGCGGTCAAGAGGTTCCCGGAGTACGAGCAGTTCTGGGGACACCTGATGGTGGCGAAGCTGCGTCTCCACAAGTGTGCCGAGGCTGCGGAGCTCGGCAAGACAGCGGCGGCTCGGTTCCCGAACAGCGGCCCGATCCATGCGTTCTACGGAACGGCTGCAGCCTGTGCGGGTGACGCTGCCACCGCCGAGGCCGAGATCGAGCGCTCGCTCCAGATCAACCCCGAGCAACCGACTCTCCGGCAGATGCTGCAGCAGCTGAGGCAGGGAGGGCGGTAGTCCTCGTCCCACTCCGTTCGCGCTGGTGGTCCGGCTACTTTGCTTGTGCGACCCGAGTGGTCATGGTCTGGTACGAGGTTTGCTGCGTGACCTGATCAAGCACGGCGACCCCGACATGGTAGCTTCCCGAGGCCATCAGCATGCTGATGTCGATTCCGAAGCGCTGAGCCTTGGCCGTCTCGTAGTCGGCGGCGGGCACGCGCACCTCGTGCTCCTGGCGCTGGACGTCGGACTGCTTGCCATCCCGGTCGCGGGCGGCAACGAAGACGATGACACGCCCGACGTAGTCGTTCCCCTCCGGAAGCAGTGCCACCTTGTCGAGAGGGAAGGAGATGTGCAGCGGTACCGTCCACCACTCGTTGGTCGCAGGGGCCGGCGAGCCGGAGCTGACGTCGACCTCCATCGGGTTGTCGTCAACCGGTGTAATCAGTGCCGCCATGACCCTGTCCTGGACTTGCGACTCGCGCGACTTCTCGACGAAGCGGCGGCGGTAGCGCACGGTGTACCCCGGGTGGTTCTTCAGTTCGACCTTCACCTGGTGGATCTTGTCCTGCCCTGACGAGGTCAGGGTGTAGCCCAGGGAGTAGTAGTTGTAGAGGTCGTGGCTGATCTTCTCCAGGCCGGCCGTGAAGTCATTCGTGTTGACGATAGCCCGTCCGCCGGTGGCGTCGGCCATGTAGTGGAGGGAGTCGTTGTACGAGCTCGTGCCGACGCTCGAGGACAGCGCGTCCTGGGCGTAGCGGCTGTCCGCTGTACCCGAGCCGATCATGTTGAGGCCCTGAGCGCCAATGGTATAGAGCGCAACGCCCTGGGAGCTCGCGGACGTGGCCAGGGACTTGAAAAGGCCGCTGCGATCGTAGATCGAGATCAGGCTCATGACTGAGGTGTCGCTGTAGATGCTGGAGTACTCGTAGAAGAGGTCGATGCCAGGGATCATCTGCAGCCCGTCCGAGACATAGAGGATTGACTTCCGCCCGGGAAGCCCGGCGAGCATGGCAATCGCCTCGCGCAATGCGCCGATGGAGAACGAGAGGTCGTTGGCCTCCTGTTTGACGAACCCTTGCATGAGATGGTACGCCTGTCCGTAGTTGCCGTTCGTCCCGGTGATGCCGGAGCTGGACGTGGCCTCCTGGTCCTTGTACTTGCGCATCATGTCGAGCACCTGTCTGCGGTCATCGTCGCGGCCCTTCATGCCACCTGTGGACTTGGTCATGCTGCGCAAGGCGGTGGTGACGTCCTCGGGCTCTGACGTGAATGGTTGCAGGATCTTGAGCGATCTGTCATGCCGGACGACCATCACCTGCATCGGCGGCTGGAGGTTTTCCCGCACGAAGTCACGCACCTGCCGCAGGACGCGGTTGCGATCGAGCGGACGGAGGTTGAAGTTGTCGATGTACACCAGCATGAAGATCGGCTTGACGTCGATCCGCTCTATATCCGTTGGAGTTGGGGTCGGCGTCGGCTGCAGGGTCGGTAGCTGAGGCGCGGGCGTCCTATACAACGTTCGGTAGACCTCTCGCGTGTACTCCGCGAAGTTGGTGATCTCCCTCTCGGTACCGTCCTGGAAGACCCGGAAGTCGTCCTTGGTCAAGCCTTCAACGGGATTGCCCTTCTTGTCGGTCACGAACGCATCGATATTGACGACGGTGAGCTCGTAGCTGTCCGAGAACGTCAGGCCGCCGATTGGGCGCGGAGTCGGCGTCTTCTTCGCACCCGCCCGGGCGCCGGCGGGGATCGTCAGCAGCAACACGAGAGGCCAGGCAAGCGTTCGAAGTCGCATATCGAAAACCCTCCGCGCGCAGTCTATCGGGAACGCGCCGGTGCCACAACTGGATCCAACGGTCGTCCCGGAGCGCCATGGGAGCTGGAGACCACCTGAACACCATGCGCCCGAGATGGAGCGGCTCACGAGCCGCAAAGTGACCGAATCTGTAGGCAAGCCCTGTCTGACGGCGAGACGGCTCATAAACCGCGAAGCCGCCAAGCACGCGAAGCTCGCGAAGAAGGAGAGGATGCTTCTTGTCTTCCCTTTCCGTTGTTCGCGCTCTTCGCGGGTTTCGCGGTTCAGACGACCCTGCACACTACCGGGTCTGTGCTCCCGGCGGGGCGGCTTGTAAACCGCCCGCGCACTTCCGGCGCTCGCGGGCATCGAGGTGTAGCGGCCCGAGTCGTCGTGCTTCCAGGTCTCTCCGCCCGTCGACGATGCCTGTATTATGGCTCGGCCGTGACTGACCCGCGAGCCGCTCCTCCCGACGAGCTCCTCGTGAGCCTTGCCCTGGAAGGCGACCAGGAGGCTCTGGCCGCCTTGGTGGCTCGCTACCAACGACGCGTGACAGGCTTTCTGACACAGCTGATCGGAGACGTCGAGGTCGCCCGCGACCTGACCCAGGAGACCTTTCTCCGCGTCTGGGGGGCGCTCGATCGCTTCGACCCCAAGTACCGCTTTTCGACCTGGCTGTTTCGGATTGCACACAACCTCGGCGTCGACCACCTCCGCCGGCGCCGGCTCACCACGACCTCGCTGGAGGTGGAGGACAGGGAAGGGCAGCCGGTTGAGGTCGCGGTGGCGGACGGTAGCAAGGATCCTCTCGGCCATTTCGAGAACGTGGCGCTGGCCGGTGCGATCAGGGCCGCCATCGAGAACCTGAGGTCGGAGTATCGGGAGCTGATCCTGTTGCGCCACTTCGCCGGGTTAAGCTATCAGGAGATTGCCGACCTCGAGTCGATGCCATTGGGGACCGTCAAGAACAAACTTTTTCGGGCCCACACCGTATTACGGGGTGCGCTGGCCGACTTCTTGTAAGTCGCGTCCGAGGGTGGAAGGAGAGAAGCCGTGCAGGCAACCTGCGAAACCGTGCGCGAGGAGCTGGTCCGGAGGGGAGGTCGCGTCGAAGACCTGTTCCCGGCCTGCGGTTCGCACCTGGCAGGCTGTGTCGAGTGCCGGGAAATCGCTGCCGTCGAGCGGCGGCTTCACAGGCTTCTGTCCGAGGCACCACCGCAGGCGGATGTCAAGCTACAGAAATCCATCCTGGCGGCTATCGGATCGCGGCCGCGGCGCCGATTCCTCACCTGGCTGCCGGTGTTTGCCTCGCTGCTGATCGCGGCCGCGGGAGCCGTCGCGATGGGCGGGGTCCCGGGGATCGGGCTGGCTCGGCTGGTCCCCGGCTGGGCGGGCCAGGCACCGATCGCCGTCATGCGGGCCGCCGCAGACTGGAGCGTCGCGCTGGTCGCGGTGGCGAAGGCAACCGCCTCCTCGGTACCCGCAGCCGTTCGTTTCCTCGCCGTGTTCCTTGCCCTGGGTGGAGCTGCCGGGGTGGCTTTCCTTGCCCGCCGCGCCCGTAGGAGTGCCGGGTGGAAGTGAGCCGCGTCTGGGGAGCGCTCGTGATGGGAGCCGTGCTGGCTCTCGTGACGGTGCCGGCTACGGCGGCCCCGGGTCGGGCGGGTTTGCTCGAGCCGATCACGGTGAACGGTACCGTGAATGGTGATGTCGTGTCGCTGGGCGGTGACATTCACCTTGGTCCAAGGGCCGATGTGCGAGGGCACGTTGTGGCCCTTTTCGGTACCGTCGAGCGGGACCCTGCAGCTCGGGTCGAGGGACGGGTCCTGGCCATACGATCTCTTGCTGGGGCTACTCTCAGTGAGGAGGGCGCGGCCATCCCGCTGCGGGTGCGGCTGGGCTTGGACGCGCTGTTGGCGAGTGTATGGCTGGTAGTGGCAACCGTGTTGGCCGCACTGCTGCCGGGCCGTGTCGTCTCCGGCGCGTGGACCATGGGTCGTCTCGGGCTCCGTGTGCTGGCGGTGGGCGTGATGGCCTACATTACGTTGATCATCGCGCTGATCGCAGCCGTTAGCCTGGGACCGGCGGCGGCAGTTCCACTGATGGCAATGTTGATGCTGGTGGCGGTGGCGGGGAAGGCATTCGGCCTGACGCTGCTCGGTGCCGTTGTCGGCAGTTGGGCGGTTTCGGCTGTGGCCGGCGTCCGTTTTCCGGTCACGGTCAACACGTTCATCGGCGTTGCCGTACTCGTCTGCCTACGGTTCGTGCCGGTGGTTGGCGGGCTCACCTGGGCCCTGGTCTCGGTTTGGGCGGTTGGCGCCGGCGTGTTGGGTGTTGCCCTCGGCCGCTCGGTGTTCCCGCTTCACGCCTCGGCGCGGCCGGTCGAGTAACCTGCCCCTCTCCCGCGTTCGTTGACTGTAACTGGCTCAGTGCTATACTGCCCGTCTTGTGATGGGGGGAGGTTTGAAGGTCCATCTTGCGCCAGTCGAGACTCAGGCTCGTGCCATCAGCGAGGAGCTTGAGGTCCCGGTTGTACGGCTCGACCCGGATATCGTGGCCGAGCCGGTGAAGGTGCGTCTCGACATCACCATCCGGCGCCGCGAAGAGGCCTTTGATCTGGACGGGGAGATGACCCTGTCGGGAAGCTTGCTGTGCTCTCGGTGCCTGGCACCGGTACCGTGGCAGGCACGGGAGGTTCTCCGGCTCACGCTGGCCGCGGAACAAGCGGGCGTCTTAGAGGACGATATGGAGCTCGCCGAGCAGGACCTCGAGGTCCGGTACCTCACGGACGATGA
>Ga0307417_10000182_pt1 | contig 26850 bp, 24 predicted proteins | sample SalMarWE160210MG_2_FD_202514 | JGI IMG/M metagenome (GOLD analysis project Ga0307417, IMG submission 202514) | Salt marsh sediment microbial communities from the Plum Island Ecosystem LTER, Massachusetts, United States - WE1602-10 | ecosystem: Environmental > Aquatic > Marine > Intertidal zone... | reverse complement strand
CAGCAGCACCACGCCCTCGACCAGGTAGAGCACCCAATGCTCGTGCATCGCCTTGCCGACGGCGCGTTGAATCTCGCTGATATTCGGTTGATTGGTGGACATGGCACGCTCCAGCTCGATCGCTTGAGTTGCGATCATAGCACGCGCCCGACGGCGCTGGAACGTCCGCTGCGGCGGCTTACGTCACATCCACAGCGGCTCGCTTTCCAGCCCCTTGTAGATGCCGGCGACCTGCTCGCCATAGCCGTTGAATAGCATGGTCGCGCGCCGCTCGCCGAGGCCGATCAGTTCCTCGGTGGCCTGGCTCCAGCGCGGATGCGGCACTTTCGGGTTGACGTTGGCCCAGAAGCCGTATTCCGACGGCTGTATCGCTTCCCACATGCTCTTCGGTCGCTGCTCGACGAAGCTGATGCGCACGATCGACTTGATCGATTTGAAGCCGTATTTCCACGGCACCGCCAGCCGCAACGGCGCGCCGTGCTGTTTGGCGAGCGGATGGCCATAGGCGCCGGTGACCAGGAAGGCGAGCTCGTTGGTCGCCTCCGCCATGGTGAGGCCCTCGACGTAGGGCCACGGGAACCAGGACACGTGCTGGCCCGGTGCCATCTTCGGATTGAGGAACGTTTCCATCCGCACGAACTTCGCCGAGCCCAAAGGCTTGGCGAAGTCGACCAGTCTGGCGAACGGAAAGCCGGTCCAGGCGATCGCCATGCTCCAGGCCTCCACGCAGCGGTGGCGGTAGGTGCGTTCTTCCAGCGTCATCTTGCGGATGAGGTCGTCGATGCCGATTTCGAACGGCTTCTCCACCATGCCGTCGACCTTCACCGTCCACGGCCGGGTCTTCAGCGCCTGCGCAGTGACCGAGATATGTTTCGAGGTGCCGAATTCGTAGAAATTATTGTAGTCGCCGTTGATCTTCTCGGCGGTGATCGGCCGGTCGAGCTTGTAGTGTTCGTTGCGCTTGGCCGGATAAAGATCGGCGGTCGGGTCCGGCAGCTTGGCGAGATCCTTCACGCGCTGCGCCAACGCGGTGCGCGGCGCCAGCGCCAATGCGGTCGCACCGCCAATGACAAATGTCCGGCGGTTGAATACCAGATGCTCCGGCGTGGCGAGACGCTCAGGCATCTCCCAGCCGCGGCGGTGAATGATGTGCATAGGGTCTGGCTCCGCGAATCGTTTGCCTTAAGGGGTACGGCAGGCGCACCGTCACAGGCAAGTCACGGTTCCGGGAGGGGACGTCACAGGGGAAATGCAAACGTGACGGTAATTTCTCTACCCCTCTCCTCTCGTTTTCTACCCCTCTCCCCTCGTGGGAGAGGGTGCCCGAGCGGAGGCGAAGCCGAGCGAGGGCGGGTGAGGGGGAAGCGGCTGTCGAGAGTCACGAGCCCCCTCACCCGGCTCGCGCTCGCTATCGCTCTGCGCTCGCCACCCACTCCCACAAGGGGAGATGAAAGCGCGAATGCCTCCCGGCTTTGGGTACACAGCAGCAGCGCGCTACTCCGCCGCCCTTCTCGCCGCCACGATGTGGTCGGCGGTGCGGCCGGTTATTCCGCCATATGGTCGAAATTGAAGATTGATACCTCTACGATCGCAACCACTGGACACAAAAATCTTATGGATAGAAAATCATTTAATGGGGAAATTAATTGTCCACGGTCTAGGTGTCCTAGCCGTCCTGACCACCTTTGTCGCTGGTGGCGCTTGGACAGCGAAATCGATTCTTGGCTCAGACAGTACAGTGATTGTCGCTGCGCTAATCGGCGCATCAGGTACCATCTTTGCTGGGTGGATGGCATGGGCGGCAGTTCAACGCCAAATTTCCAATTCTGAACGTAATGAACTGCAAGCGCGAGAGGCTGTCCGCTCAGAAATGGCAAATCTACTATCTGATATTAATTATGTCTGGCAAATCTTGGATGTGGCTATCCCGAATCGTGCGGACAAACAGAAGCTTAAATCTCTGAGAGCACACGCGACTGTCGCATTGCCGATCCTGAAGCACTCAATTCGAATGAAGGACCTCGAAGTTGCGGGCCCAACCCTCGGCGTTCTCGACCGTCTTCGATATCGGGATGTCGTCCGACAGTGTGGCATGATCCTGAAAGAGATTGAAAAAGATAGCGATGATCTAGAAGACGGCCAATACTGGAGACTTCTCGGAATTCGAACTCAATTCTCGCACTTCGACCGCTATCTCAAAGCATTTGATAAGGAGGCGGCTGCCCGATTTGAAGATCGTGTAAAATCGAAAATAGATCACCGTTCACAAGCTGAGCAACTTGCACCGCTGCTTGATGAGATAAAGAATCTGGCTGCTCAACCAGATTAATCAATGCGTGTTCATGCGTGGGCGGGATGTCGGAACCGCCTACTCCGCCGCCCTTCTCGCCGCCACGATCTGGTCAGCGGTGCGGCCGGTCAGTTCGGCCATGTGGTCGAACTTGTAGGTGAACGAGCCGACGCCGGCGGTGGCCGAGCGCACCTCGATGATGAGGTCGCCGATCTCGGCTTCCGCCATCTGCGCGCGCACCATGTCCCAGCCCGGCCAGCCCTCGCGCGCGTCGAAGCCGAGGATCTGCCCGCGCCGGCTCGACAAGATGGCGTTCATCTTGGCGGTGGCTTCGCTCGGGCAGACGATCTCGACCTCGTGGATCGGCTCCAGCAGCACCGGCTGGCACTGCGGCAAGCCTTCCACGATGCCGATGCGGCCGGCGGTGCGGAACGCCATGTCGGAGGAGTCGACCGTGTGATAGGAGCCGTCGACCAGCGCCACATGCAAATCGACCACCGGGAAGCCGAGCGGCCCGTGCTTGAGCGCGTCGATGACGCCCTCCTCCACCGACGGAATGTAATTTCGCGGCACCACGCCGCCGGTGATGCGCTCCTCGAATTGGAAGCCGGATGAGCGCGGCAGCGGCTTGATCTCCAGCACCACGTCGCCGAACTGGCCGTGGCCGCCGGACTGCTTCTTGTGGCGGCCGCGGATCGAGATCGGCTTGCGGATGGTCTCACGGTAACCGACGCTCGGCGGCCGCGTGTTGACCGGCACCTGGAAGCGGTCGGCCAACCGCTCGCTGGCAACCCGCAAATGCATCTCCCCCTGGCCCCAGATCACCACTTCGTGGGTTTCGGCGTCGTGCACGATGGTGAGCGAAGGATCCTCCTCGGTAAGCTTTGTGAAAGCGGCGCCAAGCTTGACGTCGTCCTTGCGCTCTTTGGCCTGCACCGCGGTGGCGAGCACCGGCGGATAGGGCTTCACCTCGATCAGTGCGGCATGGGCCTGCTTGCCGGTGGACAGCGTATCGCCGGTCTTGGCGCCGTCGAGCTTGCCGAAAGCTATCGTTTCGCCGGCACTGGCCTGACCGCGCTTCTCGAAGTGCTGGCCCATCAGCTTGAATACGCCGGCGACCCGGCCGGCCTCGCCGTCGGGCGTATTGAAGATGGTGCCGTCGCCGGCCTGGCCGGCGAGCAGGCGGGCGACCGACATCTTGCCGCCGTGCGCGGTGTGGAATGTCTTGAGCACCAGCGCCACCGCCTCATTGCCGGCCTCGACGCCGAGCCGAGCGGCGGTCTCCGCCACGCCCGGCGCTTCATGGCGCAGCGCCTTCAACAACCGCAGCACGCCGTTTGAGCGGGTGGCGACGCCGATCAGCATCGGGCACACCAGGCGCTCGCGCAATTCCTTGGCGAGATCGTCGAACACCTTGTCGCGCGGCGGCTGGATGTCCTCGAGCAATTGCTCCATCAGCTCGTCGTCGTGGTCGGCGAGCGTCTCCAGCATGGTGAAGCGCGCTTCCTTCTCGCGGTCGGCGTCCTCGCCCTTGAGCTCGACGATCTCCGACGGCGCGTGCTCCTTGTAGACATAGGCGCGCTCGAGCGCGAGATCGACGAAGCCGGAGATGAGGTCGCCGTTCCAGATCGGGATCTGGCGCAGCAGCAGCGGCACGCGCGAGGCCGGCTGCAACAGCTTGATGGTTTCGCGTACGCGCTTGTCGGCCTTGTCGATCTTGTTGAGGAACAGGAAGTGCGGGATGTTCTGGTCTTCCAGCTCGCGCAATATCAATTGCAGCTGCGGCACTTTCTTCTCGTCGGCCTCGCAGACCACGACCACGGCGTCGACCGCCGGCAGTACGCTGCGCATGTCATGGATGAATTCGATCGAGCCGGGGCAATCGACGAAGACGTAATTATCGTCCATGAAACTGGTGGTGGCGAAGGTCGCCTCGACGCTCATCTTATGATGGCGCGCTTCCTTGCTGGCGTCGCCGACCGAGGTGCCCGCGTCTGTCGTGCCTTGGCGCTGGACCGCGCCGGTGCGGGCGAGAATGGCTTCTAGCAGTGTGGTCTTGCCGCTCTGGAACGGGCCCACCAGCGCGATGCACCGGGGACCCTTGGGACCCGTGCCGTTTTGTCCCATACATGCCTCCCTTGCCGGCCGGGAGTTGGACCTATCCCGGCCCTTTCACGGCATCGTCTCAGGCAAATGCAGGGCTGGCAAGGGCGCTTTTTGGCGGCATTCCCGCGCTATCGCGGCCCGGCGCGGGCGGCGTCAATTTCCGGCGGTGAAGTTCAAGTCGACCACGGCGTGCGCGTCGACGTTTTTGTCGACGAAGCCCTGCGCCTGGTACCAGGTGAGTTGGCGCGCGATATCGGTCATGTCGATCCGCGCCTTCGGATCCATGAAATAAGCGTTAGCCTCGATCATGGCGGCGCCCGACGACCGCCCGGGATAGACATAGCGCGCGATGATCGCCGCCGCCTCTTGCGAGGCCCGGTCGGAGATGCGCTTGCCGTAGCGGCCATGCCGCAACAACGCCGCGGCGTAGTCGGCGACCCCGCGCCGATAAGCGCGCACGAATTTCTCCACCGTCGCGCGCCGGGTCTGGATCGTCTTCGGCGCGGTGAACAGTGCGCCGGTCTGCTGCTGGTCGATTTCCGAATACCAGCCGATCAGCTTGGCCTGGCTGGCGATCAGCAGATCGCGCGCATATTGCGCCGGCAGGATCGCCGCATCGACCGTGCCGGCGACGACCGCCTTGGCCATGTCGTCGAACGGCGCGAGCGACTTCACGGTCACGCCCGCGAGATCGAAGCCCCTGGCGCGCGCGATTTGGCCAAGCTGATAATACAGCGTGGTGCCGAGATAATCGATGGCCACCACCTTGCTGGCGAGGTCTTCGAACTTGCGCAGACCTTTTTCGTAGGCCGCGTTGGAGGCGATGACCTCGTTGCCCTCATAGTCCCGCATCTCGCGCAGCTGGGCGGCGATCACCATGATGGCGCCGCGGCCGGCGAGGTTGAAGGCGGCGGGCGAAAAGGCGGCGAGCCCGAACTCGCGTTGGCCGGAGGCGACCGCTTCCACCACCGCTTGCGCATTGGGATAGGCCACCATCGCGAGGTCGATCCCTTCGGCCTTGAAGTAGCCGCGCACCGCCGCCAGGAACAGCGCGCCATTGGCGGCCTCGCGCGTGGTCGCGACCGTGACCCGTTCCTGCGCGACGACGGGTGAAACGGTGCTGGCGATGAGAACGAGGAGCGCGACGGCGCGGAGAATCATCGGCGCAGTCTAGCGAAACTGCGCGTCATTTTCCCGCGTGCGAAAGCAACCTTCAGTGCATCGGGCGAAGTCGTAGCACCGCGACGCCGGCCGCCAGATTGAGGCCGGTCTGGCCGGTGATCGAAACCGGCTGCAACGCGATCGAGCGGTGCGAACCGCCAACCAGCACGTTGGCGCCGAGACCCACCGCAAAGGTCGCTTCCGCCGTGGCACCGGCATAGTCGCCGGCCAACGCGCCCGGCGCTGGACTGCCGGCTGCGAACACCGCCCACACCATCTGACCGCGGGTTGTGGCGCCGAGGTCAATGCCGAGTTTGCCGATCGAGCCGCTATAGGCTTCGGGCAGCCAGCCCGGCGCCACCGGATCGAACCGGCAGCTCATCGTCTTATGCGAGCCGATGATCAAGCCGATGCCGCCCGATACGTCGCAGTTCAGCGTACCGGCCTTGACGGCCGACTGGGCCTGCGCGCTGCTGATCGCGAGTGCCAGCGCCAATGCACAGGCTCCCAACCGCAATGTCATGTGCTTCATATGCGATACTCCTGAGTTGCAAATTGTGAGCGCAATCGGCCAGCAAGGCAAAATGATGGCGTTTTACTGGGTGGCTGCGTCCCGGAATGCGACTACTTCAAATTGCCGCAGAACCGCTGGATGCGCCGGCAGGCCTCTTCCAGGTCCTCGGTCTTGGTCGCATACGAAATGCGGAAATTGGGCCCCAGCCCGAAGGCCGTGCCCTGCACCACCGCCACGCCTTCGGCTTCCAGCAATTCGGTGACGAAGTCCTGGTCGCTCGTCAGCTTCTTGCCGGTCGGCGCGGTCTTGCCGATGGTGCCGGCGCACGACGGGTAGACGTAGAAGGCGCCCTCCGGCGTCGGGCACTTGATGCCGTTCGACTGGTTGAGCATCGACACCACCAGGTCGCGCCGCTCCTTGAAGATCTTGTTGTGCTTGGCGATGAAGTCCTGCGGCCCGGTGAGCGCCTCGACCGAGGCCCATTGCGACACCGCCGCCGGATTGGAGGTCGACTGCGACTGCACGGTCGCCATGGCCTTGATCAGCGGCTCCGGCCCGCCGGCGTAGCCGATACGCCAGCCGGTCATGCAATAGGCCTTCGACATGCCGTTGATGGTGAGCGTGCGCGGATAAAGCGCGGGCTCGATCTGCGCCGCGGTGGTGAACTCGAAGTCGTCATAGACCAAGTGCTCGTACATGTCGTCGGTCATGACATGCAATTCCGGGTGCTTCTTCAGCACGTCGGTGAGCGCCTTCAGCTCGGCGCGCGTATAGGCCGCGCCCGACGGATTGGACGGCGAGTTGAGCAGCACCCATTTGGTCTTCGGCGAGATGGCGGCCTCGAGCTGCGCCGCCGTTATTTTGTAGCCGTTCTCCATGCTGGTGACGACCTCTACCGGCTCGCCTCCGGCAAGCAGCACCATCTCGGGATAGCTCACCCAATAGGGTGCCGCCATGATCACCTCGTCGCCCGGGTTCAACGTCGCCACGAAGGCGTTGTAGAGCACCTGCTTGCCGCCGGTGCCGACGGTGACCTGCTTGGGCGTATAGTCGAGTCCGTTCTCGCGCTTGAATTTCTTGCAGATGGCGTCCTTCAGCTCGGCGATGCCGTCCACATTGGTGTATTTCGACGCCTTGCCTTCACGGATCGCCTTGATCGCCGCTTCCTTGATGTTGTCGGGGGTGTCGAAGTCGGGCTCGCCCGCACCCAGGCCGATGACGTTGCGACCGGCCGCCTTGAGCGCGCGCGCCTTGTCGGTGACGGCGATGGTCGCCGACGGCTTGATGCGGTTGAGCTGGTCCGCGAGGAAGGCCATCGAGAGGCTCCGAATCCGGTCAAAAGGCTATCAACAATGTCGTAATCGGCCAATCTGGCAACAGCAAGTCGCAAAGAATGATGGATTGATCAAGGCTGTTGATGGCCTAACCGACCCTTAAGCCTGCGCTGCTAAACCCCCGTCATGGCCGGATTGAGCGAGGCGCTGCGCACCGGAAGCTGGCTGACCCGCGAGCGGGTGCGGCTGGTGGCGCTCGCCTTGCTGATCGCGTCTTTCGTCGGCGCCGCCTTCCTGGTCGCCACCTCGGACGGCCTCAACGACCGCCTCGGCCGCCCGCTCGGCACCGACTTCTCCAACGTCTATGCCGCCGGCACTTACGTGCTGGAGGGCGAGGCCGCCGCGCCGTTCGAGCCGCATAGCCAGTTCGTGCGCGAGCAGGCGATCTTCGGCCAGGACACCCAATTCTACGGCTGGCATTACCCGCCCTTCTTTTTAGGCCTCGCCGGCCTGCTGGCGCTGCTGCCCTACGCGCTGGCGCTGGCTTTGTGGCAGGGCGTGACTCTCGTTCTTTACCTGCTCGTCATTCACTCCATCGTTGCCGCATCCGTCCCCTCTCCTAATCCGAACTCGGGTTCACCCGAGTTCGGACACTTAAAGCGACCGAAGTCGGATACATCCGACTTCGGTTGGGGAGAGGGACAGGGTGTGGGGGCATCACACCATCCGTCATTTCAGAGTCCCCCTCACCCGGCCGCGCTACGCGCGGCCGACCTCTCCCCCAAGGGGAGAGGTGAAGATTGGATGTGGCTGCTGCTCGCCCTCGCCTACCCGGCCGTGTTCATCAATCTCGGCCACGGCCATAACGGCTTCCTCACCGTCGCGCTCATCGCCGGCGCCCTCACGCAGCTCGACCGCCGCCCGCTCATCGCCGGCATCCTCATCGGCCTCCTCGCCTACAAGCCGCAATTCGGCCTGCTGATCCCGCTGGTGCTCGCTGTCAGCGGCCGCTGGCGCGTCTTCTTCGCGGCAGCAGCGACGGTCGCCGCGCTCGCGCTCGCCGTCACGCTTTGCTTCGGCATGGACGTGTGGACCGCCTTCTTTGCCTCCACCAAATTCACCCGCAGCGTGGTGCTCGAGCAGGGCGGCACCGGCTGGTACAAAATCCAGAGCGTGTTCTCGTGGGTAAGAATGTGGGGCGGCGGGATTCCGCTCGCTTATGCGGTGCAAGGCGCGTTGACGCTCGCCGTTGCCGCCGCGCTTGGCTGGCTTTGGCGCACACGCGCTACCTTCCCGCTGAAATCCGCCGCGCTGCTGCTCGGCACCGTGCTGGCGACGCCTTACATGCTCGACTACGACCTGATGCTGCTGGCGCCGGCCATCGCCTTCCTCGCCGCCGACGGGACGCGGCGCGGCTTCGCGCCTTGGGAAAAGACGCTGCTGGCCGCGCTCTGGCTGGTGCCGCTGTTGGCGCGCTCGGTCGCGCAGGCCACGTTCATTCCCTTGGCCGTGCCGCTCATGCTGCTGGCGTTCGGATTTTTGCTGCGTCGCGCCATGGCCGACGTCGGCGCGGCCCGAGCCGGTGGCGTTTTACAATCCGCCCCCTAATATTCCTCCCAAGAGCCGGGCAACGGCCGCCACCTTTGAGGGAGCGCGCTGTCCATGAAGCTTTCCGCCGATCAGCTCAAGGCTTTCGACGAGCAGGGCTACTGCTTTTTCCCCGGCTGCTTTTCCGAGGAAGAGATCGCGCTCTTGCGCGTGGAAGCCGACGCCATCCTCAAGCTCGATCGCCAGGAAGTCTGGCGCGAGAAGACCGGCGCGCCGCGCACCGCTTTTGCCGCCCACACCTTCAGCGAAGTGTTCGGCCTGTTGGCGCGCCATCCCCGTTTGGTCGAACCGTTGCGGCAATTGTTCGGCGAGGCGGTCTACGTCCACCAGTTCAAGCTCAACGCCAAGGCCGCCTTCGAGGGCGAGGTCTGGCAATGGCACCAGGATTACGGCACCTGGGCGCGCGACGACGGCATGCCGGAAGCGCGCGCCATGAACATTGCGGTGTTCCTCGACGAGGTGATGCCGATCAACGGGCCGCTCTTCCTCATTCCGAAAAGCCACAGGGCCGGCGTGCTGGAAGCCGGCCACGACACGCTCACCACCTCCTATCCGCTATGGACGCTCGACAAGGACACGGTGACGCGGCTGGTGCGCGACGCCGAAGCCGAGAACGGCGGCACCGGCATCGTGGCGCCCACCGGCAAGCCGGGCTCGGTGCTGATGTTCCACGGTAATCTGGTGCACGCCTCGCCGCCCAACATCACGCCCTACCCGCGCAAGATCGTCTATCTCACGCTATGCGCCGTCTCCAACCACATCACCAAGTTCACGCGCGCCGAGTGGATCGCGCATCGCGACTTCACGCCGATCGTTCCCGTCGACGACGACGCGCTCCTGGATTACGCCCGCGCGCACCGGGTGGCGGCAGAATAATATTTTCGAATTACCGCCTGCTGCAGCGCACACTGTTTGCAATTCGTCACAAATTAAGAATGCTCTCAAGAAAGTGTCGCGTGCCGGCCTTATATTTGCTGGACTTTGCCTTCTCTATTCGGTGCGATGCCGTCAGAGGATTCGCGGATGTACACGCTCTATTCGATGCAGCGTTCCGGCAACAGCTACAAGGTCCGCCTTGCGCTGGCCCGGCTCGGCATTCCGCACCGGCTGGTCGAGGTCGACATCCTGCAAGGCGAAAGCCGCACGCCGGAGTTTCTCGCGAAGAATCCGAACGGGCGGATCCCGCTGCTCGAAGTCGCGCCCGGTCGCTACATTTCCGAATCGAACGCCATCCTGTGGTTCCTCGCCGGCGGCTCGACGCTGGCGCCGGAGGACCGCATCGAGCATGCCGAAGCGCTGCAATGGATGTTCTTTGAGCAGCACAGCCTGGAGCCGAACATCGGCGCCGCCTATTTCTGGCTCGCTCTCATCAAGGGCGGCCGCGAATTGCAGCGGCACGCGCTCGACGACTGGATGGAAAACGGCTACCGCGCGCTCGGCGTCATGGAAATGCACCTCGCCAAGCAAGACTTTTTCGTCGACGGCCGTTTCACCATCGCCGATATCGCGCTCTACGCCTACACCCACCTCGCCGAACAATGCGATTTCGATCTTGCGCGCTACTCGGCGGTGCGCGCTTGGCTCGCGCGGGTGGCGGCCGAGCCCGGCCACGTGCCGATGAACTGGCAGTCGGCGCCGCTGGCGGCGGCGGAGTAGGTTCCCGGAACGCTACCGGCGTAGCGGCAAGAGCAAAACCGCAAGGCCCCCTCACCCGCCTCGCCGCTAAAGCGGCTCGCCACCCTCTCCCCGCAAGCGGGGAGAGGCGAAAGATGGCCGTTCACCTTTCGTTAACCATTGTCATGAAAACGCCGCCGTTCGCCACCGGCTTTGCCCCAATGGGGCCGAACACCCGCCCGTTTCCGCGGAAATGATGGTGGCCTCGGAACAAGTGATTCCTTTGCCCGTTTGCAGGTCGTCATGCGCACGCCCATTGAAGATTCCGGCTTTACACCGCCCGCCGGCCATCCCCTCGGCACCGAGCGCCGCACCGTCGTGCTCGCCGAGCTGGTGGCGATCGCGGCGCTCGCCATCTCCACCATCGTCGTTGCCACCGTCGTCTCCGCCGGCATCGCCCGCGCCAGCGTCGCCGACGGCGTGGTCGGCCATGAAGGCAGCCTGTTCGGCATCGCCCTGCTGCTCGGCCTGATTTTCATCGGCATCGGCGGGCTGTCGCTGCCGCACCGCCGGCCGAGAAAGCACTAGCGCAGATAAAGCTGTCGAAACCGCTTGCGACGCCGCACACTGACGCGGCATCGACGGAGACGGGCATGCGTTTCTTTCTAATGCTGGTGGCAATGCTGCTGGTGGCACGCGTTGCGCCGGCGGCGAGCGAGCAATTCCCCTCGTCCGCCGGCAGTCTCACGGTCGAGACCGTGGCCGGCGGCTTGGTGCATCCGTGGGCGCTCGCCTTCCTGCCCGACGGCAACATGCTGGTGACCGAGCGGCCCGGGCGCATGCGCATCGTCACCCGCGGCGGCCGGCTGTCGCCGCCACTCGCCGGCGTGCCGAAGGTCTACGTGGCGAGCCAAGCCGGCTTGCAGGACGTCATCCTCGCCAACGATTTCGCGAACAGCCGCAACATCTTCTTCTGTTACGTCGAACCCTACCGGGGCGGCGGCCGCATCGCGGTCGCCCATGCCCGCCTGCTCGAGGGCAAGCGGCTGGTGGACGGCACGCCGCCGCGCCTGATCGCCGTCAAGACGATCTTCCTGCAGCGGGGCCCGGCCGGGCATGGCTACAACATCGGCTGCCGCATCGTGCAGGCCAGGGACGGCAACCTGTTCGTCACGCTCGGGGATCATTTCACCGCCGAGCTGGCACAGCAGCTCGACAACCACATCGGCAAAATCGTGCGCATCAAGCCAGACGGCGGCGCGCCGCCCGACAATCCCTTCGTCGGCAAAAAAGGCGCGCTGCCGGAAATATGGGCCTATGGCGTGCGCAACCCGGAAGGCCTCGCCATCAATCCGGCCGACGGAAAATTATGGGCGCAGGAGCACGGGCCGAAAGGCGGCGACGAGATCAACATCATCGAGAAAGGCGGCAATTACGGCTGGCCGGTGGTTTCCTTCGGCGTCAACTATGACGGCTCGCCGGTAGGCCAGGGCAAGCAGCATCACGCCGGCATGGTCGATCCGGTGTGGCACTGGACGCCGTCGATCGCGCCGTCGGGGATGACGTTCTACACCGGCGACCTTTTTCCCGGCTGGAAGGGCAGCCTGTTCAACGGCGCGCTGAAATTCATGCTGGTCTCGCGCCTTATGCTCGACGGCGACAAAGTGGTGAAAGAAGAGCGCATGCTGCAAGGCCTGCACGAACGCATCCGCGACGTGCGCCAGGGCCCCGACGGCGCGCTCTATCTGCTCACCGACGCCGCGGCCGGCCGCATCCTGCGCGTGGCGCCGGCGAAGTGATCAGCCGCTCGTCCCCGCGAAAGCGGGGACCCAGTGCAGAAACACTCTGATTCTGCGCGTAACACTGGATTCCCGCTCCCCGCTTCGCCGAAGCGAAGCCGCTTCGGCTTCGCAGCGGCGAGTGCGCGGGAATGAGCGGAATGTCGGTCTGCCCGGTATCCACAGCCCGCGCAGGACATGTCAACGTCCCGTCACACGCTTGCGCTATAGAGATCATGCTTCTGTCGTGCATTGAGTATGCGTACCCCTTTGCGGTCCCGCGGCGCTGACCCTGCTCTCCCGGGACCGCAAATTTTTTGCCCGCACGCCCGCAATTCTGCGCCCACACAACGGGCGTAAGACGATTCATTCGCTTGTTGCGAAATGCCGTTCGATCAAATAGTCGAGCGAAAACACGCCGGGTCCGCGCGTGAGCAGCATCACCAGCATCGACGCCCACATTAAATGCTCAGCCCAGGCCTGCGGATAGACGAAGACCTCGATGACGAACACCATGCCGATGAGCGGCACTGTGGCCGGACGGGTTGCCAGCCCCAGAAACAGGAACATCGGAAACGTCAGCTCGTTGAACATGGCAAGGCGCGCGGCAACGGTCGGATCGAGCAGCGGCAGCTTGTATTCGTCCTCGAACAGCTTGATCGCGAATTCCCAGGAATTGTACTTCAGCAGCCCCGAGTTGAAGAACACCATGCCGACACCGATCCGCATGCCGAGCTGAATTATCGACATCGGAAAGCAGGTAAGCCATGCGCGCGCCGCCACGAAGAGCCGGCGCAGGCTGGCAATTGTCATCGAAGCACTCATTGTTGCGGGTCCTTGTCCGCGCCGCCGATCGCGGTGGCTAGCCCGGCGGCGATCAGCTGAACCAGGCCTTGACCGGCATCAAAGGCCGGGTCGGCATCGAGCGCATTTTCCGCCGCGCCGCCGACGCTCAAACCTTGCGCCAGCGCGCGATGGAAGATGAATGTTGCAGCGTCCAGACGGGTCATCGAAAACGCGCCGCGCGCGCCGCGCACCTCCAGGAAGACGTGTTCGGGATCGAGCGCATAGCTTTCCGGCGCGCTATCCGAGAGGAACAGCTTGACCAGTGCATCCACCGGCCAAGGTGCCGCGAGGTAATGCAGGCCGGGCTGTAGCGTGAGGGCGCAATCGGCCAGCCGCTCCGGCGCGACCTTTGCCAAGGCCTCGATCGACAGCGGCGCTTGCTCGAGCGCCAGCGCGGCATGACCGAGCTGCCATTCCAGTTCGCCGACCCAGCGCAGCCAGGGAAGGTGTTGCGCCTCGGCGCGGCCGGCCAGATAGGCCGGGAAGCCTTCGCCATATTCGGCGATGCACGGCGCACTTGGCGGGCTCAGCCGGATGAAGGCGGCAGCGGCGGCGGTCACGAACGGCGATCCCGCCAGCCAGACCACGGCCGGAAATTTCTCCACCAGGGCGCGCACCAGGCTCGCTTCGTAATGGCGCTGATGAATCGCGAAGCGTTTGAGTGGCTCAGCGCCGCCCGTCAAAACCGCTGTCAGCGGCGCGACCTTGCCATCGACGATGGCGCCGCGCACCTGCGCTTGAAAATCAGCCAACGGCACGCTGGTACTCCGGTTCGAGAATGGCTGCCGCAACCGCATCGGCGCGCTCGGCTTCCGACAGCAGCGTCGCGACGGCGGGCAGGTCGTTGTCCCATTCGATCAATGTCGGCTTCGGCCCAAACCGGCGCAGCGCATAGGCATAAAGATCCCAGGCCGCCTCTGCGATGCGCTGGGCGTGGGTGTCGATCAACACCTGCTGACCGGCATCGGCTTCATCGTCTTCAGCGAGAAAGCCGCCGAGATGCAGCTCGCCGATCGCCTCGGCCGGCATGGCGTCGATATAGACGTGCGGGGCATATCCAAGATTGTGACCGCTCAAATAGACATTGCTGACGTCACACAAGAGCTTGCAGCCGGTGCGGCAGACGAGCTCGCTTAGGAATTCGACCTCGTTCATGGTCGAAGTGGCCATACCGATATAGCTCGAGGGATTTTCCACCAGATATGGCCGGCCGAGACCCTGTTGCACTTCATCGACATGCGCGGCGACGAGCCGCAAGGTTTCCTGGTCGTAGGGAAGCGGCAGCAGATCGTTGAGATATTCGCCTTCATGCGTCGACCAGGCGAGATGGCCGGACACCAGAAACGGATCGATCCGCTCGATCAGCTCGCGGACGCGCTTGAGATGAGTGCGGTCGACGCCGCCAGCGCTGCCGATCGAAACGCCGACGCTGTGCACCGAGATCGGATAGCAGCGCGCAAGCTCGGTCAACAATTCGCTGGCATGCGGATTGGCGAGGAAATTCTCCGGATGGATTTCGAACCAGCTGACGGCCGGTTGGGTGGCCACGACCTCCGCGAGATGCGGAAGCCTCAAGCCCACGCCCGCTGGTGTGGGCGTAAAGCGGTGATGCGCGGTCATGGCCACCCTCCTCTGGCGTTGCAATCAGGCTTTCGGCTTTTTGCTGCCGCCGACGATGCGCTCGCAATAGCCGGCCGGCACGAAGATCCAGGACCGTGGATCGGCGTTGACCTTCGAGGTTCCAGCGCAGGAATGGTTTCCGGCCGACGCGCAGTCGTTCTGGCCGGCCTTGGCCAGGCCGTAACACTTCTCGGCCGTGAACTTCGGCGCCGGGGCGGGCCCGGCCGCCAAGGCCAAAGTCGGAGCGGCGAAGGCGGCAGCGAGCGCCGACGCAATGACGACACGTTTGTTCATGCTTAGTCCTCCAGTCTTCATGGTTGGGCGTTGCAGCGACAAATGTCGCCGCGGAGAACCGTTGTCCGGCTCACCTGACGGTGATTTCGCGTTGATCAGCGCAAAGGTTACATCGGAGTCCGAGAAACCGGACCGCCGCCCGCACCCTGATGGACCCGCAAAATCAAGCCGACCGGCTCGGACTCCTGATGCGCGCGGCGCAGGACGGCGACGCTTCGGCCTATTTGCGGCTGCTGAATGAGATCGCCCCGCTGCTGCGACGCGCGGTGCGCCAACAGCGCAAATTCCTGCAGCCGTGCGATGTCGAGGATTTGGTGCAGGACATTCTGTTGTCGCTGCATTCGGTGCGCGCCACTTACGATCCGGCGCGGCCGTTCCTGCCCTGGCTGTTGACTATCGCCCGCAACCGGATGGCCGACGGGTCGCGCCGACAAATGCGCCGCGCCGCCAATGAAGTCTCGGTCGCGGAATACCCTGAAACCTTTTCCGTTGCGCCGACGAATACACTGGATAACCGCTACGGCGATCCGCAGGCCTTGCGCCAGGCCATCGGCCGGCTCCCGAGCGGACAACGACGAGCCGTCGAGATGCTGAAGCTGCGCGAAATGTCGTTGAAGGAGGCCGCATCCGCCAGCGGCATGAGTGTGACCGCGCTCAAAGTTGCGGTGCATCGTGGCATGAATACGCTGCGCAAGGTTCTGAGCGTCGAGGCCTGATTATGGATACCGATCAACTCATCCATCAGCTTGCCGCCAATCCAGCCCCGGTTCGGCGGCTGCCGGCACCCTGGCGGCGGGCGGCGGTCTGGTTCGCGATCTCGCTGCCCTATGTCGTCGCCGTGATCCTTGCCCATTCCATGTTCTCATCTATGCCCATCGACCTGTCGCATATCTTGCACGATCGGCAATTCGTCATCGAGCAGATCGCCACTTTGCTCACCGCAATCACCGCGGTCATGGCGGCGTTCTGCAGCGTCGTCCCCGGATACGACCGCAAGCTCTTGCTGTTTCCACTGCTGCCGTTGGCCATCTGGCTATTCAGTCTCGGCGACGGCTGCGTCCGCGACTGGATTCGCCTGGGCGCCGGCGGATTGGAGGTCCACGCCGACTGGCAATGCCTGCCGCCGGCATCGCTGATCGGCATCGTGCCGGCGCTGGCAATCGTCATCATGCTGCGGCGCGGCGCGCCGATTTATCCGCGCATCACCTTGGCGCTGGCGGCGCTGGCGGTGGCGGCCCTGGGAAATTTCGGCCTGCGCCTCTATCATGTCGGGGATGCAAGCATCATGGTGCTGGTCTGGCATTTCGGAAGCGTCATCGTGCTTGCGTTCATTGCCGGCTGGATCGGTCAGTTTGTCCTAAGCTGGAAGACGACTGGGCTCGCCGCCGGTTCCCGCCGCCGGTGACAACACCGTCGCCTTTAGCGGCGCCCTGTCATCGCCCTGTCATATGTGACGCACCCACTCGTCCGACGAATGTCAGCGAGAGGATGCCGTCCATGTCTCCCACCGATTTGGCCGATGTTTCACCCACAACCGGCATCGTCTGGGCTTTCCGTTTCGGCCCTGATGGGAGTGCCATGCCCGTTCCCAACGACCAGGTCGACGCAGTGCTTGCCGATCCCGGCGCCGGCTGGGTTTGGGTGCATCTGGCGCTCGCCGACATGCGCTGCCGCAACTGGATCGCGAAAGCCGCGCCGGTCTCCGAGCTGGCGCGCGATGTGCTGGCCGGGCCGGACACGCATATGCGGCTCGACATACTCGGCCACGAGCTGGTCGGCGTGCTGCCGGACCTACATCAGGAGTTCGCGCAGCCGGGCGACAACCTCGTGCGCCTACGCTTCGTGATGGGCGAGCGCATGGTGATTACCGCGCGCCAGCGCCCGGTGCAATCGGTCGAGAACACCAGGCGCGCCATCGAATCCGGCAAGCGCTTTCCGAGCGCGGCGTCGTTTCTCGACGCGGTGATCGACCAGTTCGCCGACGCCATCGCGCGCATCGCCGAGACGCTCGGCGGCGAGCTCGACCGCGTCGAGGATCACATCATGCACGAGGAGCCGGCCGACGAGCGCCACCGCATCGGGCGCGTGCGCCTGCAGGCGGTGCGCGTGCATCGCCAGCTCGCCCAGCTGCGCGCCATGTTTCACCGGCTCGAGCCGCGCATTGCCCGCGACAACGCCGCGGTCGCCGCCGTCATCAGCACGCTGGCGCAGAAGCTCGACGCCATCGACGCCGAGGTCGCCTCGCTGCACGAGCGCGCGCGGCTCTTGCTCGACGAGGTCGCCGCCAAGATGACCGAGATCACCAACCGGCGGCTCTTCACGCTCTCGATCCTCACCGCCGGCCTGCTGCCGCCCACTTTGGTTACCGGCTTTTTCGGCATGAACACTAGGGATCTGCCGTTTCTCAACACGCCCGGCGGCACCTGGTGGGCGCTGCTGGTCGCCGCCGCCGCCACGGCGCTCAGTTTTTGGCTGCTGCGCCGCATGCGCGCGATCTGACTTTCCTCGGGCTTGCGCGGGGACCATAATGTTGCGCGAAAAACGAGGACAGGGAGGACAACCATGATCATGGAAATCGCCCAGATCGACATCAATCCCGGCATGGAGAGCGCGTTCGAGGCCGGCGTTAAGGCCGCCACGCCGCTGTTCAAGCGCGCCAAGGGCTGCAGCGCCATGATGCTGACGCGCTCGCACGAGATGCAGTCACGCTACCGGCTGTTCGTGCGCTGGGGCACGCTGGAGAACCACACGCAAGACTTCCGCGGCTCCGCCGACTTCCAGGAATGGCGCCGGCTGGTCGGTCACTGCTTCGAGTCGCCGCCGCAGGTCGAGCACGTGCGCGAAGTGGCCGGGGGCTTCTAGGCAAAACCGCTCATGCACCGCAGCACCAATCGCATCCTCACCACCCACACCGGCAGCCTGCCGCGCACCGCCAAGGTCGTGGAACTGCTGCTGGCCGACGACAAGAACCCGGGCGCGCGTCGCGCCGAATTGCGCGCCGCCGTCGCCGAGGCGGTGAAATATGTCGTGCGCAAGCAGGTCGAATGCGGCCTTGACATCATCAATGACGGCGAGCAGGGCCGCACCGACTACACGGTGCATGTCCTGAAACGGCTGACCGGCTACGAGGGCGAGAGCGCTGCACCCATGGGCACCGGCGACGAAGAATTCCCCGAGCTGGCGCAAATCCTCAAGCAGTTCGCCTCGCCCTTTCAGCACCGTCCGGCCTGCAACGGCCCGGTCGGCTGGCAGGATTGGCCGGCGGCGGAAGAGGACATCAGGATCGCGAAAGATGCGGTGACCGGCGCCAAATGCGAGGACATCTTCATGACCTCGCCCTCGCCCGGGCAAATCGCGCGTTATCTGAAGAACAATTTCTACAAGACCGACGAGGAATACATTTTCGCGCTCGCCGACGTGATGCGGAAGGAATATCAGGCAATCGTCGAGGCCGGCTTCGTGCTGCAACTCGACTGCCCCGATCTCGCCATGCTGCGCCACATGGTCTATCTCGACCTGCCCTTGGCCGACTACCGCAAGATCATCACCATGAACGTCGCCGCGCTCAATCACGCGGTGCGCGACCTGCCACCCGAGCGCATGCGCATGCATGTGTGCTGGGGCTCGACCGTGGCGTCGCACCATACCGACGTCGAGATCAAGGACATCATCGACATCGTGCTCACCGGCCGCCCGCACGCGGTGTCGTTCCCGGCCGCCAATCCGCGCCACGAACACGAATGGAAGGTGTGGCGCGACGTCAAATTGCCGGCCGGCAAGATCATCATTCCGGGCGTGATCGATTCCACCTCCAATTTCGTCGAGCATCCGGAGCTGGTCGCCGACCGCATCGTGAATTTCGCGACCGTGGTCGGGCGCGAGAAAGTCATCGCCGGCGTCGACTGCGGCTTCGGCACCTTCGCCGGCCGCGTGCAGGTAGACTCGAAAATTGTTTGGATGAAGCTTGCCTCGCTCGCCGAAGGCGCAAGACGGGCGTCGAAGCAATTGTGGGCAAAGGCGGCGTAGTATCATCCGTGTCCCGGATGCGGTGCAGCGTTAGCGCGTAGCGCGAATGGTGCACCGCTGATCCGGGACCGCACCAGTCTCCGAATTCCTAACGGTCCCGGGTCTGCAGCGCACCACTTTGTGATGCGCTGCGCCCGGGACATGCCTGTCGTTTTACGCCGCCACCTTCGGCAGCGCCGCCAAGGCAGCCTGCAACGCCGCCTCATCATAGTCGCGGTCCTCCAGCTTGCCGGCGAAGTAATCCGTGTAGGCCTGCATGTCGAAATGGCCGTGGCCCGACAGGTTGAACAGGATGGTCTGCGCCTTGCCTTCGGCCTTGCAGCGCAGCGCCTCGTCGAAGGCGACGCGGATCGCGTGCGTTGCTTCCGGCGCGGGCACGATGCCTTCCGCGCGCGCGAAGGTGACGGCGGCCTCGAAGCACGGCAGTTGCCGCACCGCGCGCGCCTCGATCAGACCGAGCTCCTTGAGGTGGCTCACCATCGGCGCCATGCCGTGATAGCGCAGGCCGCCGGCATGGAAGCCCGGCGGAATGAAGGTGGAGCCGAGCGTGTGCATCTTGACCAGCGGCGTCAGATGGCCGGTGTCGCCGAAATCGTAGGCGTATTTGCCGCGCGTGAGCGAGGGACAGGCCGCCGGCTCGACGGCGATGATGCGCACCGCCTTCTTCTCGCGCAGCTTCTTGCCGAGGAAGGGGAAGCTCAGCCCGCCGAAATTCGAGCCGCCGCCGGCGCAGCCGATCACGACGTCGGGCCAGAAGCCGGCCATCTCCATCTGCTCGAGCGCCTCGATGCCGATCACCGACTGATGGATCAAGACATGATTGAGCACGCTGCCGAGCGAATAGTTGGTGTCGGCATTCTTGGCGGCGACTTCGACCGCTTCGGAAATCGCGATGCCGAGGCTGCCGGGCGAATCCGGCGCCTTGGCCAGAATGGCGCGGCCGCAATCGGTTTCCTCGCTCGGACTGGCGATGCAGGTGGCGCCATAGGTTTCCATCAGCGCGCGCCGGTACGGTTTCTGCCGATAGCTCACCGCGACCATGTAGACCTTGACCTCGAGGCCGAACATCTGCCCGGCGAAGGCGAGCGCTGAGCCCCATTGGCCCGCGCCGGTCTCGGTCGATAATTTCTTGATGCCGGCTTCTTTGTTGTAGAAGGCCTGCGGCACCGCGGTGTTCGGTTTGTGACTCCCCGGGGGGCTGACGCCCTCATATTTGTAGAAGATGCGCGCCGGCGTATCGAGCATGCGTTCGAGGCGGCGCGCGCGGAAGAGCGGCGCCGGACGCCACAGCTTGTAGATCTCGCGCACCGGCTGGGGGATTTCGATCTCGCGTTCGGCCGAGACTTCCTGCCCGATCAGCGCCATCGGAAAAATCACCGACAGGTCGTCCGGCCCAATCGGCTTACCCGTGCCCGGATTGAGCGGCGGCGGCAACGGCTGCGGCAAGTCGGCCGCGATGTTGTACCAGGCCTTCGGAATGCGATCTTCGGGCAAAAGATATTTGACGCTGTCACTCATAACGCTACTCCCCGGACTGCGTTGACCTACGCGCCATTTTGCGCGTTCTTGCGGGCCAGCGCTACCGGGACCGCGCGGCCTTCCGGCGGACGCGCGGGTGCTCTTCCCTCGCTGCATGACTCGCCCCATATTCGCACGAATGGCGAAATCCCCCGACAAGCCGAAATCTCCGAAGAAGAAAGACCCCGCGCACGCAACCCGCGCCAAGGCCGCGCGTCCCGCTGCGCCGCCGACGCCGGAGGCGCTCGCCGACCTGCTCAATCCGGCGATCAACAAGGGCACCGCTGGGGTCGGCTCCGGCACGGGCTTGAAGCCGCCGCCTGATAGTTCCTGGGAGCGACGTAAGGATTTTTCCGCCGCCCACACCGCGCGCAAATCGGCGCGCGAAGGTTTCTCGGAAGCGCCGCAGCAGAATTATTCGGCCTCGCCGATCACCGGGCTCGATCCGGCGCTGGCGAAAGAACTCGGCCTCGATGCGGACGATGACACTTCACCCTCCCCTGCAGGGGGAGGGTCGCCCGCCGAAGCCCGCCAGGCCGAAGGCGGGCGGGGTGGGGCGAGCGGCGCCGAAGAGTTCACCCCCACCCGATCGCGCTCCGCGCGATCGACCTCCCCCCTCCAGGGGGAGGTAAAGAAAGAGGGGAAATATCGCCTGCCGCGCGCCGATCTGCCGACGCAGCCGGGCGGCTTCACCGCGCTCGCCAGCCAGCAGTCGCTCGACAGATTGCTGCGCGAGGGCCGGCCCGAATTCACCGCGGCGCCGTGGACGCCGCACCGGCCGCCGCGGCCGGAGAAATCCGAAGGCGGCGTGCGCTTCAAGATCGCATCCGAGTTCGAACCGCAAGGCGACCAGCCCACCGCCATCAAGGAGCTGGTCGAGGGCGTGCAGCGTCACGACCGCACGCAAGTGCTGCTCGGCGTCACCGGCTCCGGTAAGACCTTCACCATGGCCAAGGTGATCGAGGCGACGCAACGTCCCGCCCTCATCCTCGCGCCCAACAAGACGCTGGCCGCCCAGCTCTACGGCGAGTTCAAATCGTTCTTCCCCGACAACGCGGTGGAATATTTCGTCTCCTATTACGACTACTACCAGCCGGAAGCCTACGTCCCGCGCACCGACACCTATATCGAGAAGGAATCCTCCATCAACGAGCAGATCGACCGCATGCGCCATTCGGCCACGCGCGCGCTGCTCGAGCGTGACGACGTCATCATCGTCGCCTCGGTGTCCTGCATCTACGGCATCGGCTCGGTCGAGACCTATTCGGCCATGACCTTCACCCTCAAGCAGGGCGGCAAGATCGGTCAGCGCCAGCTCATCGCCGATCTGGTCGCCCTGCAATACAAGCGCTCGGGCGGCGATTTTTTCCGCGGCTCGTTCCGCGTGCGCGGCGACACGCTCGACATCTTCCCGGCGCACTATGAGGACCGCGCCTGGCGCGTGCACCTGTTCGGCGACGAGATCGAGAAGATCGAGGAGATGGACCCGCTCACCGGCGGCAAGACCGACGAGCTGGAATTCGTCAAGGTCTACGCGAACTCTCACTATGTCACGCCGCGCCCGACGCTGATCCAGGCCATGACCAGCATCAAGGCCGAGCTGCGCGCGCGCCTCGAGCAGCTCAACGCCGCCGGCCGCCTGCTGGAAGCGCAGCGGCTGGAGCAGCGCACCACCTTCGATCTGGAAATGATGGAAGCCACTGGCGCCTGCGCCGGCATCGAGAACTATTCGCGCTACTTGACCGGCCGCAAGCCGGGCGAGCCGCCGCCGACGCTGTTCGAATACGTGCCCGACAACGCGCTGGTGTTCTGCGACGAGAGCCACGTCACCGTGCCGCAGCTCGGCGGCATGTTCCGCGGCGACTTCCGCCGCAAGGCGACGCTGGCCGAATACGGCTTCCGCCTGCCCTCCTGCATGGACAACCGCCCGCTGCGCTTCGAGGAATGGGACGCCATGCGCCCGCAGACCATGGCGGTCAGCGCCACGCCCGGCGCCTGGGAGCTCAACGAGTCGGGCGGCGTGTTCGTCGAGCAGGTCATCCGCCCCACCGGCCTGATCGACCCGCCGGTGGAGGTGCGCCCGGCGCGCACGCAGGTCGACGACCTAGTCGGCGAGGTGCGGCAGGTGGCGGCCAAGGGCTACCGTTCGCTGGTCACCGTGCTGACCAAACGCATGGCCGAGGACTTGACCGAATATCTGCACGAGCAGGGCATCCGCGTGCGCTACATGCATTCCGACATCGACACGCTGGAGCGCATCGAGATCATCCGCGACCTGCGGCTCGGCGCCTTCGACGCGCTGGTCGGCATCAACCTGCTGCGCGAGGGCCTCGACATTCCGGAATGCGCGCTGGTCGCCATTCTCGACGCCGACAAGGAAGGCTTCCTGCGCAGTGAAACTTCGCTGATTCAAACCATCGGCCGCGCGGCGCGCAATGTCGACGGCCGCGTGCTGCTCTATGCCGACCAGATGACCGGCTCGATGCAGCGCGCCATCGAGGAGACCAGCCGCCGGCGCGAGAAGCAGGTCGAATACAACACCGCGCACGGCATCACGCCGGAAAGCATCAAGCGCTCGATTCACGACATCATGAACAGCGTCTACGAGCGCGACCACGTGCTCATTTCCACCGGCGGCGCCGGCGCGGAAGGCGAGTTCGCCGAGGCCGCCACCATCGGCCACAATCTGGAAGCGGTGATCGCCGACCTGGAGACGCGCATGCGCGAAGCCGCCGCCGATCTCGACTTCGAGCAGGCCGCGCGCCTGCGCGACGAGATCAAGCGCCTGCGGCAGACCGAGTTGGCTGTTTTGGACAACCCGACGGCAAAAAACCCTTCACCCTCCCCCTTGTGGGGAGTGTCGGCGCGCGAAGCGCGCCGGGGTGGGGGTAAAGACCGCCCCCACAAGCCTCACCTCGACGAGATGGGCATCGGCCTCTCGCACGAGGTGAAGCCGGCAAGAGCGGATAGTCCGCGCTCGACGCTGGGGAGGCCGGGTATGCGGGGTGGGTTTAAGAAAAGGGGCAGGTGAAGTGCCCAACGTGGGGTGGACAACTTTTACGCGTTTCGGAATAATGCTTGCCGCCGGACGGAAAATTCCTTGAATATTGAAGGTCAGGCCAGTTTTCTGAAATGGGCTGGCGGTAAACGGTGGCTTGTCAGCCGCTTTTCAACGTTGTTTCCAGACACTTTTGAAAATTATTACGAGCCTTTCGTAGGCAGCGGGTCGGTATTCTTTTGGCTTCGCCCGGAGCGCGGGTTAATTTCTGACGCAAATGCAGAACTGGTCAATTTATGTAAAGCCCTAAAAAAGCCCCGCACGAAGTCGAACGGATACTGAGAGCGCACGCTCGAGGGCACTCAACTTCGTACTATTACGAAATTCGAGCGGCGAAACCCAGAAGCAAAATCGCACAAGCTGCACGCACTCTCTATCTAAATCGCACGTGTTGGAATGGCCTCTATCGAGTTAACAAACGAGGTGAGTTCAACGTTCCACGAGGCACAAAAAATTCCGTAATTTTTGACACTGACGATTTTTCCATGATTTCAAAAATACTGAGACAAGTTCGAATCCGTTGTTGCGATTTCGAAGAAACTGTCAAACAAGCAAGAAGAGACGACTTTCTTTTCGTCGATCCGCCCTACACGGTGCGGCACAATAACAATGGCTTCATTAAGTACAATGAATCGATCTTTACCTGGAGCGACCAACTAAGGCTTCGAGATTCAATAAAGTTAGCTGCTAAGCGCGGCGCAAAAGTTCTTATAACCAATGCCAATCATCGTCCGATTCGCGATATGTACCGCGAACTGGGCGTTTTACACACACTACCCCGGGAATCGATAATTTCAGGCACACCAAGCGGCCGAAAAGAGACCACAGAACTAGCAGTTCAGATTAATTACTAGCATGCTTGGCGGCGTACCAATTATTCGAGACCTAAAACGCTGCCGCCGCAGCGATTTCAGCGAGGCGCTCAAAGAAGTATTCAACTCTTTTCTCTTGGCGCTAATCCCTATCTGGCTCGGAGCCGTTGTTTTGCTCCTAATTCGAAGCGCGTCGTTTCTACAATACGTCAGCGATTTTTTTACTTCCGGTGAAGCCCTTCTAGTTTCGACTGCACTGATCGGCCCGAACATTTATATCGTCACGAAGAGATATGATAGCTTTAGAAACTTCTCGATTTCTTTTCCGCAGGCTTGGTTCTTAACGGTCGTGTCGTTTGTACTTTGCATGATCACAGCAGAAATTTTCGGCTCGCAGCGAGTTTACGCTCAATTTAATCCGACGCCGAAGGAAGCGCTTTTCGATGCGGATCTTATGTTTCGTTTTTCGCTTGTAATTTTCTTAATTACCGCCGTTGCCCTTTATCTCGTTACTGTTTTTAAGAATTTCGCCGAGTCGGGGGCTGCTTCTGAAATGCGCTCCGATGAACAGGATTTTCTCGATGCGTGGAACGCAAAGAGCAAAGGGAAAGGACGGCGCAAATGATTAGTCCGCCTTTTCCAGTCGATCAGGACACGATTACGAAAAAGATCAAGGTTCTGAAAGCCCAACAACCAATCGGAGAGCTTTTTCTGGCAATTGTTGATTTAAACTCATTCAACAGATGACGCTTTTTGACGTTCGCCGTCGTATTGAGAAAGAACGAGATGTTGAAAAATATCTTGGCATTCAGCGACCCCTTAGCAAAAAACGCGTGCGGGACTTGAAAGACTATGTGAATTTCATCGACGCCACTTTTCCGACATCAATCATCCTGGCGGTAGATAGCGAATACGTAATCTATGACCAAAAAAAACAAGAACTCGCACTTTCAAACACAAGGAAAGGCAGCAAAAAACCCGATATCGCTTTCCGAAATTTGTGTCGAGTAATTGACGGACAGCATCGGATCGCCGGACTTGAGGGCTTTGAAGGCAAACATTTCGATGTTTTGGTTACGTTATTTGTCGGAAGTGACATTGCTGATCAAGCTCATGTGTTTGCGACTGTGAACCTGGAGCAAACAAAAGTTGGGAAGAGCTTGGCGATTGACTTGTTCGACTTGGCAAAAACCCGGAGTCCGATCAAAACAGCACACAACATTGCAATAGCGCTAGATAGCACGCGTGGAAGCCCATTCTATCATCGAATAAAACGTCTCGGTGTTGCGACCGAAGGCCGTGTTCAGGGGGACGAGGAGGGTCCGGGTGAAACGTTGACTCAAGCCACATTTGTAAATGCGCTTGTGCGATACATCTCGGATGATCCAAAACGAGATCGCGACCTGATGCTGAGGGGAGAAAAACTTGAGTTCGCAAGCGGCCCCGAGGACAGGCAATATTGCTTTAGGAACATGTTTATCCGAGGGAAGGACATCGAAATCGGCCGAATAATTGAACAGTATTTCTTCGCGGTTCAACGACGTTGGCCTGAGGCTTGGGCATACGGCGGGAAAGGCATAATGCTGAACCAGTCCAACGGATTCCGCGCTCTGATGAGGGTCTTCGGCCCAGCTTACAACGACTTGGCGTTACCGGGACAGCTCGTTGAAGCGCGTAGGTTTCTGGAGCTATTTAAGCGGGTAAAGGTGAAGTGGGATTATTTCACAGTCGAGCGCTTTAAGCCGGGCACAAGCGGTGAATCAAAATTGCGCGCTTACCTGATGGAGGAGATTTTCAACAAGTGATGCACGCTCCTGCGTTGCGAACGCCGCAGATCGCCGGTTTCGATTTGGGCGTACACGGCCTAGCCGCGGGAATCTTGAATATTGATTTTCATATTAAAGGCTGTTGACAATAATTCTAATAGAGATTATATTCCTATTCATCCCACCCATCCACGAGGGCGTTCTCATGAGACGTCATGGTGAGCGGGGTGGGTGCGGCGCCCGCGGGCGGGGATAAACGTGATCCCCGCACCCGGGAGGCCCTGGCCAGCCGTCCGCCGGCATTAAGACCGGCTGCCTTCAATGGCTGGACGCGGCGGGAACGAAGGGCGGCGGAAGCCGCCCGGATAAGGGGTGCTCATAGCGCGCGCCCCCTGCGTCCCGCCCGGAAGCTACGGCGCCGGGGACAGAAAAGCCGCGATGGAGCGCCGCGGGGCGCGCACCCTTCGCCAAGGGTGCCCGCGCTTCGAAGCGCAAACGAGGGACGCAAACGGCGTCCGCTTGTTTGCGCGGCGCGGATCGGTTGGATGCGCCATGCGGCGCTCCA
>Ga0307417_10000181_pt1 | contig 26897 bp, 33 predicted proteins | sample SalMarWE160210MG_2_FD_202514 | JGI IMG/M metagenome (GOLD analysis project Ga0307417, IMG submission 202514) | Salt marsh sediment microbial communities from the Plum Island Ecosystem LTER, Massachusetts, United States - WE1602-10 | ecosystem: Environmental > Aquatic > Marine > Intertidal zone... | reverse complement strand
AAGTTAGCTAAACTGGTACCACTACCGAACCTCAAAGCGGCATGAGATCAGGCCAGATGGCAAACCGGCGTACCGCCGAGCATGATCTGCTCGATCTACTTGCCGACTAAATCAACAGAATCGACCCGAAGCGGACCACACTAAAGACGCGTAAAAGAGCGACTAGTTGGCTCTGCCGGTGCGTTCAGTTTTTGAATCGGGAACTTGTACGCGCGGCTTTTTCGGCGAAATCGTCCCCGTCACATCGATCGAAGTCGCCTGGGTCTGCCTGTATTCGCGAGCAAACAGAACAGACCCGACGACAATGCCGCCGAAAAATACTGCGACGAAAGCTAAACCAAGCAGGCTTGGAGGATGCGGATCAACGCCCCACAATTGCTTTTCTAGGAGCGCTTTGTCGCGCCGATTCATCCTCATCGTGAACACTCGATATGCTGCTGCCGCACCCGACATTTAGCCAATGTTCTTAAAAAGACGTAAATAGAAGGCTGCCCGGCTTGAAGCGGAGAAATTTTTTCTCCGTCATCAGCTTAGTATCGTCTTGAGGCGTGCCGCCTCGACCGCGCGGAGCGGTCTTTCTTTTTGCGCTTTACCGTCAACGTTGCTCTCGTGCGCTGACGAAGTGATCGAATAGGGATGCAAATTGCTGCGGCGCATGAGTTCGCAAGTGGCCCATCGCGACCGTCGCCGCACCGCAGCATCATGTCTGGTGTTAGGAGCAAAGCGGATGCAATTTTTTGCATAGCGAACACCGCTTTTTGGTCGCGAACGACCCACTTCAAACGGCACTGTCTCGATATTAATATACACGTTGCGGCTGGTTGAAGACCGGCGATGTGATAGGCTCACCTGCTTTGAGCAAACCTACGGGTCGTAACGAACTCTCGATGTACTAACACTGTCGCTGCCGAATTTATCGTGGGGGTGAATAGATGCGAACGATAGTTTCTTATCTTCTGCTGCTCAGCTTGTCGTCCGTCGCTCATGCGCAAAAGGTAAAGATTGAGCGCATTGATATTGTAGGAAAAGGGATTTACCAGGTTGCCGTCGGCAAATTGACGCCGAATAAGCGGACGCCCACGGGCGTTATTACTTCCGTGCAAAATGCGACAAAGATTGAAAACACGACAACGGTGCATGCGCGCATCGGAGTGGAGTTCGGAATCCAGTACGTCATCGTCGGCGTGCCGAAGGGCGCACAGGTGCCAATCCGAATCGTGAACGTCTATCCAAAGCAAGGGCTGCGCAATCCTAAAACTCGCGAGACTTTTCGGCGCGTAGAAATCGTGCGGAATAAGATCATCGGCGACGTCGTTTATACCGGCTACGCCTTCGAGAACGCGTGGGAGACCGTGCCCGGCGTTTGGAAATTCGAGCTCTGGCACAAGAATCGCAAGCTAGCGGAACAGCGCTTCACGGTCACGAGACCCTGAATGTACGCGTGTCTGCAAGTGGCCTTAACGGACACGGCGGGATAGTCGAAGTCGGTCCGCCTTCGGCCAAAGCGGACCGGTCACCGCCGTGCAGTGGCCTTTTCCGGCGAGTGGCCACTGCCGGTCAAGCTGCTCAAAGGCTGGCTGCCGTGCGACATGGCCGGCGACTGTAGGCTGCTGGCGACGGCATCGGCCATTCCGTTATTGTCATTCGCAAAAATTTGGGCGCAAATTGCAGGGTATAGTGCTGCCCGAGCTGCCGCTCACCGTGACCCCGGCCTTGAGGAGTTCCGCCATGCCGATGGACGCCCGCGAGATCGAGCGCCTGATCAAGACGCGCATCCCGGACGCGGTAGTGACCATCCGCGACCTCGCCGGCGACGGCGATCATTACGCGGCCACGGTGATTTCCGCCTCCTTCAAGGGCAAGTCGCGGGTGCAGCAGCATCAGCTGGTCTACGAGGCGCTCAAAGGCCAGATGGGCGGCGTGCTGCACGCGCTCGCTTTGCAGACCGGCACGCCGGAAACCTGATGTCGCGCGTCAAGACGCTGGCGCCCGCCGGCGCCATCAAGCCGACCGGGACCTGGAGCCTGGGCGCGCGCGCCGGCGACTTCGTGTTCGTGGCCGGCATGCGCGGCATCGACCCGGCGACCAACACCATCGTCGGCCCCGAGGAAGCGCGGGTTCGGCAGGCTTATACGAACATGAAGGTGATCGCGGAATCCGAGGGTGCCACACTGGCCGACTGCGTGCGGATCGTGGTCTATGTCACCGACATGACCCGTCTGCGCCCGCTGGTGAACAAGATTCAGCAGGAATTCTGGAGCGGCGGGCCCTATCCGCCGCGCACCATTGTGGAGGTCTGCCGCCTCAATCAGGACGACATTGTCGAGGTGGAAGGCACCTTCTACGCCCCGAAATAGGCCGGATTTTACGCCATTTGCCCTTGGGGTGGCGGGCCCATCTGGGTTACATATATCGAAAGCAAGGCGGCGCGCCGCCGCAAAGGACGAAATTCCATGGGCATCGAGCAGTTCATCGACAATGAAGTGAAGGCCAATGACGTGGTGTTGTTCATGAAGGGCACCCCGCAATTCCCGATGTGCGGATTTTCCGGCCAGGTGGTGCAGATCCTCGACCACCTCGGCGTCGCCTATAAAGGCGTCAACGTGCTGGAATCCGACGAAATCCGTAACGGCATCAAGGCCTTTTCCAACTGGCCGACCATCCCGCAGCTCTACGTGAAAGGCGAGTTCGTCGGCGGCTGCGACATCATCCGCGAGATGTTCCAGGCCGGCGAATTGCAGCAGGCGCTGAAAGACAAGGGCGTTTCCGTCAGCCAGACCGCCTGAGCGCGCGCCGGTCAACCGCCACAGACGGCCTCATGCACAGAAGCGGCCCGCCGTCTCCGGCGCGCCGCCTTGCCTTCATTGCATCACAGCGTTAGTCGCGTGCCCGTCGGCGCGTGCCACTGGCCGGATTAAGCCGGCGCATGGCCAGATAGATGATCGCCAGCACGATCACGATGCCGAGCAGGCCAGAACTGGCGCCGGCGGAGAATTTGGTCACGTTGTCGGCGACCGAGACCACATAGGGGCCGGCATCCTTCCCCAGCAGCAGGAAGGTCAGCACGAGCGCCAGCACGGTCAGGAAAGCCAGCTCGACGAACTCCCACAAGACGCGTTTGGCAGTGGCCGCGAATTTCCACATGGCACAAACCCCAGGGTGGCGGGGAGCCCCCGCAGCGGGGGCCTACAAACGAACCTGCTGAGGTGGTGGGGAGCTTTGCGACCCCCCACCAGTCGCCCCAACGGTTTCAACATGACCCGGCCGCGCACGGCCGAACGCGTCAACGTCAGTTGAGCTGCCGGTTCTGGAACAGCCAGAAAATGATCCCAAGGGTGATCAAGCCGACCAGGCCGTTCGAGCCCAAATCCTTGACCCAGCCCATAAGATTATTGGTCACGGCGCCGAAGAAGGGGAGGTTCGAACCCACGAGAATGGCCAGCACGATTGCCAGCGCAAGCAGCATCAGCCCCAGCTCGGTCAACGCACCGACCCAGTTCTTGATGGTATCGATCGCTTTCATAGCGAATTCTCCCTAGAGATGCCCCCGATTCGAGGACGCGCAAAACTACCGCAGCGCCACCACTAAATGTAGGAAAAAGTAAGGAGCCTCCTACTAAATTTATGTGCATTACGGGGATTTCTGGGAAAAAACCGTTTGCAACTCAGCCGCTCGGCGACCTTTGCTCGTGCCGATTCGCTGATGCCGAAAACAAAATCCCCGCCGTTGGGCGGGGATTCTTTCGCGTTTTAAAGGGGTTGTCTGGCCTGGCCGGCCGAGGCGCCGGTCAGCGCGAATAATATTCCACCACCAGATGCGGCTCCATCTGCACCGGGTAGGGCACGTCAGAATAGCCGGGCACGCGCGCGAGCTTGGCGGTCAGCTTGGAGCCGTCGACCTCGATGTAGTCCGGCACGTCGCGCTCGGGCAGGCCCTGCGCCTCCAGCACCAAAGCGAGCTGCTTGGACTTCTCCTTGACCTCGACCACGTCGCCGACCTTCACCCGGTAACTCGGGATGGTGACGCGGCGGCCGTTCACCTTGATGTGGCCGTGGTTGATGAACTGGCGCGCGGCGAACACGGTCGGCACGAATTTGGCGCGGTAGACCACCGCATCGAGCCGGCGCTCCAGCAAGCCGATCATGTGGGCGCCGGAGTCGCCCTTCATGCGGATGGCGGTGTCGTAGATGCCGCGGAACTGCTTCTCGGAGATGTTGCCGTAATAGCCGCGCAGCTTCTGCTTGGCCTTGAGCTGCACGCCGTAGTCGGAGAGTTTGCCCTTGCGGCGCTGGCCGTGCTGGCCGGGGCCGTATTCGCGCCGGTTCACCGGGCTCTTCGGGCGACCCCAGATGTTCTCGCCCATCCGGCGGTCGATCTTGTATTTGGATTCCATGCGCTTGGTCATCGCGTCCTCAAATCGTTTGTATTTTGGTGAGGATCGCGCCCTCCTCTGTCCCGGAACTCGCCGGGACCGACAGGCAGGACCTCGAAAGCGCAAGGCCTTGCCACGGGTCGCGAAACTTGACCGGGAGGCACGAAACCCCCCGGGCGATGGGTATCTAGGGGGCTATGGGGCTGCTGTCAAACCGGCGCCCGCGGCCTTTTCGGCTGCCTGGAAGCCATAGCCGACGAGCGCGGCCGCCAGCTTGGGCGAGGGCGCGCGGCCGGAGGTAAAGGCGATGCGCGGGGCTGAGGGCGGGGATGAGGCGGCCGGGCGGTCGTGCAGCAGGTCGGCGACGCGCCGCGCGATCGCGGGCGCGGGATCTAGCCATTCGACCGGCCAGGGGGCAACCTTGCGGAAGCGCTCGATCAGCAGCGGGTAGTGGGTGCAGGCAAGCACCACGGTGTCGGTACGCCGGTCTTGTGTCTCGACAAAGCAGGAGACGATCTCGGCGGCAATCTGCGCGTCAGCGACCGGCTCGCCGGCGAGCTCGGCTTCCGCAAAGCCTGCGAGCCTCGGCGAGCCCGCCAGCAAGACGTCGCAGCCGCCGGCGAATTCACGGATCAGTGCACGGGTATATTCGCGGGAGACGGTTGCCCGCGTACCGAGCACCGCGACGCGCTGGGTCGTCGACTGCGCGCAGGCCGGCTTGATCGCCGGCACGGTGCCGACAAAGGGCACGGTGAAACGCGCGCGCAAGGCGGCGAGCGCCAGCGTCGAGGCGGTGTTGCAGGCGACCACCACCAGGTCGGGCGCATGCCGTGAGATCGCGTCGTCGAGCACTTCGGTCACGCGTGCGATCAGCGCGTCCTCGGCGAGGTCGCCATAAGGAAACGCGGCATCGTCCGCCACATAGACGAGGCGGGCGTCGGGGCGCGCGGCGGCGACCTCGCGGAAAACGGTCAGGCCGCCGAGGCCGGAGTCGAAGACGAGGATGGTGGCGGGGTCCCTCACGGACATGCGGCAGCTAAAACACGGGGCCCGGCGCGTGACAATGGGTCGCAGCCGGGACCGGACGCTCCGATCCGTTAAATGTCCGAGGGCGAACCAAGCCGCGCGTTAACCGTTCGATTACCGGAGCGGGGTGACACGCAACGCGAACCACGGACGGGAACATAGCATGCGATTGAAACAATTTGCGCTCGCCGCCGGCATTCTCCTGGTGTCGGCGAGCACCGCCGCCGCGGCGATGGTCACGAACCCTCTCAATCTGCGCCGCGGACCCGGTACGCAGTTTGGCGTGATCGCGACCATGCCGCCCGGCGCGCGCGTCGACGTGCTCGAATGCGGCGGCGCCTGGTGCCGCGTGGCTTGGCGCGGCATCGAAGGCTTTGCCAGCGCCAGCTATCTTGCGGGCGGTGAGCGTGTCTATGCCTATGAGCCGGCGCCGGTCTACGTCGCGCCGCCGCCGGTCGTGAGCTTTGACTACGGCTGGGGCCCGCGCTGGCATGATAGTTGGCGCGGTCGCGATTACGGGCGCCGGGATTACGGCCATCACAGGCGTCATCACTGAGGCGGTACGGAAGGCGCGCGTGTAAACTAGCGCGTTGCGTGCGCCAGCAATTGCCCGAGCATCAGCAGGCCTTGCGGCCAGAAGCCGAGCCGCGAGTCCGCATTGATGTGGCCGAGCTCGCCAGCAAAGCAGAAGTCGGCGCCCCAGTTTTCGGCAAATTCCTTGGCGCGCGCGAGCGTCACGTAGGGATCGTTGGCGCTCGCCACCACCAGCGCGGGCACCGGAAACTTCGCCAAGGGCATCGGCGCAAAATCGCGCACGCCCGGCAAGTGCTCCGGCAAATCAACGTCGGTCGGTGAAACCAGGAAGGCCGCGGCCACGCGGCCGGGGCGGTTGCGCTTTGCCCAATGGGCGGCGAGCGAACAGGACAGGCTGTGGCAGATCAGCACCGTCGGCCGCGTGCCGTCGGCAATTGCGATCTCGAGCCGCTCCAGCCATTTCGGCAGAGTCGGCCCGTCCCAGTCGTCCTGCAAGACGCGGGTTGCATAGCGGAAAGCGAGGCACCAATAGGACTGCCAGTGATTGATGCCGGAATTGCTCAGCCCCGGCAGCACCAGAAAATCGAAATTTTCCGTTGCGTCAAGCACGGGTCAAGTGTTTCCGAACACGCGAGCAAAGATCGTATCGACGTGCTTGAAATGGTGGTCGAGGTCGAATAGGGCAGCGAGCTCCTGCTCGCTTAATTTCGCGAGCACGTCCTTGTCGGCTTTCAGCAGCGCGAGGAAATCACTCTCGCTGCCGTCCCACACCTTCATGGCGTTGCGCTGCACCAGGCGGTAGGCGTCCTCGCGCGGGACGCCTTTTTGCGTGAGCGCGATCAGCACGCGCTGCGAATGGATCAAGCCGCCGAGCTTGTCGAGGTTCTTCTGCATAGCGGCGGGATAGACCACGAGCTTGTCGATGATGGAGGCTAAGCGCGCCAGCGCGAAGTCGAGCGTGACCGTCGCATCGGGCCCGATCATGGGTCGTGTAATATTGAACCTGAGTGTTCTACAGTGTGAGGGCCTTCTGAATCTCGGCTTTAGCCCAATCGAATGCCCAGGCTGCGCGTATAGCAAAGCCGCGCCGGCCGTCTTCGCCGAAAAACAGACCGGCCCATTGCGCCGGCGTGTCGTCAGTGAGGACCCAGCTTCCGGAGTCACCTCCGACCGGTACGACGGTTGTCAATTGGCCGAGCTTGCCGCCGAAAGGGCCCCGCGGTTCGGGTACTAGTTCGATTGCGTCACGGAAACAGTAGCTATTGCCGCCGGACTTGAACTGGTAACTGATGCAAAGCGAGCCGAGCTTATACCGGCTAAATGGTGTCTCTGCGCCGCGCATGACAACGTTGAGGCCCTGCGACAATTGGGATGCCACGCTGGCCAATGACGAATTAGCGCTCGGCGAGGCAAGTTTAACTAGCGAACAGTCCAACATGTTCACGTCAGGGCCGTTGCCCGGATATGTGGCGGGAAAACGTAAGTTGACCGGGTCACATACGACGTTGTCCGGGAGGGACACCAGCGTGCTGTTAGCTACGCAGGTTCCGAGGTGCTGACCAAGGTCATCACTAACAGCATCATGTTGTTGCGCGACGTGGCTGCACGTGACACCATAGCAGGTGCCGTCATTGGAATGCAGAAATCCTCCGAGCGTGCCGGTGCGCGACGGATCAATGCGAATTCTATCGCCGCCGGCAAACGCAAGGCGGGCTGGCGGACGCTCTTCGATACGGGCAAAGACCTTAGATTCAGATACGATGCCGACCAGCGTGCGCAACTGCTGGGTCTCATCGATGCTCTCGCTGCCCTCGGCTGGAGCGCGCAGCGGTCGGTGCGCCACTGTGAGGATCACCGGTAACCGCGGTCGCGAACCAGCTACGTTTAACCACAACTGTTCCCATTCTTTGATTTGACGGCGCAGGTCGCGGCGGCGATAGCCTTGGTAGATTGGCAAGATTGGATCAAGCCACAGCATTGCGCTGATGACGTCGCCGTACGTTAGTTGCGCGAAATATTGCAAGCGGTTGCGGCGCTCAGCCGGCCACAGCGCCCGATCGATCAGGCCATCTTCCAGGTCATAAAAGATAGACCAGAGCGGATCGACATCGAGTGTGAAGCCGGAAACAATCGGCATTCTTGCCGCACGCGCCACGATTTCGCGCAGTGGGCTTTCTTCGAAATACGCACGCAAATCGTCATAGGTCGGCATATCGCAACATCTTGTTTGTATGCCTGTGTATTAGCGAGGCTCGAAAAGTCCTGCCACGAAAGTGAAGATGGGTGCGAGAAGTCCAGCGAGCAAAACGTGGTACCAGTGGTGAAGTACGAAGAGCGATCCGCCCAACATGTAGGCCCACACCGCAAAAGCGATCGTTCCAAGCGTAGCGTGTAAGCCCCACGGCTGCCCATTCAGTCGCCGTGAATAGAGATAAATCGGTGTACCGATCAGTCCGAGCAGGAACAGACCCCAAGGTCCGAATGTTAGTAGCCAATCCCCCGCGACTTTCGTTTTCCCGGCGGCATCGATGCCGTAATACGATGTGAGCAGGTGGTCTGTGAAAGCGTAGAGAGCGATCGACTCCGCTGGGATATATTTGATCAGGCGGTCATTATAACTGTCGGCGGTCGGAACGCCGCCCGCAGCTAGTCTTCCGATAGCTGATTGGGACACTATGAGACGAGCCATCACTGCCGCTCCTCTACAACCTATAGAGGAGTAATAGCGTTCTTGCGCGCCGAACGCAATATGGATTTAGCGTTTCCCGAACACGCGCGCGAAGATCGTATCGACGTGCTTCAAGTGGTGATCGAGGTCGAAATTGGCCTCGAGCTCCTTCTCGCTCAGCTTGGCGCGCACATCCTTGTCGGCTTTGAGCAGCGCTAGGAAATCGTTCTCGTCGCCGCTCCACACCTTCATGGCGTTGCGCTGCACGATGGCGTAGGCGTCGTCGCGCGCCACGCCTTTCTGCGTGAGCGCGATCATGACGCGCTGGGAATGGATGAGGCCGCCGAGCTTGTCGAGGTTCTTCTGCATGGCGGCGGGATAGACCACGAGCTTGTCGATGATGCCGGCGAGCCGCGCCAGTGCGAAATCGAGCGTCACCGTGGCGTCCGGCCCGATCATGCGTTCGACCGAGGAATGCGAAATGTCGCGCTCGTGCCAGAGCGCCACATTCTCCATCGCCGGCAACGCATAGGCGCGCACCATGCGCGCCAGGCCCGTCAGATTTTCCGAAAGCACCGGGTTGCGCTTGTGCGGCATGGCGGAGGAGCCCTTCTGCTTCTCGGAGAAGAACTCTTCGGCCTCCAGCACCTCGGTGCGCTGGAGATGGCGGATCTCGGTGGCGAGGCGCTCGATCGACGAAGCGACCACGCCGAGCGTGGCGAAATACATGGCGTGGCGGTCGCGCGGAATAATCTGGGTGGAGATCGGCTCGAGCCGCAGCCCCATGGCCTTGGCGACATGCGCCTCCACGCGCGGGTCCACTTGCGCAAAGGTGCCGACCGCGCCGGAAATTGCGCAAGTCGCGACCTCCTCGCGGGCGGCATGCAGGCGGCGGCGGGCGCGGGCGAATTCGGCATAGGCATAAGCGAGCTTGAGGCCGAAGGTGGTGGGCTCGGCATGGATACCGTGCGAGCGCCCGACCGTCGGCGTCAGTTTGTGCTCGTGAGCGCGGCGCTTGAGCGCCGCGAGCAGCGCATCGACGTCGGCGATCATAATGTCGGCGGCGCGCACCAGCTGCACGTTGAAGCAGGTATCGAGCACGTCGGATGAGGTCATGCCGGCGTGCACGAAACGCGCTTCCGGGCCGACGATTTCGGTGAGGTGGGTGAGGAAGGCGATGACGTCGTGCTTGACCTCCGCTTCGATTGCGTCGATGCGGGCGACGTCGAATTTGGCGGCCTTGCCTTTCTCCCAGATTATCTTGGCGGCTTCCTTGGGGATGACGCCGAGCTCGGCCATGGCGCTGGCGGCATGCGCCTCGATTTCGAACCAGATGCGGAACTTTGTTTCCGGCGACCAGATCGCGGTCATCTCGGGGCGGGAATAGCGGGGGATCATGGGAGGACCTGCACCGTCTCTCTCCTCATGGTGAGGAGCCGCGCGCAGCGCGGCGTCTCGAACCATGAGGCCCTCACTTCCGGGGCCTCATCCTTCGAGACGCGCTTCGCGCTCCTCAGGATGAGGATCGTGGTTTTCACGCCGCTTCCCCGCGCGCCAACGCTGCCGCGTTGCGGATGGCATCGATATTGGCCTTATAGTTGCCGCCCACATTGCCGCCCTTAAACACGGCGGAGCCGGCGACCAGCACATTGGCGCCGGCGCGCACCACGTCGGCGGCATTGGCGGCGGTGATGCCGCCGTCAACCTCGATGTCGATCGGGCGCGCGCCCACCATGGCGCGTAGTGCGCTGATCTTGTCGAGCGCGGAGGGAATGAAGGCCTGGCCACCGAAGCCGGGATTGACCGACATGACCAGCACGAGATCGACCAGGTCGATGACGTTCTCCAGCGTGGAAACCGGCGTGCCGGGATTGAGCGTGACGCCGGCCTTCTTGCCGAGCGCGCCGATTGCCTGCAGCGAGCGATGGATATGCGGGCCGGCCTCCACATGCACGGTGATGATGTCGGAGCCGGCCTTGGCGAAGGCTTCCAGATAAGGATCGCAAGGGCTGATCATCAGATGCACGTCGAAGGTTTTCTTGCTGACCGGGCGGATCGCCTGCACCACCGCTGGCCCGATCGAGATGTTGGGCACGAAATGCCCGTCCATCACGTCGACATGGATCCAGTCGGCACCGGCGGCTTCGACCGCGCGCACCTCTTCGCCCAATTTGGCGAAGTCGGCCGAAAGAATCGACGGCGCGATAATCAGCGGGCGCATGACACTCTCCGGATGCCGTTCGCGTAACACGCGGCGCGCCGCCGGGCAACGCAGCCGACGCTGACGTGCTTAAGGCCGTCTTTTGTTTCCCTTAACCCGGCAAGAATTGCCGGCCGGCAGGGCGGAAAGCGCCGCGCGCGGCCGGGCGACTGTGGAAAACCTCAAGCGGGACGCGGGTTTTTGGTTGGCCGCGGGTGTGGCGCGAGCTTTGCATCGTGCCGTGGCAAGCAAGCGCCGGTACGGCCGGCGCGTTCAAGGAGCGCTGCCATGTTCGGCTCGATCGGTCTCGCGCTGGGTGCGGTGTCAACGATCACGTCGTTGATTGAAGCCGCTGCTGGCAGCATCAGCCAAGCGGCGGCCGGGAAACAGCCGCCGGCGGTCGACCAGACGTTCAGCCCGGCAACGACGGCCGCCGCGCAATCTTATGCCGCACCGAAAGACCCGGGCGTCGTGATCCCGAAATTCGACGAGCGCACGCAAGCCACGCTGCTCGCCTTTCAGGAGATGCACCGCGGCGGCTAGTCGGCGGCGAGCCGCCGCGCCAGCGGCCTGAGCAGATGCGGCAGCAGATAGATCGGGAACTGCGCCAGCGCGAAATAGAGCCAGGCCACGTCGGGCACTGCAAAGCCAATCGCCGCCAGCATTAATCCAATATTACGGTTGCCGGCGATCAGGCCGATGGCGAAGGCGCGGGAGCGCCCGGCGCGTGCGAACACGAGCGCGGTGACCGCGATCAGGGCGAGCGCGAGCGCGAAGGCGGTCAGCGTGAGGCCGAGGACCAAGAGCGGATCACTGCGGAAATGATCGGCGACGCCGTCCATGGCGGCGACCGCGAATAGGAACATGGCGATCACGCTCAAGCCGTCGATGGCCAAGCGCTGCGCTTCGATGAAGGTGCGGCCGGCCACGCGGCGGATGATGGCGGCGGCCGCCGCCGAGCCGGCGATGATCAGGAACAGCCGCAGCCCGAAGGCAAGCGGCGAGGCGAGCGCGGTGCCGAGGAAGATGTGAGTGAACAGGCCGGCGGTGAGCGGCGTAATCGCCGTGCACAAGATCATGCTCGCGAGCGTCAACGTGACATCGAGCCCCATCAGCGCGGCCAGCGCCGGCGAGGACATCAACCCGGGCGCCGACATTTGCAGCACCAGCATGAAGAATAAGCCGGGCATGCGCTGCTGGACGCCGAATGCGACAAACAACGTGCCGAGCGCGGCCGGCACTACCACCATGACCCATAAGGTGGCGGCGGCGATCAGCCCTGGCCGCGTCATGTGATGACGCAGCTCGGCCGGGTCCATGCGCAGGAAGGCGAGGACGAGGATCGCGACGATGGCCGGCCCCAGCAGCGGCTTGCACGCGGCGGCGAGGCCGGGCACGAACAGGCCGACGAACAGCGAGGCCGCCACCACCAGCGTGCCGTGGCGGCCGACAAGGCTAAGCGCCGCCGCGGGCACGCGAAGCAAATGCATGGCTTAAAAGGCTCCCGACTCGCATCCTTGATAGCGATTCCGGGGAGGGCGATCCATATATAAGGCCCGAGCGCGCAGGAGCAGGAGACAGGCGTGGCACGCACCGATGCGATCGTTCTCGGCGCCGGCACCGTCGGCACTTGCGCGGCGCTGCATCTCGCCATGCGGGGCTTGAGCGTTGCGCTGGTCGACCGCGCCGGCGTGGGCGAGCAGACCTCCTTCGGCAATGCCGGCATTATCGAAGGCAACACCGTATTCCCGCCGGCTTTTCCGTCCGATGTCGGTGCGCTAGCGCGCATCGCGCTCAACCGCGCGGGCGAGGCTAATTATCATCCCTCGTTTCTGCCGAAGATCGCGCCGTGGCTGCTGGCCTTCCGCGCCGCCTCGCAGCCGAAACGGCTGGTCGAGACCGCGCATCTGATCCGCCCGCTGTTTGCCAGCGCCGTGCGCGAGCACGAAGCCTTGCTGGCGGAAGCCGGCGCTACGCATTTCCTGCGCAAGACCGGCTGGCTCAAAGTCTATCGCAACGAACGCAGCTTTGCCCGTTTGCGGCGGGAATTCGAGCTCGCCGCAGAATTCGGCTTGCTCTTGCAGGCGCTCGACTTAGGCGGTGCGCAGGCGCTGGAGCCCTCGCTCAGTCCGGTGTTCAAGCACGCGGTGTTCTGGCCGCAGGCGGCGAGCGTAAGCAACCCTTACGGCGTTACGCGCGCCTATGCGGCGAGTTTTCGCGCGCTCGGCGGAGTGATGGTTGCAGGCGATGCGCGCTCGCTGCACCGGAGCGGGCAGCACTGGCGGGTGGAGACCGACGAAGGCGGCCTCGACGCGCCTGAGGTGGTAGTTGCGCTCGGGCCATGGGCCGGCGACCTGCTGGCGAATTTCGGCTTGCGGCTGCCGCTGGCGATCAAGCGCGGCTATCACCGGCATTTTACGGCGCAAGGTAATGCCGCGCTGTCGCGGCCGCTGCTCGATGCTGATGTCGGCTATGTGATCACGCCGATGGAGATGGGCATCCGCATGACCACCGGCGTCGAATTCGCCGCGCGCGACGCGCCGCCCTCGCCGGTGCAGTTCGACCGGGTGATGGGCCAAGCGCGCGAGCTATTTCCACTCGGCGCGCGCGCCGACCAGACGACTTGGATGGGTTGCCGGCCGTGCTTTCCGGATTCGCGTCCGGTGATCGGCCGCGCCCCGGGCTTGAACGGGGTGTGGCTGGCGATCGGCCACGCCCATTGGGGGCTGACGCTCGGGCCTGCGACGGGGCGCATGATTTCTGAGATGATGATGGGCGATATGCCGTTCGTCGATCCGGCGCCGTACCGGGCGGAACGGTTTCTTTCTTAGTCGCGGTTATTTGGCAAACTTGTCCTTCCAACTCGGTAGCGCGCCGGGGAAGGGAAGGGCCGTTGCTTCGTAGACGCCGCGGGCCACCGCGCGCGCCATCACATTGGCCGCCAGCATGCCGAGCGCGGCGAGACCATAGGTTTGATCGGCGAGCAGTTTTGCGCCCATCGCTGCCGAAAAGACCGTGTCGCCGTCGAGCGGTGTGTGCACCGGATAGATGGCGCGCGCGAGCCCATCCTGCGCCATGACGGCGATGCGGTTGCACTGCGCTTTGGTCAGCTTGGCGTCAGTGGCGATGAGCGCAATGGTGGTGTTTTCGTTCGGTCCCCCTTTGGCGCGGATTTTCAGATCGGACGACGAGAACGCTTGCGGCCAGCCACGCCCGCCGAATTCTTGTGACCGCTCGAACGGTGCCGCCCAGAAATGCGGTCCTTCGCCGACGATCGTGCTGCCGACCGCGTTGACTACCACCAGTGCCCCAACCGTAATGCCGTCGGCTGTCGTCGCCGAAGCGGAGCCGACCCCGCCCTTGAGCGTTGCGGTGGTGGCGCCGAGGCCGGCGCCAGCGCTGCCCAGCGCGAAATCGGCGCCGGCGGATTTCGCCGCCTCGTAGCCGAGCTCGCGGTACGACGGATACCGGCCCCAGTTTTTATCGCCGCCATTGAGCAGGTCGAACATGATCGCCGCCGGCACGATCGGCACTACGGCATCACGGATGCGGAAGCCGCGCCCTTGCTCGCGCAAGTACGCTTGCACGCCGGAAGCGGCGTCGAGCCCGAAGGCCGAGCCGCCCGAGAGCACGATGGCGTCGATGCCTTCCACGGTCTGCGCCGGATCGAGCAGCGCGGTTTCGCGCGTGCCCGGCCCGCCGCCGCGCACGTCGACGCTCGCCACCACCGCAGCATCGAACACCACCGCCGTCGCGCCGGAGCCGAGCTTGCCGTCGCCGGCATGGCCGACCCGCACACCCGTAATATCGGTGATGAGATTGCGCCCTTTCGTCATCGCATCACCGCTTATCACATCCGCGCCATCGCGGTCAGGGGCACCTTGCCATCGCCACATTGGGACGTGCATGTAGCCGCCCATGCATGGTGACGTTACCCTCGCGGCCGCTCTCATTGCGGGCCTGGTCAGCTTCCTCTCCCCTTGCGTGCTGCCGCTGGTGCCGCCCTATCTGGTGTTCCTGGCCGGTACCTCGCTGGAGCGCTTTGCCGACCAGGAACCGGAGCCCCGCGTCAAGCGCGAAACCGTGGCGGCAGCGCTCTTGTTCGTGCTCGGCTTCTCCACGGTGTTCGTGGCGCTCGGCGCCAGCGCCAGCGTCATTGGCTCGCTGCTCCGCGCTTATTCGGGATCGCTTGCCACCATTGCCGGCGTGGTCATCATCGTGATGGGCCTCCACTTCCTCGGCGTCACGCCGATTGCCTTGCTGCACCGGCAGAAGCGGCTGGAGGTCGCCAAGCCGGTCGGGCTGTGGGGCGCCTATGTCATCGGCTTGGCGTTTGCCTTTGGCTGGACGCCGTGCATCGGGCCGATCCTGGCGGCGATCCTGGCGGTGGCGGCCTCCGAGCAGACGGTCGCTAAAGGCGCCGGCCTGCTGGCGGTCTATTCGCTCGGCTTAGGAATCCCCTTCATCATCGCCGCCTTCGCGATCGAACCGTTCGCGGCCTTCCTGGCGCGCTTCAAGAACTATCTGCATCGAGTCGAGCAGGCGATGGGCGCTCTCTTGGTGCTCACCGGCATCGCCTTTTTGACCGGCAGCATCAACCAGATGAGCGTCTGGCTGTTGGAAACGTTTCCGGTGCTGGGCAAGATCGGGTAACCGAAAAGAAAAAACCCGCCGCGGAAACCGCGGCGGGTCGATTGCGATGATACTTCTGCGAAGCGACTATTCGACTTCGGCGTATTTACCGTTCGACCACTTATAGAAAACGTAGTCGAGCTTGGTGATGTCGCCCTTCTTGTCGTAGCCGATTGGGCCCAGCACCGTGTTCCACTTGCCGGCCTTGATGGTGGCGGCGACCTTCTTGGGATCGGTGGTCTTGGCCTTCTTGACGGCCTGCGTCCAGACCTGCAGGGCGGCGTAGGTGTAGAGCGTATAGCCCTCCGGATCGATGCCCTTGGCCTTGAAGCTCTTGACCACCTTGGCGGCGGTTGGGCGCTTGCGCGGGTCGGGACCGAAGGTGAACAGCATGCCCTCGCCGGCTTCGCCGGTGATCGACCAGAACTCGTTGGTGGCGAGTGCGTCACCGGAGATCATCTGGCTCTTCATGCCCTGCGCGCGCATCTGGCGCAGGATCAGGCCGGCTTCGGTGTGATAGCCGCCGACATAGACGACGTCGATCGAGGCCGCCTTCATGCGCGAAACCAGAGCGTTGAAGTCCTTCTCGCCCGCGGTGTAGGCCTCGTACATCGTTTCCTTCAGGCCGGCCTTGTTGATCGCCTTCTTGGTCTCGTCGGCGAGGCCTTTGCCGTAGGTCGACTTGTCTTGCAGAATGGCGACTTTCTTGCCCTTGTAGTGCGAGGCGATGTACTTGCCGGCGACCGCGCCTTGCTGGTCGTCGCGGCCGCAGACGCGGAATGTGTTCCACATGCCGCGTTCGGTGAACTTCGGATTGGTCGAGGCGGGGGTAATTTGCAGCACGCCGGCTTCGGCATAGACATCGGAGGCGGGGATCGACGAGCCCGAGCAGAAGTGTCCGTCGACGAACGGCACTTTCATGCCGACCAGCTTCTCGGCCACGGCGTGCGCCTGCTTCGGGTCGCAGGCGTCGTCTTCCATGGCCATCTTGAGCTTCTTGCCGAGCACGCCGCCGGCGGCGTTGATGTCGGCGATGGCGAGTTCGGCGCCGTTCTTGAATTGCTGCCCGAACGTGGCGTATTGGCCGGTCAAGGGCCCGGCGACGCCGATGGTGATGTCCGCAGCAGATGCCGCGCCGGTAAGAGCCAGGCAAAGGCCGGCTGCCAATCCAGTAAGCCGCAACATTTTCATAATCTACTCCTCTCCGCAGGTAACGGTGTCAGCGAGCCATGGCGGCGCGCAACGGTGGGAACCCTTGGGCGTTATTTTCCAAAGAATTGCACGGAAGCCATCGTCCCGCCAGAGTTTTCGACGGATTTTTATGATTGCGGGCGTCGCTCGCGCCAGCTGAAGGGGCCGGTCCGCTCATAAAGCCAAGGATATTGCCGCGTCATCTGGTTGGTGCGGGTCATCCGGAATGAGACCGAGCCGACCGCCACCAGGTAGAGCGTGTCCACCAGATAGGACGGCAGCGACAGGATATCGCCCTTAAACAACGCGAAATGGAGGAAGCGCACACCAGCGCCGAGCAACAGCATATAGGCAATCACGTACCAATAGGGCCGCCAGGTCGTGGCAATGGCCCGGCCGGCCAGCAGCGCGGCGCCGCCGCCGATGACCCCGGTCAACAGCACGACTTGCAGGAACGTTTCCGTCGCGTAGAGCTCGCTCATGATCAGTGCCGGCCGCCTTCCAGATAGGCCGCGCGTACCTCCGGCCGCTTCAACAGCTCGCGCCCGGGGCCCGACATGGTGATCAGTCCATTGACCATGACATAGCCGCGGTGGGCGAGCTTGAGCGCATGGTAGGCGTTCTGCTCCACCAGGAACACGGTGATCTTCTCGCTTTCGTTAAGCTCGCGGATGGCGTCGAAGATCTGCTTGACCAGGAGAGGCGCGAGGCCGAGCGAGGGCTCGTCGAGCAGCAGAAGGCGCGGCCGGCTCATCAGCGCACGCCCGATCGCTAGCATCTGCTGCTCGCCGCCCGACAGCGTGCCGCCGCGCTGGTGGATGCGTTCCTTCAGACGCGGGAACAGCCGGAACACGCGCGCAAGGTCGTCCTCGAAATGCGTCTCGCCGGCGACCGTGGCGCCCATTTGCAGGTTCTCCATCACCGTCATGCGACCGAAGATGCGGCGGCCTTCCGGCGCCTGGGAGATGCGCAGGCGCGCGATCTCATGTGTTTGCAAGCCGGTGATGTCACGCCCCTCGAACAGGATGCTGCCCTCGCGCGGCCGCGGGTCGCCGAAGATGGTCATCATCAACGTCGATTTGCCGGCGCCGTTGGCGCCGATCATGGCGACGATCTCGCCGGCATTGACCTCGAGGTCGACGCCTTTCAACGCGATGATGTTGCCGTAATAGGTCTTCACGCCGCGCACCGCGAGCAGCGGCGAGGCAGGCGTTGCCACTGCTGCCGACACGGCGCTCATAGGCCGGCCTCCGCGTGGGCTTCGTCGAGCTCCTCGTCATGAACGCCGAGATAGGCGGCTATGACCTTGGGGTCGTCGCGCACCGCGGCCGGCTTGCCGTCGGCAATCTTGAGGCCGTAGTCGAGCACGACGATATGATCGGAGATCTCCATCACCACCGACATGTCATGCTCGATCAAGAGGATCGACGTGCCGTGCTCGGCGCGGATGAACATGAGCAGCTCGTTGAGCTCGCCGCTCTCGCGCACGTTCAGCCCCGCCGCCGGCTCGTCGAGGCACAACAACACCGGGTCGGCGCACATGGCGCGCGCGATCTCGAGCCGGCGCTGGGCCCCGTAGGGAAGCGAGCCGGCCGGATCGTCGGCGCGCTCAATAAGGCCGATGCGGTCGAGCCAGTAGCGCGCCTTGTCGATGGCCGCGCGCTCCGCCTGGGTGAAGGAGGCGATCCCGAATATGCCGAGAAACGTCAGTCCCGAGGCGAGCATCAGCGGATTGTGCTGCGCCACCATCAAGTTTTCGAGCGCGGTCATGCCGGGGAACAAGCGAATGTTCTGAAAGGTGCGGGCGACGCGGGCGTGCTTGGAAATGCGGAAGTCGAACAGGCGCTCGAGCAAGAATTCCGCGCCGTTGGTATGGGTGAGGCGGATCATGCCGACGCTCGGCTTGTAGAAGCCGGTGATGCAGTTGAACACCGTGGTCTTGCCGGCGCCGTTGGGGCCGATCAGCGCGGTGATGTCGCCGCGCCGCGCGCTGAACGACAGATCGTCGACCGCGACCAGGCCGCCGAAACGCATCGACAGATGCTCGACCGTGAGAATCGGTTCGGCCGCGGCGTCAGTCATGTTGGGCACGCCTCCATGACCAGGTCTTGGTCCGTGCCCGCCTGACCAGCTCGGCGTTGATGTCCTTTTCCCGGTTCAGGAAGATCGAGGGCGTGCGCGTGGCCACCAAGCCGCGCGGCCGCCAGATCATGATCGCCACCATGGCGAGGCCGAACACCAGCATGCGGAACTGGGCGAACTCGCGGAAAAACTCGAAGCCGCCGAGCATCACCGCGGCGGCGACGGCCACCCCGATCTGCGAGCCCATGCCGCCGAGCACCACGATCGCCAGCACCAGGGCCGACTCCGTGAAGGTGAAGCTCTCCGGACTGATGAAGCCCTGGCGGGTGGCGAAGAACGAGCCGGCGAAACCGGCGAACATGGCGCCCATGGCGAAGGCGGTGAGCTTGGTGTTGGTGGTGTTGATGCCGAGCGAACGGCAGGCGATCTCGTCCTCGCGCAGCGCCTCCCAGGCGCGGCCGATCGGCAGCCGCCGCAGCCTGATCGTCACCAGATTGGTGACCAAGGCCAGCACCAGGATCAGATAATAAAGGAACACGATGCGGTGGAGCGGCGACCATTCGAGGCCGAACGTGTGGGCAAAGCCGCCGTCGTCGTTGTTGAACGGCAGTCCGAAGAAGCTCGGCCGCGGCACGCCGGTGATGCCGTCGGGGCCGTGGGTCAGGTTCTGCCAGTTGATCAGCACCAGCCGGATCATCTCGCCGAAGGCGAGCGTGACGATGGCGAGATAATCGCCGCGCAGCCGCAGCACCGGAAAGCCGAGCAGGATTCCCCAGAACGAGGCGAGGATGCCGGCGAGTGGCAGGCAGATCCAGAATGAGAAGCCGAAGTTCTCGGCCAGCAGCGCGTAGGAATAGGCGCCGACCGCGTAGAAGGCGACGTAGCCGAGATCGAGCAGGCCGGCGAGCCCCACCACGATGTTCAGCCCCCAGCCCAGCATCACATAAGTGAGGATCATGATGCCGAGATCGAGCAGGTAGCGGTCGTGGTAGAAGATGATCGGCACCAGGATCGCAAAACCGAGCAGCGCAAGCCCGACGAACTTCCCGAGCGCCTGCGCGCGCGCGAGCAAATCAGGCGAGACGAACCGACCCAGCGCGATGCCGCGGTCGCGGAGGATAAGCTCACGCACAAGAGCGCCGGCGAAGACCAGGCCGACGATGATCGCCAGCAACGCGGGCCGGCCCGTGAGCACCAGCGCGCCGGTCGGCCCGGTGTCGGTGCGGATCCCGATCAGCAGCGAGAACAGCCCGAAGGCGATCAGCGCGGACAGCAGCGCCCGCTTGAGCGCGGTAAGGAAGTCGAAACGGTGGCCGGTGCTGTGCTCGGAAAGGACTGACACGCCGGTTGTGCTCTCTTCAGACCTTTTCGATTTCCGGCCGGCCGAGGATGCCGCTCGGCAGGAAGATCAGCACAATGACCAGGATGCAAAAGGCGGCCACGTCCTTGTACTCGACGGAAAAATAGGCCGACCACATGGTTTCGATCAGGCCGATCAGCAATCCGCCCAGCATGGCGCCCGGCAAAGAGCCGATGCCGCCGAGGACGGCGGCGGTGAAGGCTTTCACGCCGGCGATGAAGCCGATGTAGAAATCGATCACGCCGTAATAGAGCAGGTGCATGATGCCGGCGACCGCGGCGAGCGCGGCGCCGATGATGAAGGTGTAGGAGATCGTACGGTCGACATTGACGCCCAGGAGCGACGCCATCTTCAGATCCTGCTCGCAAGCGCGCATGTCGCGGCCGAGCCGCGTGCGGGCGACCAGCCAGGAGAACACACCCATCAGCACCACGGTGGTGACTACCACGATGATCTGCACGTTGGAGAGCTCGACCGGAAAGGTCTTGCTCGAGACCAGCGTGAAGCCGCCCGGGATCAGCGGCGGCAGCGGCTTGACGCGCGCGCCTTGCGCGATCTGCACGTAGTTCTGCAGCACGATCGACATGCCGATCGCCGAGATCAGCGGCGCCAGCCGGAACGAGCGGCGCAGCGGCCGGTAGGCGAAGTGCTCGACCGTCCAGCCATAGAGCGAGGTGAGCGCCATGGCGATCAGCAGCACAAGGAAGAGGGCGAGCGGCACCGCGGTGACGCCGATCGCGACCAGGGCGAGGAAGGCAATCAAGCCAAGAAACGCGCTCACCATGAAAATGTCGCCGTGGGCGAAATTGATCATGCCGATGATGCCGTAGACCATCGTATAGCCGATGGCGATCAATCCGTAGATCGAACCGAGCGTGAGGCCGTTGATGAGCTGCTGGAAAAAATAGTCCATGCGTCCCCTTCGCTTTGCGCATGGCTGCCCGGCCGACAACCGTGGTTCTGCCTCAAAGGCTTAACAGGGCATGGCGGGAGCGGCAACGGCGGAGCCAGACATGTTATTAAGTCGTTGGTCGAAAGGAGAGGCACCTTGTCCCCCAGCCTCGAACTCGCAATCCGCGTCGGCGGCGCAGCGGCGGTTTTCGCCGCCATGGCGATCTGGGAATGGTATGCCCCGCGCCGGCACCTGATTGCGGGCCGCGTGCCCCGCTGGCCCGGCAATCTCGGCATCCTGGCGATCGACATTGTTGCGGTGCGGTTGCTGATCCCGACCGCCGCGGTCGGCGTGGCGCTGATTGCGGCTGACGCTGGATGGGGCCTGTTCCGCCTGCTGGGCATGCCGTATTGGGCGGCGCTGGTGGCGGGCGTGATCGTGCTCGATCTCGTGATCTATCTCCAGCACGTCGTGTTCCATTACGTGCCGGTGCTGTGGCGGCTGCACCGAATGCACCACGCCGACATCGACATCGACGTCACCACCGGCTTGCGCTTCCATCCGCTGGAGATCCTGCTGTCGATGGCGATCAAGATGGCGGCGGTGGCGGCGCTCGGCGTGCCGGCCGTGGCGGTGGTGATCTTCGAGGTGCTGCTTAATGCTACCGCGATGTTCAACCACTCCAACGTGGCGCTGCCGCCATGGCTCGATACGATTGCGCGCTGGATCGTAGTGACGCCGCAGATGCACCAGGTCCATCACTCGATCGAGCGTGAGGAGACCGACAGCAATTTCGGCTTCAATCTGCCGTGGTGGGACCGACTGTTCGGCACTTATCGCGCGGCGCCGCGCGCCGGCGAGAAAGGCATTGTGATCGGGCTGCCGATCTTCCGCGACATGGCGGAACTGCACATCACGCGCCTGCTGACGCAGCCGTTCCGCAACGACAAAAACCCGGCGAAACCGGGCTAGATCCGCCGATAGCCTTATCGCGCCGGCTCGCTTATGCTTGGCCGCTATGTCTGTGACCGCGCTGCCGCTGTTTCACCTTTACGGCGATCCGCCGGACGATAGCGCGTTCGACTTCATCCATATCGAGACTATTCGCTCGCGCTCCTCGCTACACGAATGGACCATCCGAGCCCACCGCCACCGCAACCTGTTTCAGATCCTGCTGATCGAGAAGGGCGGCGGCGAGATGAGTTTCGAGACCGCGACCGTGCCGTTTTCCGCGCCGGCCGCGATCCTCGTTCCCGCCACCACCGCGCACGGCTTCCGCTTCGATCCGCAGGTGACCGACGGCTGGGTGGTGAGCTTCACCGAAGACGTCGCCGACGCGCTCGGCGACCAGTCGGGCGAGGCGCTGGCGCGGCTGAAAGCGGTGGCGGTCGATCCGTTGGTGTCGCTGACGAGCGCGGCGGAAACCAAGCGCCTATCGGGGCTATGCGCGGACCTCGACGAGGAAGCTTCGCTCGCGCGGGAGGGCTTTCGTTTGGCGATGCGCGGCCTGTTGGCGCTCATTGGCATCGAGGTGGTACGGCTGGGCGTCAGCCGCGCGCGCACCGGCGCGGTGACGCTTGAGCCCGCCGATGCGCGGGTGGATGAGCTGCGGCGGCTGATCGAGGAGCATTTCCGCAAGGAGCGGCTGATCAGCTTCTACGCCGAAAAGCTGGCGATGACCGCCGACCGGCTCAACGACCACGTCAAGCGCGCCACCGGCGTCACCGCCGGCCACCTGATCCGCCAGCGCGTGCTCACCGAAGCCAAGCGCCAACTGGTGTTCACCACGCAGCCGATCCACGAGATCGCCTACGATTTGGCGTTTTCCGACCCTTCCCACTTCACGCGCTTTTTCCGCAAGCAGACCGGCACTACGCCGCAGGCCTTCCGCGAGGGCCGCGGCGGCTAACGCATGATCCCGAAAAGTGGGAACCGGTATTCGGAAAAGTTCATGCGCGAGCAAAAAGGGAACTCCGACCGCTCCATGGTTAAGCGGCTAACAAGTAAGGTAAAAAATCGGTTTGTTTTGAATTTCGCATTTGAAGCGCTTACGCCAGCGAGCCTGAACAAGGAGGCATCCATGCGTAAGCTTTCAACCGTCGCCGTTGCCATGATTCTGGCGATCGCCTTCTACTTTACCTTGTACTGGGGCTTCGACGCGCTGCGCATGCTCACCTCGCCGACCTACGGTCTCGACGAGGTCTGGCGCTCGCAATTCGTGTTCGAGATCGGCAGCCTGTTCGGGCTGGCGCCGCTCGGCCTGATCAAGCTCGCGGCCTTTTTCGCCACCCTCAAACTCGCCGTCGCCGGCATCTGCGCGGTGCATATCCTCGACCGCTTCCACAGTCTGCGCGGCGGCAAGGCCAATTCAGAAATCTTCGAGGCCGGCCTGATGCTGGTGGTGCTGATCAGCATCGTCTCGGTCGGCCCGGCGATTTGGTCGCATAACGCCGACCTGGTGCGCGAGCAGACCATCAATCTGATGCTCGCCGGCGTCGCCGCCGGCCTTGGCATCCTCGAGCGCCGCTACGACCGCGAGGCCGAGGAGACGACAGAGCTGCCTGAAATCGAGGCCACCAGAACCGCCGTGCCGGAAGGCGCGACCTGGTTCTCACCGTTTCGCTGAAGCACGCTACTTCGGCTGCGCTTCGTGCAGGCGGGGATCGGCTTCCTGCACGCGACTGGACTATGAAGGTCGCTACTTGATCTTGGCCATATCGGCGATCAACTCGGCGGCCTCCTTGAAGGCGTGGTTGGCCGCTGGCACCCCGCAATAGATCGCCTGCTGCAGGATGACTTCCTTGATGTCGTTCGGCGTGAAGCCGCCCTCGCGCAGCGCCGCACCGACATGCAGGCGGAACTCGTCCCATTGCGCGAGCGCGATCATGGTGCCGATCACCAGCACGCGGCGCGTGCGCTCGTCGAAACGCGGCCGCGTCCAGATCTCGCCCCAGGCGGCGCGGGTGATGAAATCCTGGAATTCTTCGGTGAACTGCGTCTTTTTGGCGTTGGCGCGGTCGACCCATTCATTGCCAAGAACCTTGCGGCGCTGCGCCATGCCGCGCTGGTGACGTTCCTTCTCGTCCATCGCGTTTGTCCTCTAGCCGCGCAGGAAATTCACCACGGTTTCGGTATAGGCCTGCGGCTGCTCGGCGTTGGAAATATGCGCGGCGTCCAGCACCGCGATCTTGGCGTCGGGAATGCGCTCGCGCATGCTTTCGGCCATCGCCAGCGTGGTGGCGGCATCCTGGCGGCCGGCGATGATCAGCGTCGGCGCCTTGATCTTCGGCAGCAAAGCGCGATGGTCCATGTCGCGCACGGCCATACCGCAGGCGATGTAGCCGTCGAGCTTGGTGGCGAGGAACATCTCGGTGAAGCGCGCGATAACCTCCGGGTGCGCCTCGCGGAATCCCTTGGTGAACCAGCGCTCCATATTGGCGGACACGATGTGGCCTAAGCCTTTTTCGGTGATGGTCTTGATGCGGTCGTTCCACGGCCCCTTGTCGGGGTAATAGTCGGTACAATTCGACAGGATGAGCTTATCGACGCGGTCGGGCGCGTTGGCGCCCAGCCATTGTCCAACCATGCCGCCCATCGACAGCCCACACCAATTCGTTTTGGCGATTTTTAGCGCGTCGAGCATGGCGAGCACGTCACGGCCGAGCCGCTCCATCGTATAGGGCCCCGGTGGCACGCCGGAGCCGCCATGGCCGCGGCGGTCGTAGCGGATGAGGCGAAAGTGCTTGGCGAATTCGTCCGCCTGGTCGTCCCACATGTGCAGATTGGTTCCGAGCGAATTCGACAACATCAGAGCCGGCGCACTCTCGCTGCCTGCGACCTCGACATGGATCGGGCAGCCATCATCGGTCTTGATCGTGGGCATGCGCTCCCCCTGATGCCACTTATTGTTGTCGGCGCTACCCATAAAGGGCTTCCGCACGCCCTGCAAAGCCCTTTTCAGCGGGCATTCGAGGGCTTAAGTGGGGCGGCCGGCCCCAGGAAGGCCGCGCTGCGTAACAAGGAGACGGGCGATGGCAATGACCATGACCGGAGAGGTCCAGCTTCCAGCTACACGGGAGGTTGTCTACGCGAAGCTCAACGATCCGGAGGTGCTTAAGGTCTGCATCCCCGGCTGCGAGGAGCTCAACAAGATCTCCGACACCGAATTACAGGCGGTGGCTGTGACCAAAATAGGCCCAGTGAAGGCGCGCTTCAAAGGCAAGGTCCATCTCACCGATCTCGACCCGCCCAACGGCTACAAGATTTCGGGCGAGGGCGACGGCGGCGTCGCCGGCTTCGCCAAGGGCGGGGCGTTGGTGGCGCTCAGCGAAAAGGACGGCGGTACGCTGCTCACCTACAATGTCGAGGCGCAGATTGGCGGCAAACTCGCCCAGCTCGGCCAGCGCCTGGTCAACGGTGCCGCCAAGAAGATTGCCGACGAATTCTTCAAGAACTTTGCCGCGCAGGTTGCGCCGCCCGGCGCGTGATCTCGAAAGATAGGCGCGGGCCCACCGCTGCGGTTTGCGCTGCTTTCGCCTTTTGACTCCCTTGACCCGGCCTGCCGCGGGGGTTCAAAGTTATATCGGTTCTAAGGCGCATCCGGACCGAAATCGGCTCGATTTCGAGCCCGTGCGACCGCCGCTCTGGCTGGGCGAAGCGAAAAGAGGGCTTTGTGGCCCCGAATATGGGAGGAAGGTCATGCCTGCCGTTTCCATGACGGTGAACGGCAAAGCCGTCACAGGCGATGTCGAAGCGCGCACCTTGCTGGTGCAATTTCTGCGCGAAAACTTAAGGCTCACCGGCACGCATGTCGGTTGCGACACCTCGCAGTGCGGCGCTTGTGTCGTCCACATCGACGGCATTGCCGCCAAGTCCTGCACCACGCTGGCGCTGCAGTGCGAGGGCGCCAAGGTCACCACCATCGAAGGCCTGGCCGAGCCGGGCGGTTCCTTGCATCCGATGCAGGAGGCGTTCCGCGAGAACCACGGCCTGCAATGCGGCTATTGCACGCCCGGCATGATCATGGCGGCGCTCGATATTGTGCGCCGCAAGGGCAATGACCTCGACGAGCGCACCATCCGCGCCCAGCTCGACGGCAATATCTGCCGCTGCACCGGCTACCACAACATCGTCAAGGCGATTGCGGCGGGCGCGAAAGCCATGGGCAAGGGAGGGCTGACACGGCAAGCGGCCGAGTAATTGTTTTTCTAAAAAAACCACCACGGGGAGGAGACCGCCATGAGCGCGACCGGGATCGGCGCGGCGGTGCGCCGCAAGGAAGACTTCCGCTTCATTACCGGCACGGGGCATTATACCGACGACGAGGTCAGGTCGGGCGAGACCCGCGCCGTTTTTGTGCGTTCGCCCCATGCGCGTGCCAAGATCAACAGCATCGACGCCAGCGCGGCGAAAAAAATGCCCGGCGTCGTCGCCGTGCTTACCGGCGCGGAGCTCGCCGCCGACAAGGTCGGTAACCTGATCTGCGGCTGGATGATCACCTCCAAGGACGGCTCGCCGATGAAGATGGCGCCGCATCCGGCGCTGGCCGCCGACACGGTCAACTACGTCGGCGACGCGGTCGCGGTGGTGATCGCCGAGACGCAGGCGCAGGCGCGCGATGCCGCAGAGAAGGTCAAAATCGACTACCAGGTTCTGCCGTCAGTGACCGATACGGCCAAGGCGAAAGCGGGCCCGCAGATTCACGAAATGGCGCCCAAGAACACCATTTATGAATGGTCGCTGGGCGACGCAAAGGCAACGGACGCGGCCTTTGCCGCCGCCAAGCACGTCACCAAGCTCGATATCGTCAACAACCGGTTGGTGCCGAACGCGATCGAGCCGCGCGTTGCGCTCGCCGAATACGACGCCGGTAACGACAGCCTGACGCTGTGGAACACCTCGCAGAATCCGCACGTGGCGCGGCTGGTGATCTCTGCCTT
>Ga0307417_10000177_pt1 | contig 27155 bp, 15 predicted proteins | sample SalMarWE160210MG_2_FD_202514 | JGI IMG/M metagenome (GOLD analysis project Ga0307417, IMG submission 202514) | Salt marsh sediment microbial communities from the Plum Island Ecosystem LTER, Massachusetts, United States - WE1602-10 | ecosystem: Environmental > Aquatic > Marine > Intertidal zone... | reverse complement strand
CGGCAAGCTCCCGGAGCACATGCAGAGACGGTCCTCGGCGGATGACAAGCCGGGATCCCGACGTCCGCAGGGTATGATCCAGTTCGGCGAGCGAACGATGGAGCCACCGTTGCGCCCCCCTGCCGGCCGGATATCCTCCCTCCTCCTCCGAGTCGATGATGTAGACCGGAACCACCGGGGCTCCCCCGGCAACGGCTGCCGAGAACGCGGGATTATCGGAGATCCTCAAGTCCCTTCGGAACCAGACGATTGCGGAAGCCCGTTGTCCCGAGGCGGTCGGCGCCATCCCGTTCACCCGCTCCCGGTTTCGGGCATCGTCCCGAACATCTCTTCGAGGAAGTTTTTACGGAACGAGAAAATGCCTTCGAGTTGCCGCCGGACGTGGTTTCCTCCCAGAAGTCTGCCGATACCCCCGAACGGAAGGCCGTAATGCACGAGATCCTCCATATCGATCCCCCCGTCGACCTCGCGAAAGTGGTGCTGGTGATGCCAGAAACGGTAAGGACCGAATCGCTGCTCGTCCACGAACAGGTGCGGCTCCCGGACATGGGTAATCTCGGTCACCCAGCGGACCGGGATCCCAAGCAGCGGCCGGATCGAGTATGTGACGATCATCCCCGGAACCATCCGGGACGGTGCCTCGGAGGTAATTTCGATCCCCAGGGAAGGAGGCGTCAAACGCTTGAGGTTCCGCGGGTCGGAAAAAAAATCCCAGGCAACGGAAAGATTGATCGGGAGCCGCAAGACGGAATGAAGTCGGTCGAGCCTCAACCCAGCCTCCTTCCCGGAGCGTCTCCAACGGGGGGGAACCCGCTCGTGCGGGCGCCCGCAAACCGAAAAGATCGATGTTCCCGGTCGCTATCTCGCCATGGTCGGGAACCACAAGGGGGAACTCGTCGTTCAGGGAGCATCGTCCTTCGCCTACTTAAGACTCTGATTTCAGCTCGATGATTCAAACGGGATCCTCCGCAAACAGACGATCAGGTCCCCCGATCCTGGAGAAACGGTGGGAAAGAATCTTGTATAATCAAGGATATCCAACTATGAAACGAGGCAAGACAAAGACCGGGATTTTTTCCCGCTTCCTGATGTCCCTCCTGCGCCGGTTCGATTCGTATGCCGGGGTGGTTAGCCCATCCCGAAGGTGCCGGGCATGCGCTGCCGCCCTCGCGGCGTGCCTCGTCTCCCTCGCGGGATGCGTCCCGGGCCGGCCGCTTGTTACCCGCCACGATCTGTCGGTGCGACTCGATCCGGCACACCACTCCCTGTCCGCGGTCGATACCGTGGGTGCGCGCACCGGCGGACAATCCTCGATTGCGTTCGCACTATACGAAAACGCCACGGTGAAAAAAGTTTGCGCGCAGGGGAGGGATCTGTCCTTTGCGTGGGGGGGAGGAACCCTGCAGGTCGCCCTTCCTCCGGACATCTCCCCGGGAGGTACGATTTCCCTTACCATCGAGTACCAGGCCTCGTTTCGGGATCACGTCCCCGAAAATCCCGTGAACACCGACGACCCAAGCTACGGAGTCCGGGCAGCGATCGGGGAGAACGGGACATTCCTTGGCGACTTTTCCCGGTGGTACCCCGGGATTCCCGGGAGCAGGCCTACGTTCCGGGTACGGATCGAGGGGCCGGCGGGATATGAGGCCGTGACGGCGGGAAGGCTCGTCCGGCGGGAGACGTCGGGTGACGTCGCGCGGTCGGAATGGGAGACCCGTATGCCGCTTGAGGGCCTGTCCCTCTCGGCGGGGCCTTACCGGGTCAGGGAGGGGAGCGCCGGGGAAACGAAGATCTTTACCTATTTCTACCCGGAAACCGACTCCCTTTCGGGGAACTATCTCGAGGCGGTCTCCCGATATATCACCCTGTACCAAAAGCTTTTCGGTCCCTACCCGTTCGACAAGTTCGCGGTAGTGGAGAACTTTTTCCCCACGGGATACGGTTTCCCCTCCTACACTCTGCTCGGAAGCACGGTCGTCCGGCTCCCCTTCATCATCGACACCAGCCTGGGGCATGAAGTGGCCCATTCCTGGTGGGGGAACGGGGTCCTCGTCGACTACCGCCGGGGAAACTGGGCCGAGGGGCTCACCACCTATGTCGCCGACTACCTGTACAAGGAAAGGGCCTCCCCGAAGGAAGGAAAGGAGTACCGTCTTAAAATTCTCCGGGAGTACAGCACCCTTGTTTCCTCCGGGAACGACTTTCCCCTTGCCTCGTTCACGGGACGCGACAGCCCGGCGTCGAGGGCGGTCGGGTACGGGAAGGGGGCGATGGTCTTCCACATGGCAAGACGCATGGCCGGGGAAGAGGCGTTCTGGGGAGGGTTGCGGGAGGTGGCGCGGGAGAAAATGTTTCGGGAGGCGACCTGGGGCGACTTTGCCGACGCGTTCGGGAGAAAGTCGGGGATCGATTTCGCGCCTTTTTTCCGGCAGTGGGTGGAACGTCGGGGCGCCCCGGTCGTGGCCCTGGAAGAGGTCAAGGCGGTCCCTACGGGAGAAGGCTGGCACATTTCGGGGCGGGTCGTGCAGGAACCGCCGTATTTCGATCTCCGCATACCCTTGCGGCTGGTGACGGATAAGGGGAAAACCGATACCGTTCTCCCTGTTTCCTCCGGAGACACCCCGTTCTCCCTTTCTGCCGAGGCACCCCCCCGGGCACTCGTCATCGATCCCGACGTGGACCTGTTCCGGCGTCTTTTCCCCTCCGAAATCCCCCCCACAATCAATGCCGTCCGCGGGTCGACGGACCTTCTGGCCGTCGCCGCCCGGGATCTCCCCGATGATTTTCGGGAATCCGCGAAACTCCTCCTTGCCGGCATGGGGAAAGAAAATACAACGATCCTTCGGGAAGAGGACATACCCGCGTCGCAACTCGCGGGGCACGATATCCTCTTCATCGGACTGCCGACAGGGAACGGGTACCTCCCTCCCCTGCCGAAAGAGCTTTCCCTCTCCCCGGAGGCGTTTTCGATCGGGGGGAAAACCTTCGATTCCCGCGGGGACTCTCTTTTCGTCGTGCTGCCCCATCCGGCGGGCGGGGAGCACGTCGCGGCGGTTTTCCTGTCCCATTCGCCCGAAGCCGCCGCGCAGGCTTCCCGCAAAATTCCCCATTACGGAAACTACAGCTACCTCGCCTTTTCGGAGGGAATGAACCGGGCAAAAGGGACGTGGGCTGCCGCCTCCTCTCCCACCGCGTACCAATTTCCCCGAGGGAAAATCTTTCGCGAGGCCCCGCCGGAATAACGACAGGAAGCGGTTCTGCCGTCGAGACGGCCAGGAAGACCGAAGGCCGGTTTCCTCCCTTTCACCGGCGGGATATTCCCCCCACGGCGGCGTGACGGAAGCAGGTAACCAGGTGATCGTTCACCATCCCGACCGCCTGCATGAGCGCGTAGCAGATCGTGGGCCCGACGAAGCGAAAGCCCCTCCGGGAAAGATCCCGGCTCATCGCTTCGGATTCCCGGGACCTGGCCGGCAACTCGGACATTGTCCTGAACCGGTTTGCGATCGGCCTGTTCCCGACAAACCGCCAGAGATAGGCACCGAAGGAGCCGAATTCGTCGCGCACCGCAATGACGAGGCGGGCGTTTCCCACCGCGGATGCGACCTTGGCGCGGTTCCGGATAATCCCGGGATCGGTAAGAAGGCGGGCCACTTCTTTATCGCCGTACCGCGCTACTCGTTCCGGGTCAAAACCCTGAAAGGCCCTGCGGTAACCCTCTCGCTTCCTGAGAACCGTGCGCCAGGAAAGTCCCGCCTGCGCACCTTCCAGAACGAGAAATTCGAACAATTTCCGGTCGTCGCGGACCGGCACGCCCCATTCCTCATCGTGGTACGAAATCATTAACGGGTCATCACCGGCCCAGCCACAGCGCATCATTTTCGACCCCCAGGAGTGGAAATTTTCGTCGGGACCGATTATAATTTTTTGTTCCCCGGCCAACGCCGGTCCCGGCCCAAACCGTGGCATAATAGTGGGCCTGATTCTCGATAATAAGGCGGCAACCCATGGTGAATCATACAGGCTTCCCTCGCATAAATGCAGCCGGAGTCGCGGCACCGACAGGCTTGTACGACCCGGCATACGAGCACGACAGCTGCGGCGTGGGGTTCATCGCCCGGATCACCGCGGAGCCGGACCATTCCATCGTGGAACACGCCGTTCAGATCCTCGTGAACCTGGAGCACCGCGGGGCGATCGGGGGCGACAAGTCGACGGGGGACGGGGCAGGCCTTCTGCTGCAGATTCCGGACGCCTTTTTCCGCCACGGATGCCGGGACCTGGATTTTTCTCTCCCCTCCCCGGGACAGTACGCCGCGGGACTGGTATTTCTCCCGACGGAGGCGGGGCTGGCCGACCGCTGCGTGAAAACGATCGAACGCGTTGCTCGGGAGGAAGGGTGCCCGGTACTCGGTTGGAGAGACGTTCCCTTGAACCCCGACACCCTCGGGGACCTCGCCCGGATGTCGCAGCCCGCGATCCGCCAGGTCTTCCTTTCGAATTCGTCCCTCGACACCCCGTCCTTCGAGCGAAAGCTCTATGTCATCCGGCGCCTGGCGGAGAAGGAGGTGCGGAGCTGGACCGACTGCGATCCCGGCAAGTTCTACGTCTCGAGCCTTTCGTCGCGCACCATCGTCTACAAGGGACTACTCACCGGCTCCCAGCTCACCACGTATTTCCCGGACCTGCGCGACCCGCTATTCGCGAGCGCCTTCGGGGTGGTTCATCAAAGGTACAGCACAAATACCCTTCCCACGTGGCACCTCGCGCACCCGTTCCGGTTCCTGGCGCATAACGGGGAGATCAACACCTTGCGGGGGAACATCAACCGGATGCGCGCCCGGGAAGCGGTTCTCAAGTCGGAACTGTTCGGCGCCGACATCGAGAAAATCAAGCCCGTGATCATCGAGGAGGGAAGCGACTCCGCGATCTTCGACAACGCCCTGGAACTCCTGTTGATGGCCGGGCGATCGCTCCCCCACGCCATGATGATGATGGTCCCCGAGGCATTCGGCCCGAAGTTCCTGATGAGCGAAGACAAACGGGCATTCTACGAATACCACTCCTCGATCATGGAGCCCTGGGATGGCCCCGCAGCTCTCGTGTTCTGCGACGGCCGCTACATCGGGGCCACCCTGGACCGCAACGGCCTGCGGCCCGCCCGGTACACCGTCACCCGCGACAACATGATCGTGATGGCCTCGGAAACCGGCGTGATGGACTTCCCGGCCGACCGGATCGTCCAGAAAGGACGCCTGCAGCCGGGAAAGATGTTACTCGTGGACCTGGAGCAGAAGCGGATCGTCCCCGACAACGAGAGCAAGTCCCGCGTGTCGCGGCAACGGCCGTACCGCACCTGGGTGAAAGACAACCGTATCGAGATGCGGGGGCTGTTCCATCCGCCCGAAATCTCCCGGAAGGACCCGGAGATCCTGGTACGGAGCCAGATCGCCTTCGGATACACCGAGGAAGACCTGAAAATGGTGATCGCTCCGATGGCCTCCCAGGGACAGGAGCCGGTCGGTTCCATGGGGGACGATTCCGCCCTGGCGGTGCTGTCCAACCGCCCGCAGCTGCTCTTCTCCTATTTCAAGCAGCTGTTCGCGCAGGTCACCAACCCGCCGATCGACCCGCTCCGGGAGGAGCTGGTGATGTCGCTTCGGAGTTTCGTCGGGCGGGAGAAGAACCTGCTGGACGAGACACCGGAACATTGCCGGATGCTCAAGCTTCCCCACCCGATCCTCACGCCGCAGGACATGGCGCGGCTGCACAGCGCCTCCCACCCCGACGTGGTCGCGCGGGAGATCGACATCCTCTTCCCGGCGAACGGCGACGGGAACGCACTCGAATCGGCGCTTTCCTCCGTTTTTGCGCTCGCCGAGAAACATATCCGGGAAGGGGCAACGCTTCTCATCCTCACCGACAAGAGGATGGACAGGGACCGGGCCCCGATTCCGTCCCTGCTCGCCACCTCGGGGCTCCACCATCACCTGATCCGCGAAGGGCTGGGCACCCATGCGGGGATCATCGTCGAAACCGGCGAGGCCCGGGAAGTGATGCACTTCGCACTCCTCATCGGGTACGGCGCCAATGCGGTCTGTCCCTATATCGCTTTCTCCACGGTGCGCAACCTGGCGGAGACCGGACTGCTGGAGAAATCTCTTCCCGCAGGCGAGGCTCTGGACGCCTATATCACGGCCGTCAAGAAGGGACTTCTCAAGACGTTGAGCAAGATGGGGATATCGACCATCAAGAGCTACCTCGGCGCCCAGATCTTCGAGGCCGTCGGCCTCGGGCATGCGCTGGTGGAGAAGTACTTTACAGGCACGGCTTCCCGGATCGGCGGAATAGGAATTGCGGAGATCGCCGCCGAGACGCTGGCAAGGCACCGCAGCGCCCACGAAGGGAACGGGCAGGCGGACCGGCTGCTCGACGCAGGCGGGTTTTACCAGGTCAGGGTCGGCGGGGAGAAGCACCTGTGGAGCCCGGAGGCGATCTACAAGCTGCAGCTCGCCACACGCGCCGGCGACTACAAGGTCTTCAGGGAATACACGCGCCTGATCGACGACCAGGCGAAGGCACACGCGACGCTGCGAAGTCTCTTCCGGTTCCGAAAGGGGGAGCCGGTACCGCTCGACGAGGTCGAACCGGTGGAGCGCATCACACCACGCTTCGTCACCGCGGCGATGTCCTACGGGTCGATCAGCACGGAAGTCCACGAGACGATCGCGCTGGCGATGAACCGCCTCGGCGGCCGGAGCAACTGCGGGGAAGGGGGCGAGGACCCCGCTCGCTACCTCCTCCTCCCCAACGGCGACAGCCTTCGCTCCCGTATCAAGCAGGTGGCCTCCGGACGGTTCGGGGTCACCACGGAGTACCTGAATCACGCCGACGAACTCCAGATCAAGATGGCGCAGGGGGCCAAGCCGGGGGAAGGAGGCCAACTGCCCGGCCACAAGGTGAGCGCGGAGATCGCAAGGGTACGCCATACCACGCCGGGGGTCACCCTGATCTCTCCCCCGCCGCATCACGACATCTACTCGATCGAGGATCTCGCGCAGCTGATCTACGACCTCAAATGCGCAAACCCGAAGGCCAACGTCTCCGTCAAGCTCGTCTCCGAAGTCGGGGTGGGCACGGTGGCGGCGGGGGTCGCCAAGGCGAAGTCGGACCTGGTGCTGATCTCGGGGCACGACGGAGGAACGGGCGCATCTCCGCTCTCCTCCATCAAGCACGCCGGGCTCCCGTGGGAGCTCGGGGTCGCCGAGACGCAGCAGGCCCTGATCTTCAACCGCCTGCGCGACCGGATCCGCGTGCAGACCGACGGACAGCTCAAAACCGGCCGCGACCTGGCGGTCGCATCCCTGCTGGGAGCGGAGGAGTTCGGGTTCGGCACCACGGTGCTCGTCACGCTCGGTTGCGTGCTGATGCGGAAGTGCCATCTCAACACCTGCCCGGTGGGCGTCGCCACGCAGGACCCGGTGCTCCGTTCCCGTTTCACCGGCAGGGCCGTGTACGTTGAGCACTTCTTCCGGTTCCTCGCGCAGGAACTGCGGGAGTACATGGCGGAACTCGGGTTCCGTACGGTGGACGAGATGGTCGGGCGGGTGGACATGCTCGAGGTTCAGCCCGCCATCGACCACTGGAAGGCCCGGGGTCTGGACTTCAGCCGCGTTTTCGCCCCCGCCGACACCGGTAGCGATGTCCCGCGCCGGCGCGTCCGAAGCCAGGAGCACGAACTCGAGAAATCGCTGGACAACGAGCTGATCACAAGAGCGGAACCGGCCCTCACGAAGGGGCAGGCCGTCGACATCGAGATGCCGATCCGCAACGTCCACCGGACGGTGGGAACCATGCTGAGCGGCGAGATCGTCCGCCGGTTCGGCTCCGGGGGCCTGCCCGACGACACGATCCGGATCTCCTTTGCCGGCTCCGCAGGGCAGAGCCTGGGCGCCTTCCTCGCTCCCGGGATCACGATCCGGGTCGCCGGCGACGCCAACGACTATCTCGCCAAGGGCATGTCGGGAGGCCGGATCATCATCACGCCGCCGCCGGACGCGGGCTTTCCGCCCGAAAAGAACGTGATCGCGGGCAACGTGGTGCTGTACGGAGCCACCGCGGGGGAGCTCTACCTCTACGGAACCGCTGGCGAACGGTTCGCGGTGCGGAACAGCGGGGCGAAGGCGGTGGTGGAGGGGGTCGGGGACCACGGCTGCGAATACATGACGGGAGGCGTCGTGGTCGTTCTCGGCCACACCGGGAACAACTTCGCCGCGGGGATGAGCGGAGGGGTCGCCTACATCTACGACGAGACAGAGCTGTTCGACACGCGCTGCAACCTCGACATGGTGGACGTGGAGACCGTCTGGGGAAAGGAAGACGAGAAGGTGCTCCGCGACATGCTCGAGAACCATTTCCGGTTCACCGGGAGCCAGCGCGCGAAAATGATCCTGGAGAACTGGGAGTCGCGCCTTCCCCTCTTCGTGAAGGTCATGCCGGTGGAATACCGCAAGGTGCTCGAACGGATGCACCTCGAGGATTACCGGGACGACGAGACCGTCTCGGCGTCGGAGGAGGTGTACCGTGGTTAGGCCCACCGGGTTCATGGAATACCCGCAGGAGAAACCACCATACCGGCAAGTGGAGGAGCGGGTCCGCGACTATAGGGAGGTGGAAACGTTCCTCCCGCAGGACCGCCTGGAGATCCAGGCGGCCCGGTGCATGGACTGCGGTATCCCCTACTGCCACGCCTTCGGCTGCCCGGTAAAGAACCGGATCCCCGAATGGAACGACATGGTGCACCGGAAACAGTGGCGCAAGGCGCTGTCCCTCTTGCACTCCACGTGCAACCTCCCCGAGATCACCGGGCGGGTCTGCCCGGCGCCGTGCGAACCCGCCTGCACACTGTCGATCAACCTGCCCCCCGTCACCATACGGCACATCGAGCTGCAGATCGTCGAGATGGGATGGACGAAAGGATGGATCCGGCCGGAACCGGCGGTGCGGAAAACCGGCCGGCGGGTCGCGGTCGTCGGGTCCGGTCCCGCGGGTCTTGCCGCGGCACAGCAGCTCGCGCGGAAGGGGCACGAAGTCGTCGTTTTCGAGAAGGCGGGCCGGATCGGCGGGCTCCTCCGGTACGGCATCCCGGACTTCAAGCTGGAAAAGTGGGTGATCGACCGGCGTCTCGACCAGATGCGGGCGGAGGGAGTGGTCTTCGAGACGGGCGTGAACGTGGGTACGGACGTCACCGTCCGGTATCTGCGGAGCGCCTTCGACGCGATCGTGATCACCGCCGGGGCCACGGTTCCCCGGGACCTTCCCGTCCCGGGGCGGGAACGGGCCGGGGTCCACTTCGCGATGGACTTCCTGACGCAGCAGAACATGGCCAACGGCGGAGAGGCCATACCGGAGGACGGGAGGATCTCGGCCGCGGGCAAGCGGGTGGTGGTGATCGGGGGCGGGGACACCGGCTCGGACTGTGTCGGCACGAGCCGCCGTCAGGGAGCCCGCGAGATCCACCAGCTGGAAATCCTGCCCAAACCCCCCGAGGACCGGCAACTCTACAACCCCTGGCCGACCTGGCCGATCATCATGCGCGCCTCCTCTTCCCATGAGGAAGGGTGCAAGCGTCAGTGGAGCGTGTCGACGAAGGAGTTTCTCGGGAAGCGGGGCGACGTGGAGAAGCTTGCGTGCGTCAGGATCGAGTGGTCGGAGCCGGACGAAAACGGGCGGAGCACCTTCCGGGAAGTCCCGGGTTCGGAGTTTACGCTGGGTGCCGACCTCGTCCTCCTCGCCATGGGGTTCGTCCACGTGGAGCACGGGCCTCTGGTTCGCGATCTGGACCTCGCGCTGGATGCCCGGGGAAATCTTTCCGTGGACACCGAACAGATGACGTCCTCCCCCGGCGTGTTCACGGCGGGGGACAGCATGGTAGGCGCATCGCTCGTCGTCCGCGCCATCGACCAGGGACGAACGGCCGCGGAAAGCGTGCACCGGTACCTGGCGAAGAAATAGCGCCCGTATCCCCCGGCAATATCCGGGGGACACCGGGGGTCAGCCGTCGAGAACCTCCCGTACTTTCCGCGCGAGCGCCTCGGGACGAAAGGGTTTCTGGATGAAGAGCGCTTCGGGAAGCGACTCCTTGTTCCCGTTTCCTGAATCCTCCATGTACCCCGACATGTAGAGAGTCTTTATTCCCGGACGAATCTCCGCCAGGCGCTGCGCAAGCTCCCGTCCGTTCATGTTCGGCATCGACATGTCGGTCACCAGAAGGTGGATCGTCCCCTCGTGCCTGCTTTCGATCTCCAGGGATTCCTTCCCGTCCCGTGCCATCAGCACCTTGTATCCGCGGGCCGCCAGAACGGTCCGGACCAGATCCCGCACCAGTTCTTCGTCCTCGGCCAGCAGCAGCGTTTCCGTTCCTCCCGTGAGCTCCATGCGCGAACGGTCGAAAGTGTCCGCCTCCATTTTCGTGTCCTCCAACCGGGGCAGGTACACCGTGAACGTGGTGCCCTTCCCGACCTCGCTGTTGAGAAGAATGTGCCCCTGGCTTTGCTTTACGATCCCGTAGACGGTCGACAGGCCAAGCCCGGTCCCCTTCCCGGGGGCCTTGGTCGTGTAAAACGGTTCGAAGACCCGGGATCGTGTTTTCTCATCCATTCCGCACCCGGTGTCGGTCACCGTTATCGTCACATACTTTCCCGGAGGAAGGGAGGGAGCCGGGGAGCCGTTCGTGTCGTCGATGTCCCGGTTCGCCGTCTCGATCGTAAGTTCCCCGCCGTCCGGCATCGCGTCCCGGGCGTTGACGGTGAGGTTCATCACTACTTGCTCGATCTGCCCGGGGTCGACTCGCACGCGCCCCAGGTTCTTCGCCCGGATCACGGCCAGGTTAAACTGTTCTCCGACCAGCCTGCGGAGCAACATATCGATGCCCGAGAAAGTCTCGTTCAGATTGACCACTTTCGGTTCGAGGACCTTTTTACGGCTGAACATAAGAAGCTGGTTGATCAGCGATGCGGCCCGCTCCCCGGCGCTGCCGATCCCCTCGATCTGCTGCCGGATGGGGTCGTCTTTTCCCAGGCGCTTAAGCACGATCCCGCTGTACCCGTTGATCACCGTCAGGAGGTTGTTGAAGTCGTGGGCGATCCCTCCGGTGAGTTGCCCCACCGCCTCCATTTTCTGCGCATGGAAGAGCTGCTCCTCTGCCTTCTTCCGTTCGGCGATCTCCAACTCCATCCGCCGGTTCGCCTCCGATAATTCGTGGAACTGGTTTCCCAGCCGCTCCGCCATGGTGTTGAACGAGAGGGCCAGTTCCTCGAACTCGTCGCCGCTTGCGATCTTAATCCGGTCCCCGAAGTTCCCTTCGCCGATCCTCTGGGTCCCCTTCCGGAGTTCCCCCAGGGGGGCAAGGTTCAGGCGGATCTGCCCGATGCCGAGCAGCGTGACCACCAGGAGAGTAAGCACGACGATAAGAACAAACGTCCGGGTGAAGGTCGTAACCGCCGCGAACGCATCCACCTTGGGCTGGCTGACGACAACCGTCCAGTTCCCGGATAGAAAGGGGGCCTGTAAAAAGATCGACCGGTAGTTGACGAGGACGGTGCCACCCTTTCCGGACCACTCGAACTGGCCGGAAAAATTGCGTTCCAGCTCACCCTCGACACGCCGGGCAACCCCCCCAGGCAGCGGCCGGGAGCTGAACAGGATGGCGCCGGTCGAATCCAGGATCGTCAGATCGCCCTCCGGCGGCATGACACTCTCGATGATTTCCCCCAGGTACTTCGGATGGACTTCCCCCACCAATATCCCCTCTCCCGGCATCCGCCGAGCGGAGGAAACCCCCATGTAAATGCGGGGAGGCGCCCCGGGAACTTCCCGGACAAAGACATGGGCGTTTCCGTCTGCCAGATGCTTTCGCGTGCCCTCGGTCGGGGGAGGAAAAGGGCACGGCGTCCCGAACAGGGTGTCCGCCACGGCCTCCTCCCGAAACAGGGTCATGCCGAGGAAATGCCGTTTCAGGCCCGAAAGCGCGGACTTTCCCGTCGCCTCGAAGGATTGCCGCAAAAGACCTTCGGGGGATAACGAAAGCACTCCCAATTCGCCCTGAAGGGAGTACAAGGCCTGAGTGATCCCCATGTTGACGTTCTTGCTGGCTTGATGCAGCCTGCGATCGGTCTGCTTCTTCAGGCTGCCTGTCATCTCCCAAAGGGAGAGGATCGCGAGGCTGCCGATCGGGAGCAGGGCGCAAATCAGGAAAAGCCCCAGCATCCGCTTCGCGACGGTCCCGCGCAGGACGGGAAGAGAGAGTCTCACGACGGTTCCCCGTCAGTATTTGGAGGCAAGGTCAACGAATTTCCCGGATCGTGCGCGGACGATATCGTCCTGGCTCATTGCATGGTTCAATTTTTTCTGGGTCACCCCGTCGGCACCCATGCTGTAGAGGTCGTAATCCAGGCTCAGCGGCTTGTCGACCCCGTCTCTGCGGCAATTGGGCCAACCGGACGGTTCGTTGGCGAAGTTCAAGTATCGGTACGCGTTGCCATAGGGGTCGAGGAAGGGGGGGGACTGCGTGATCGAATTGCCATTTGCGCCCAGCAATTCGACGGATCCCACCTCGTTCAGGCTGTTCGGCAGACGCGTGTTCTCGAACTCGAACGCCTTGATGGACTGTTCCAGGATCCGGATATTCTTGATCGTCAGTTTTACAAGCGACCGATCGATGTAGTTGGTGTAGGCAGGAATCGCTATGGCCGCCAGGATGCCGATGATCATCAGGGTTATGACGATTTCTACGAGGGTGAATCCCTTGTTGCCGGGCGACTCTTTACTCATAGGGACGAAACGATTACGATCCCGCCGTTGTCGTTTCACGCATCTTTTCCCAATATGGGAAGCAAACTCCCGGTGGGGGGGATCGGGAGCGGGGGAATGGAAAGAAGCAGGAGCACGATAAGGATATGGCCGATCATATCTTTCCCCCTTGCTTCAGCGGGACTTACGGGCACCCTGTCTCCCGTTTCGCCCTGTTTCTTCTTTATCGGAAGGAACTACAAGAAAGTTTACTGTTTCCCCCGGTGCAAATATCCTCCCTGGGGAGGGGAAACGGACCTTCGTATCGTCAGTTCCCGGGGAGAGACCTCGCCGGCCGCTCAAGCAGGATCGTCACGGGCCCGTCGTTTACAATTTGCACCTCCATCCAGGAAACGGCGTCGCCGTCGTCGCCATGGGAAAATCCGACGAGCACCATGAGCCCCTGCCCGATACTGCCGAGGAGTTCCCCTCCCGAGGTCACGGAAGCACGGCTCACCTCTGGACCACCGCCCTCATGGCGTTCCCTCCCCGAAACGTTCCGTGGGAACCAATGTACCCCCTCTCCTTCTTTACCCGCAATCCGTTGTGATGGCATCATACCAGGGAGAAGGAATACCCCTCGAAGGGAACGGGCGGATGCAAAGATCCTACGAAGAAAGATACGAAAAGGTGCTCGATCTCGCGCGAGCGATCGGGAGACGTCGGGGCGAGATCATCGGGCAGGCGGTAAAGGACATCCGGTTTACCGTCCGGGACACCGCGAAAGAGGTGGACATCGCGGTCGACCGGCTCGGGATGTTCTCCGATGCCCGCTCCTTCCTCGAAGGAAAACATCCCCTGGGGGGCGAAGGATCGAGTGTCTCCCTCATGCTCTCCTACAACGGAAGCGCCTGGCTCAACACGGCCATCACTTCGATCTACATGGTGGGGAACCGGGTGACCGTGAAGTTCTCCTCGAAGGGGACCGGAATCTGCGATCTCACGGAATCCCTCTACCGCCCGATCTTCGGGGACGATATCCGCTTCTACCGCGACAGCGGGAAGAGCTTCGTGGAAAACTCCCTTCATGACCCCGAAACCTCCGCCGTGGTGATCTTCGGCTTCGACGAAAACGTCCTTCCGTACGAGGAGGCGTTTCGCCGGACGGGGAAGAAGCTTGTCTTCGAGGGTCCGGGGCAGGATCCCTTCATCGTTTTCCCCGACGCGGATCTTTCCCTCGCCTTGTCGGACCTCATGACCGCGAAGTTCATGTACTCGGGACAGACGTGCACCGCCCCGAAACGAATCTTCGTCCACCGGTCGATCTACGAAGAGTTTCTCGACAGGTTCGAGGAAAAGGCCGCGCGATTGATCGTGGGGAACCCGGAAGACGAGAGAACCGACATTTCCCCCGTCGCGAGCGGCCTGGCCGTCACGCGGACCCGGGCACAACTCGCGGACGCCGTGGCCAAGGGTGCCAGGATCGTCCTCGGCGGCAGGGTCGAAGGGAACACGGTCCATCCCACGATCGTGCGGGACGCGACCGACGACATGCTCGGGATGCGCGAGGAAGTCTTCGCCCCCGTGGCGTTTACCTCCTCGTTCGATACGAAGGAGGAGGTGCTTCGGCGCGCCAGGGACCACAAATACGGCCTGCGCGCCGCCGTCTTCGGGGGACAGGAGGCAAAAGAGACGTCGGAGAATCTTTCGGGAAACGCGTACTGCCACCCGGTTCCCGGCTATACCTTCGGGAAGTTCGGGACGATCGCCCTCAACCAGACCCGGGCCGAATCGTGGAAGGGCGCATTCGTCGTGAAGGCTGTCGGAGGATACGGGTACTCCGGCTGGATCTGGGAGACGGTAAACGGCGCCTTCCGGATCAAGCAGGGGCCGAAGCTCCTGAGCCTGGAGACAGCCGCGGACAACGGCCGGTGACGGAAAACGGATACCCGGTCCCAGGCCGGCCGGTTCCGCCGGTCCCCGCTGTTTTGGCGATGCGTCCGTCCGGTCAGCGGGCCGGCGCGATTCCTCCCTTGCCGTCCCGCCAGTAGGGGAACCACGCAAGCGAAACCAGTTCAACGGAGATGTCGGTCTTCTTCGGCCGGACCTCGCACGTTTCCAAGCTCTCCGCGAGGGGGTCGGCGCTCGCCCTGATCGCTTCGGTCTCCTGGTCCAAGAGCGCCTGGAGGTCGGCAAGCTGCTTCGTCAGCTCCTCCACGTTTTCCTCGGCCCGGGCGACGTCCTGCGCCTCCTTCATCGTTCGACCTGCTCCCCGGGCCGTGGTGGCGGCCCTGCCCAGCGAGGACTGGCTTACGGTCTTGCGGCCCGTCAGCGCCGAAAGAAGCGTGGCGCCGAAGGAGATGGCGGTCGAAATCTTCTGCTGCGTGGCCTGGGCCTTCTCCCTCCCCACCGCCTGCTCAGCGCGACGAATCCGGTCCTGCAAGGTAGCGATCTTGGGTACATACTTCTGCCGCAACCGCTCGATCTGTCGGTCCCGCTCTTCCCTGGCGGCCTGTGTGAGCCTGATACGAAAATCCCGTTCCGACTCCCCAGGCTCGGAGACGACCTTCAGCGACGGACTCTTGAACAGTTCCAGCTGTTTGTTCCGGTAAGCCCACTCCTTGAATGCGTTTCCCCATGCCACGTAGCTCTTCGGGTTGGAGATCTCCGGGGGCAGCTCCCCGAAGGAGGAGTCCGGGTCGTGGGGGGTCTTCTCGAGATCGTTCTCCAAGAGCTTCGCTTCCCGTGCATCGTCCCAGTCGACCCGGGAGGGACCGTCGGAATACTCCGCCAGCAGGCATACCTCCTTTTTTGCGGTGACCCCGATTTTCGCGTTTGCGTAGTAGACCGTTCCGATCCCCAGCAGCATCGGCTCGTAGTGCAGGCTTCCCCCTTCCGGCTGCGGGTCTCGGACCGGAAGGAAGAACTGGGGGACCTTCGGGGGGAGTACCGGGCGGGCGGACGCGGGCGCCGTGGGACGCGCTTTCGGCGCCGGCGCGGCGGTTTCGACGGCCGGCCCCGGTTGGGGATGCGACGTTTTGACCGGGTCCATCAGCTGCTTGATCTGCGTGCGGGTCAAAGGCCCTCGCAGGTACGACATCGCCCACCGGGTCTGAAAGACTACCGGGGCATCCTCGTGGACGTTGTTCATCAGGAAGACCCGCTGCCCCAGGCCGGCGAGGATCTGCTCCATCCGCTTTCTGTCAAACCTGCCTGCCCCGCCGGCCGCCGCCCCTTCGAGGCCGTCCAGGACCCTTTCCTTGTCCCGCTCGGTCTGCAGCCTGCCGAGGAACCAGGTCCCCGTGTTGGACAGTCCCTTGTAGTCCAGGTCCACGGGGTTCTGGGTGGCGAGTACGATCCCCAGCCCGAACGCCCTGGCCTGTTTTAACAGGGTCAGCAGGGGGGCCTTCGACGGGGGGTTGGCCACGGGGGGAAAATACCCGAAGATCTCGTCCATGTAGAAAAGCGTCCGCAGGCTGGTCGTACCCGACTGGGAGCGCATCCACCCCAACAGCTGGGTGAGAAGGAGGGAGACGAAGAACATCCGCTCCGTATCGTTTAAATGCGCGATGGAGAAGATGGACACGCGGGGCTTTCCGTCCGCCGTGTAGAACATGCGGTCGATGTCCATCGGGTCGCCCGTAAGCCACGCGGAGAATCCGGGCGCGGCCAGGAGGTTATTGAGCTTCATGGCGAGAGCGAAGCGGTCCTTGGAAGGGAAGAAGGATTCTATATCGAAGACGCCGATGCGGGTCACGGGGGGAGCCTGGATCGCCTGGATGAACCCGGCGAGGTCCAGGTCCTGCCCTTGCTTCCAGGAGGTATTAAGAATCGTGGAGAGGAGGATGTGCTCCCTGCTCTGGATCGGATCGGCTTCTATCCCCAGGAGGTTGAGCAGACTGGTCACCGTGGTGGCGATCCGCTCCCCCAGCAGTTCGCTGTCGTCTGTTACGGCCTTCCCCGGGAAGGAGAACGACTTGAGGATGGAGACGGGCAGCCCCGCCGTGCTGCCCGGGGTGTAAATGGTAAACTCCGCGGAACTTTTAAGTTTGCGGATCCGCGCCCCGTTCTGTCCCCACTCGGCCAGACCCTTCTTCCAGAGCGCGGCCTGCTGCCCGGCGTACTCCTGCGGGGAGACCCCTTTCCTGCGCGCATCCTCCTCGTTGATCCAGGGAAGAAAATCGGCGGCCGCAAGATCGGGGAAAGTCAGGAGCAGGTTGGCAAGATCCCCCTTGGGGTCCACCACGATGGCGGGGATGTTGTCGATCACCGCTTCTTCCAGGAGCCCGACGCAAAGTCCCGTCTTCCCGCTCCCCGTCATCCCCACGCAGACCGCATGGGTAACCAGGTCCCGTGAATCGTAGAGGAGCAGGTCGTCCTTCAGGGCGTTGTTCGCAAGGTCGAATTCGCGTCCGAGGTAGAACACCCCGAGTTTTTCGAAGTCCTGCACGGTGGTCCTCCTGGATGGTGGTTACGAAAAAACACAGGCCATTGTGCCCCGGCGCAGCGGAGCCGATCCAGTGGAAAGAGAAACCAATCGGTACGGCTTCGATTCCGGCGGAATCGGGATGGTTTCTCCTGCGAAATGGGCCAGGAAGCAGATATACGCAGCCGCCGGGGACGGCAGGTCAGTAGTCCGAACGGGCGAACCGTATCCCGTTATCCTCCAAAAAGCGGACGATCACTTCCGGATGGATGCCGACGCCCAGGTTGATGCACTGGTCCTCCTCGATTTCCCTTCCGTCCTTTTCCGTCCGGGAGATGACGCCGTAGGTGTAATGGTCGGTCCGGCTCTGGACACCCCATATGGTGCCATTCTCGTCGAGGATGGGGCCCCCGCTTTGCCCCTTGAACCCCGGCGACGAAGTCTCCAGGAACTTGATGTCGTACCTCCCGTCGCCGGATTTTCCCGCGGACAACGTCCTGGTATAGAGCCCCTCCATCGGAAAGCAGGCCAGCGTTCGTGCCTCGAGGCCAAGGTCGAAGGAATTGTTCGCCTCGCGAAATGAGGCCTGTATCTTCTGGAACGGGTATCCGATTTTACAAAGAGCCGTCCCGACACCCAGATCGCCGGGGGACTTGAATACCGGGTAGTCGGCCCACGCATTCGGGTCGAACGGCGTGAGACGGCCGAGTGCGAGGTCCCCTTCCGGGAGGGGCCGGATGTCGGTGAGCTGCACTCCGTCCATGCCCCACCAGTACGAGAGGTTGGTGATCCACTTCGGGTTGTCCTTGAGGCGCCGGATCCTTTCGAATCTCTCCTCCCGGGGGACCCCCTCCTCCTGCTCGATCGTGTGGATCATGTGGTAATAGTCGACGATCGCTTCCGCGTCCCGCTGGATCTTTCCGAACGGGAACAACAGGTGGGCCGCCGTCACGATCCAGCCCTCGTCGTTGATCACGACGAAGGCACCGCACCCGCACTCGGTGCTCCGGTCGAAATACCGGCGGGAGATCACCACCGGCCTGGTAAAACAGGTCGCCCTCCTGAAGGCATGCGCGAACATGGGGGGCCCTCCTCCTGCCGGAACTCCCTGCCTCCATGCCTTCCGGCCCATGCCGCGGGGGAAGGGAATCCCTACCGTCGAGGGGAAGACACGGCCGCCGGGCCGCCTTCCGCGCCTGTGTACTGCCCTGGTCTCTTGTGGATTAACAAGCGGTTGCCTGCTGGTTGACCGAACCCGTCCCGCGTTTTCCATCCTACCGGGGAACGGGAACGGAGACAAGAGCATATCCATCCCCGCAAATATTGCGGGAGGGGAGCAAACCGCCAAGGCGCTTTCGCAGCGGGGACAAAAGGCGGACGGCCGCGCGTCCCGGTAAACAAGCCGCAGACGATCCGCGGTGCCGTAACGGACGGGAGAGAGGATCCCCCTTCCCTTTTCCTTGGCGCGTGGAACGGAATGCCGGGTGTTCTACGGAATCCGCGTGAACTTCGACTTCTCCGCCCCGCAGACCGGACACTTGTCCGGTGCGTGGCCGTACACCGTATTTCCGCAGACTTCGCAGACGAAGATGTCCTGCCCGGCGATGTCCTTCCCCTTCCTCATGCTCTCCAGCGCCTGCGAATAAAGGTCGTGGTGGACCTTTTCGACGGCCAGGGCATACCGGAAGGAGACCGCGGCGGGGAGGTTTTTTTCCGCTTCCGCCTCCTTGAGGAAGTCCGGGTACATCTTCTGAAATTCGTACCCTTCCCCGCTGATGGCGGCCTCAAGGTTGGCCGCCGTGTCCTTCACTCCCCCCATCACGCGGAAATGGGCATGGGCGTGCACCGTCTCCGCCGCCGCGGCCGCGCGGAAAAGTTTCGCGATCTGCGGATATCCGTCCGACTCCGCTTTCTTGGCGAAGGCCAGGTACATCCGGTTGGCCTGGCTCTCGCCCGCAAACGCCTCTTTCAGGTTCTTCTCCGTCGACATGCTTTCCTCCTTCCTTGCGCTCGGTTATTTCTTCTCCCCGGGCAGACCCGGGTCAGGCTCCCGGCGAAATTTCCCCCCGTGTCACCATGGGCACAGCGGGCGACGGGCAGTGCCTTCCGGCCCAATACTGCTATCCCGTTTCCTGGAACGTGTTGCACTGGTTTACTTCTCCGGATTGGAGGCCGCGGCGGAACCAGCGGACCCGTTGCTCGGAGGTTCCGTGGGTGAATGCGTCGGGAACGACGAATCCCCGGCTCTGCCTCTGGAGGCGGTCGTCCCCGATGGCGCTGGCCGCGCCAAGCGCCTCCTCCACGTCGCCCTCCTCGATGATGTTCCGCACCCGTTCGGCATGGAATGCCCATACGCCTGCCAGGCAGTCCGCCTGCAGCTCTAGCCGGACCGAGAGACGATTCCCTTCCACCCGGTTTGTACGAGCGCGGGCGTTTTGCACCTTCTCCGAGATCCCCATCAGGTTCTGCACGTGGTGCCCGATCTCATGCGCGATCACGTAGGCCTGCGCAAAATCTCCCGGCGCGTGAAAACGGTCCTGCATTTCCCGGAAGAAACCCAGGTCGATGTAGACATTCTCATCCCTGGGGCAGTAAAAGGGACCGACGGCCGATTCGGCGAATCCGCAAGCAGACTCGACCGCATCCGTGAACAGGACCAGCTTCGGCTCCCGGTACGTCGTCCCGCCCTGTCGGAACAAGTCGTGCCACGTATCCTCCGTATCGGCGAGCACGACGGAGACAAAATCCGCCAGGCGGTTTTCCTCGGGAGACCGGGGCGAAGGGGTCCCCCCGGGGGAGGAGTCGGTGACCGGCGGAGCCTGCTGCAGGATGATCGTCGGATCAACGCCAAGATACAGGGCGACAAGAACCATGATGAGCGTGCCGACCCCGCCGCCCACCATGCCGCGGGAGACTCGCATCCCGCGTCGGTCTTCGATATTGTCGCTTCGTCGACCCTTCGACCAGCGCATGGCGCCTTTCCGTTGCCGGCTTTTTTCCCTCATCCTACCATTGAGGGTGTGGGAACAGAGTGAATGATACCTATGGACCGATTACGGATGCAACGTGCGCGAGAAGATGGATCTCCAGGAGGAGAGGGAGGGACGGGGGCCGCCCCGTCACCGTCGTACAGCCCCGTGTCCCGCCAGAGGCGCACCAGGGGCGCATTCGGATCACCGATCAGAACCTTGTCCCACAAGGCATCGTAGTCCCGGATGACGAAGTAGTTCATAAAGCGCCCCGACAGAGCCTCCGTCGAGGACAGGAGAAATTCCACGTACCGGTTTTGGTAGTCGGCATTCGAGCGGACCGTGATCGGGTAAGGAGCCGTCACATCCTCCGCGGGCCAGGCGGTCTCCGCGACCGCGAAGGGTTTCCCCGGAACGAGGCCGGCCAGAACGGAGAAATAATCGGCCGGAAGCGTAGCCGGATCGGCCTTGCTCCCATCCGGGTATCGGACCGGATCGCTGAAGAGGTAGGAACTGACAGCGATATAGTCTGTGTACGGGAGGATCTGCCCGGTGTACGAGCCCCCGGAGCCGAGATCCTACGATACCACCGAAGGGGAACGATCGCCACGGAGGAAGTTCGATGGCGGCTTGAACGCGTGAAAACCGTCTACCGGGCCAGGGACCGGGCATCGAAGGCAAGCGGATTATCCGGGGGTTTCTTCCCTTTGAAGATGCGGAACAGGACAGAGCCGGAGTATCTTTGGGAGAGGCGGGCGGTCCCTTCTGCCAGTGACCCGCTGGGCGATTCCGGGGACGACCCGGCAAAGGGTGTCGACTGCACTTCGTTCTCCCCCCGAACCTCCCCGCCGCTCACGATGAAGTAGTCGCAATCTTCCTCCAGGGTGACCGACGCAGCCTCCTTGAGCAGGTGCAAGGTCACCCCGTGCCGGTTCGTGCTCGCAAGCCCCCGGAGATCGATCCGGTAGGCGGCATCCCCGATCCGGGTCACGGTATGGGATGTCGGTGGGCCGGCCCCTTTCCGGAACGCGGGGATAAGAGAGCACGCCGACAGGCATATCCCCAGAGCGAGGGGGACGGCGGCAGCCAGGATCAGGTTTCTCTTCATCTTCTGGTATCGGAACGGATCATGATCCCTTTATACCATTAATCGCTCCGCATCGCGTGCCCAGGACGACCGGCCGGAGACGACGCTACCCGACCTGGCTGCGGAAAATAATACGCATTACTGTCTTCCCGTTGCAATCGGGTGGGGAATGTGTTATGCAGGAGGTCTGCCTTCCCCGGAGAAACGGGGCGTCATTTCTGCGATTTTTTCCCCCGACTCCCGGGGCTCGCTTCTTTATTCAACGGCACTTCTGCTGAGGAGGTGCAGAAGTGAAATGGCAGGTTTCCAAGCGTTTGCCTACCCGTTTCCTTGTCCTCGTTCTATTGGCGCTCCTTCCCGCCATCGGCCTGACGATCTATAACGCTTCCCGGATGCGGCAAGCCGCGTTGACGGATATAGAGAAAAACGTGGAACGCGACGCGACTCTCATCGCAGGCGAAGTGGAAAGACTGATCGAATCGACACGCGAAATCCTCACGGTTTTTTCCCGGTTCGATCAGATCCACTCCCCGGACCCAGACACCTGCAGCTCCTATCTTGCCGTTTTGCGGATCGATTTCACGCGGTACATGAATATCGGGATCGCCGATAAGGACGGCGACATCATTTGCAGCGCCCTCCCTTTTCAGGGCACGGTCAACGTGGCCGACCGCGATTACTTCCAACAGGCGATGAGGACATACGATTTCGCCGTGGGCGCGTACCAGATCGGCCGGATTACCAATCATCCCACGATCAACATGGGGTATCCGATTCTCGACGATAGGAATCGCCCGGCCGGCGTCGTATACGCCGCTTTGGACCTCGGGGAACTGAGATCCTCATTGAAAGAGACTTTCAGCAGCCTGGCGGGAAGCACGGATATTTCGATCGTAGATGCCTCCGGGAGGATTCTCTCACGGTATCCCGAAGAAAAAGGGCTGATCGGGCATGATTTCCGGGAGTTCTCTCTTGTGATGCCGATCCTGGGAAAAGGACACGGGATCGTGGAGGAGAGAACCGGGGGGGGAGAAACGATCCTTATCAGCGTCGCCGAAATTCCTCCGATCGTTTCCGGCACACCACTGTACGCGATCACCCGGATAGCGAAGCGTATCGCCTTTGCCGGAGTGAATGCGCAATTTCGTCGGAACATAATGATGTTGACATTCCTTACCGTGTTCATCCTTGCGGCAACCTGGTTCGGCAGCAAACTCTTCGTGTTGAAGCCGGTGCAAACCCTGCTTAACGCCACCGAGAAAGTGTCGGTGGGAGACCTGGACGTGAGATCGGGTCCTCCCTATCAGAAAGGGCTATTGGGGGACCTGGCAAAAAGCTTTGACAAAATGACGATCGCGCTGAAGAAAAGGAAGGAAGAAAAGGAGGGAGCGGAAGAAGCGCTCCGCCTCTCCGAGAACGAATACCGCTCCATAGTGAACAATTCGCCCTTCGGCATCTATCGATGCACCCCGGAGGGAAAGATCCAGATGGTGAACCCTGCCCTGGTAAAAATGCTGGGATACGAATCCGAAGCGGAATTGGTGAATGCAAATATTGCCACGGACCTCTTCACGGACCCCACGGAGAGGACGCGGGCCGTGCAGGAAAGCCTGCAGCATGATAAGGAAAGACATTTTGAGTTCACCTGGAAGAGAAAGGACGGGAAGCCGATATCCGTGAGAGTGCTTGCCACACTGGTACGGAATCCGGAGGGGGCCCCCGCCTATCTCGAGGGATTCGTCGAAGACGAGACCAACAAGCGCCTGCTGGAGAATCAGTACCTCCGCTCGCAAAGGCTGGAAGCCGTCGGACAGCTGACAGGCGGGATTTCTCACGATTTCAATAATCTCCTCGGTGTTATCCTCGGGTATACCGACCTGGTTATCAACCAGCTTGCACCGGGAGATCCGATTCTGGAAAAAATGGAGGAAATCAGAAGGGCGGCGGATCGTGCCGCCGACTTGACGAAACAGCTCCTGGCGTTCAGTCGCAAGCAGGTGTTCGAACCCGGGGTTCTCGACCTGAACGGGATTTTGTCCAGGATGAAGACCATGCTTAAGCGCCTCACCGGAGACGATATCGATCTCAGGATTATCCCTGCAACGAGTATCGGAAGGGTAAAGAGCGATGCCGGCCAGATCGAACAAGTCATTATGAACCTTGTCGTCAATGCCCGCGATGCGATGCCCGAAGGGGGCGAACTCGTTATCGAAACCGCGAACGTCGATTCCCCCGAGACACGGACAAGGGAAGGCGCGATGTTTCCGGAAGGTCGATACGTCATGCTGTCGGTGAGCGACACGGGAAACGGCATGGACGATGAAACCAAGGCGAAGATCTTTGAGCCGTATTTCACGACGAAGGAGCCGGGGAAAGGTACGGGGCTCGGTCTTTCCACCGTCTACGGCATCGTCAAGCAAAGCAACGGGTTTATATGGGTTTACAGCGAGTTGGGGCGAGGGACGGTCTTCAAGATCTATCTGCCGGAAGTGGAAGAAGAGGTGACCATCGAGCGGGAGCGGAAAGTTCTCGCTCCCCTGGCGGTCGGATCGGAAACCATCCTGGTCGCGGAGAACGATGCCGCTCTTCGGAAAGTAATCTCCGAGGTTCTGGAAACCTCCGGATATAAACTGCTGAAGGTTGACAACCCTTCCGAAATACTACGGTTTGTGGAAAGGCACCCCGGCCCCATCCATCTCATGATAACGGATGTCGTCATGCCGAAAATAGACACACAGAAACTCGTCAAAGAGATCGGAGCCATGACCCCGGGGATGAAAGTTCTTTATATTTCCGGGTATACCCGTGATTCCATCTCGATACAGGAAACATTGAAGGAGGGCTTTTCCTTTCTTTCCAAGCCGTTCACCCGCGAGGCGCTTCTGCGCAAAGTCCGCGCCATCCTGGATCCCGGCGGTGCCTGATCCCGTCCCGGCACCGGGGGGAGAGAACTAGAGGGCGGGAAGTTTCTGCGTTGTCTCCTTGATCAGGATCCCGTAAAAGGGGAGGCTTGACGAATGGTCAAGCCTCCCCCTCCCTGCATCATGATGAGCCTATCCTCTTAAGATCACGCAAGGTCGAAGCGATCAAGGTTCATCACCTTGGTCCAGGCCGCGACAAAATCCTGGACAAACTTCGCCTGCGCGTCCGAACTTCCATAGACTTCCGCCAGGGCCCGGAGCTGGGAGTTTGAACCGAAGACGAGATCGACACGCGTGCCGGTCCACTTGAGTTCGCCCGTTGCGCGATCGCGCCCTTCGAACACGTCCCTGGCGTCCGAGACCGCCTTCCACACCGTGCCCATGTCGAGCAGGTTCACGAAGAAGTCGTTGGTCAGCGCCTCCGGCCGCTTGGTGAAGACGCCGTGCTGGGACCCTCCGAAGTTGGCCTTAAGGACGCGCATGCCGCCCACGAGCACCGTCATTTCGGGTGCGGTCAGGGTCAGCAATTGCGCCTTGTCAACCAGCAACTCCTCGGCCGATACGGCATAGCGCTTCTTCTGGTAGTTGCGGAAGCCGTCCGCGACCGGCTCGAGCACGGCGAAGGAGGCCGTATCGGTTTGCTCCTGCGAGGCATCCATCTGTCCCGGCGTGAAGGGAACCGTCACCTCGTGACCGGCATTCTTCGAAGCCTGCTCGACGCCCGCGCAACCGGCCAGAACGATCAGGTCAGCCAGGGATACCTTCTTGCCGCCGGACTGCCCGCTGTTGAACGCGCTTTGGATTCCCTCCAAGGTCTTGAGCACCTTCGCCAGCTGGGCAGGTTGGTTGACTTCCCAATCCTTCTGCGGCGCGAGACGAATGCGGGCACCGTTGGCACCGCCGCGCTTGTCGGAGCCACGGAAGGTGGACGCTGACGCCCAGGCGGTCGAAACCAGCTGGGAGACGGACAGCCCCGAAGCCAGGATCTTGCCCTTGAGGGAGGCGATGTCCTGTGCATCGATCAGTTTGTGATTGACGGCAGGGATGGGGTCCTGCCAGATCAGTTCCTCTGCCGGGACCTCCGGGCCGAGATAACGCGGGCGGGGGCCCATGTCGCGGTGCGTCAGCTTGAACCACGCCCGGGCGAAGGCATCCGCGAATTCCTCCGGGTTCTTCAGGTAGCGCCGCGCGATCGGCTCGTAGATCGGGTCGAAGCGCAACGAGAGGTCCGCCGTGGTCATCATCGGCCGGTGCTTCTTCGACGGGTCGTGCGCGTCAACCACCATGTCCTCCTCGGCTACGTCCTTGGCCAGCCATTGATGCGCGCCAGCCGGGCTCTTGACCAGTTCCCACTCGTATTTGAACAGTACCTTCAAATAACCCATGTCCCATTTGGTCGGGTTCGGTTTCCAGGCGCCCTCGATGCCGCTGCCGATCGTATCGCCGCCTTTGCCGCTGCCGAAGCTGCTCTTCCAGCCCAAGCCCTGCGCCGCAAGGCCAGCCGCTTCGGGCTCAGGCCCGACATGTTTCGCATCACCGGCGCCGTGACACTTGCCGAACGTGTGCCCGCCCGCAACGAGCGCGACGGTCTCTTCGTCGTTCATCGCCATGCGCGCGAAGGTCTCTCGAACGTCACGGCCGGAGGCAACCGGATCCGGGTTGCCGTTCGGGCCTTCCGGGTTGACGTAAATCAGGCCCATCTGCACGGCAGCGAGCGGATTTTCGAGATCCCGGTCGCCGGTGTAGCGCTTGTCACCCAGCCACTCGGCCTCGGAGCCCCAATAAATATCCTCTTCCGGCTCCCAGACGTCCTCGCGCCCGCCGGCGAAACCGAAGGTCTTGAAACCCATCGATTCCAAGGCGACGTTGCCGGTGAGTATCATCAGGTCGGCCCAGGAGATCTTGCTGCCGTATTTCTGCTTGATCGGCCAAAGAAGACGGCGAGCCTTGTCGAGGTTCACGTTGTCCGGCCAGCTGTTGATAGGCGCCAAGCGTTGATTGCCGGAGCCTGCCCCGCCGCGGCCGTCGCCCATGCGGTATGTGCCTGCGCTGTGCCACGCCATCCGGATGAAGAGCCCCCCGTAGTGCCCCCAGTCAGCCGGCCACCAGTCCTGCGAGTCGGTCATCAGCGAATAGAGGTCCTTTTTCACGGCAGCAAGGTCGAGTTTCTTGAATTCTTCAGCGTAGTTAAAACCCTCGCCCATCGGATTGGACTTGGGGGAATGCTGGTGCAGAATGTTCAGGTTCAACTGGTTCGGCCACCAGTCCCGGTTCGACGTTCCTCTGCCGGCCACTTGTTTGCTGGTTCTGCCCGTTACCGGGCACTTGCCATCTTCACTCATGATATTTTCTCCTTTCGTTGTGTGAATTGTTGATCAGCGCTACGCGGTTCGTGAACTTTCCTGTCCCGACATCACCTTCTCGGCGCTACCGCAAGGGAGTTGCGGCGGCCGGGGCACCCCGCAGGTGGAACGTGAACGGGTGCGGGGAAGGTAAAATGGCGGAAAAAAATCGTAATTGTCCCGACATTGGAATGATTCCTATCCCTGCCGAAAAAAATATCCATCCCATCACGCGTCTTTCCGTTCCTGACAATCGTGGCATACCCCTTCCACCTGCACGGTGGTTCGAAAAACCTTGAACCTTTCAATCATGGATGCCGGCGGCTCGAGGCGGTCGAATCTCTCCGCGTTGAAATCGAAGATGGTTTTGCACCGGACGCAGATCAGGTGGTGATGCCTTGTTGTGTTGGGATCGTACCTTTTCGCATTCCCGAAGGAAAGGACCGCCCCGATGATCCTTTTCTCCTCCATCATCGACAAGGTCCGATAGACCGTATCCCGGGAGATATGCGGATGTTCCCGTGAGACGTGACGGTAGACGGTATCGGCATCGGGATGGCTTCCGGTAGCCCTCACAGCCCGAAGAATCGCCACCCGCTGCGGGGTAACCCTCGTCCCCTG
>Ga0307417_10000176_pt1 | contig 27299 bp, 15 predicted proteins | sample SalMarWE160210MG_2_FD_202514 | JGI IMG/M metagenome (GOLD analysis project Ga0307417, IMG submission 202514) | Salt marsh sediment microbial communities from the Plum Island Ecosystem LTER, Massachusetts, United States - WE1602-10 | ecosystem: Environmental > Aquatic > Marine > Intertidal zone... | reverse complement strand
GAGGCCCTGGCCGCAGCGGCAGAGGCGCAACGGGACTTGATCGGCGCGCTGCGCTCCGAGCGATTGCGGGACGTGGCCCAGTTCATCGATGGGCTCTCGGCGCTGCGCTCCAGACGGGGGCAGTTGATCACCCTGCGGGAAATGCGCTACGTGGATCTGGCGCGCATCGAGGCCCTGGAGCAGGAGCTGGTGGATCGCTTCGCCTGGCTGAGCGGGCTGAGCGTGGATTTTCTCTTGCGGGACAACGCGCTGGCACCCTATCACGAGCGCCTGCAAGCTCATTCGGCAGCCATCGACGCGGGCACCAAGGCAGTGGACCTGGCGCCTATCGCCGCGGCGCTGAAGGCGCTTGGGGAGGGACTGGACCTGCTCACCGAGGTGCTCGGCACCCTGCAGATGGATGATGCCACCAAGCGCACCCGGATCCTGGAGGGCATCTCGGAGATCTATGCCCGGCTCAATGGTGCGAAGGCGGGCCTGGATCTTAAGGCCAAGGCGCTGCGCGCCGGGGAGGCGCGCGCCGAGTTCGGCGCGCAGTTCCTGCTCTACTCCCAGAGCGTGACCAACGCCCTGGGGCTCGCCGAGACGCCGGAGCGCTGTGATGAGCAGCTCTCGCGCCTGCTGGTGCAGCTGGAGGGGCTGGAGAGCCGGTTCAGCGAGCACGAGGACTATCTCGCCGATCTCGCCGCCAAGCGGGAGGAGGTCTACGAGGCCTTCGAGGCGCGCAAGCAATCGCTCGTGGAGGAGCGCCAGCGCCGCTCCCAGAATCTCTACGCCGCGGCGCAGCGGGTGCTGCAGAGCGTGCGGCGGCGTGCCCAGACATTCACGGATGCCGACGAGCTGAACGGCTTCTTCGCCTCGGACGCAATGGCCCTCAAGGCGCGTGAGCTGGCGGGGGCGCTACGTGGCGCCGGCGACGGCGTGCGCGCAGACGACGTGGAGACCCGCCTCAAGACCGCCCGTGACCAGGCGATACGCTCGCTGCGAGACCGGCAGGACATCTACGAGGCCGGAGGCACGGTCATTCGCCTAGGCCGGCATCGATTCAGCGTCAATACCCAGCCCCTGGATCTGACTCTGCTCCCGGTGGAGGCCGGCATCGTGCTGCACCTGAGCGGAACCGACCTGATGCAGCCCATTGAGGATCCGGAGCTGGAGGCCGCCCGGAGCTATTGGGACCAGGACCTGGTCTCGGAGACTGTGCATGTCTACCGCGGTGAGTATCTTGCCGCCAGCGTGCTGCTCAAGGCCGAGTCCGGTTTCGACGGGCTGGACATGGACGGGCTGCGTGGCACGGTGCGGGAGGCCGACGGATTGCTCGCGCTGGTGCGGCAATATGCCGCCAGCCGCTACGACGAGGGCTATGAGCGCGGCGTGCACGACCACGACGCGGCCCTGATCCTGGGGTGCCTGTTGGAGCTCTATGGCAGTGCCGGCCTGCTGCGCTTCAGAGCCGAGGCGCGGGCATTGGCCTGCCTGTTCTGGGCCTGCGATGGCACGGACACCCACGCCGAGCAGCGGGGGCGCTGGCGTCGCCGCGCCCGCAGCCTGGGCCAGCTCGCGGTCGTGTTTGGCCAGCACGACGCCGGCGGAGCGTTGGCCGAGGAGCTTGCGCAGGCCCTGGGTGAGTTTCACCGCAGCCTGCTGCCGCTTCCGGGCCTGCCGGAAGAGGCGGGACTGGCCGGCGAGGCCGCCGCCTACCTGGCCGAGGAGCTGAAAGCCGAGACGCCACGTTTTCTCACTCCTGGGGAGGCGATCAACCTGGTGGAGGGCTTGAGCCGGCAGCTGGAGCAGGGCGCCCAGCGTCATGCTTTCGAGGCCGATCTGGAGGCGCTACGAGGCGACCTGCGCAGCCGCTTCGGGCTCGCCCGGGCCTGGCTGGCCGGCTATGCGCGCCGTCAGGGTGCCCACCCGCCGGCGCTGTTGACGGAGGCCGCCGCCATCGTCGTGACCGCAGGACGCCTGGACCGGGAGCCGAGCTCGGCGCTGTGTCAGGCTGAAGTGGACGGGCTGCTGGGTCGCCATCCGCGGCTGGTGGAGCGCCGCCTCGGCCTGCGTCTGGACGAGACGCTCACCCGGCTACGCCAATTCCGGGCCACCCGGGTCCCGGGATTCAGAGCCTACCGCAAGCTACGCCAGTCCATCATCGAGCGTGAGCGCCGTCTCATGCGTCTGGACGAGCTCACGCCCGGCATATTGAGCGCCTTCGTGCGCAACAAGCTGATCGACGAGGCCTACCTGCCGCTCATCGGTGACAACCTGGCCAAGCAGATGGGCGCGGTGGGCGAGGGCAAGCGCACCGATCTCATGGGTCTGCTGCTGCTTATCTCGCCTCCCGGCTACGGCAAGACCACCTTAATGGAGTATCTGGCCAATCGCCTCGGCCTGGTCTTCATGAAGATCGACTGCCCTGCCGTCGGCCATCGGGTGAGCTCCCTGGACCCGGCGGAAGCGCCCAACGCCACGGCCCGACAGGAGCTGGTCAAGCTCAATCTGGCCCTGGAAATGGGCAACAACGTCATGCTGTATCTGGACGACATCCAGCATACCGGCGCCGAGCTGCTGCAGAAGTTCATTTCCTTGAGCGACGCTCAGCGTCGCATCGAGGGCGTTTGGCGCGGGCAGGCGAAGACCTACGATATGCGCGGCAAGCGTTTCTGCGTGGTCATGGCCGGCAATCCGTACACCGAATCCGGCGAGGTGTTCAAGATTCCCGACATGCTCGCCAACCGGGCCGACATCTACAATCTGGGCGACGTCCTGGGCGGCAGAGAGGCGTTGTTCGCCCTGAGCTACTTGGAGAACGCCATTACCTCCAATCCGGCGCTTGCCCCCTTGGCCGGTCGTGGCCTGGAAGATTTCTACCGCCTGGTGCGTAGGGCTCAGGGGGAGCAGGTCTCCAACAGCGAGCTGGAGCATGCGTACTCCGCCGCGGAGCTGCAGGAGATTACCGGCGTGCTGCGCCACCTCATGCGCGTGCGGGACGTGCTGCTGCTAGTCAATCGCCAATACATCGCCTCGGCCTCACAGCAGGACGCCTATCGCGGCGAGCCCGCCTTCAAGCTGCAGGGCAGCTACCGCAACATGAACAAGCTGGCCGAGAAGGTCGTGGCGGTAATGAACGCCGCCGAGATCGACGCCCTCATCGACGACCATTACCAGGGAGAGGCCCAGACGCTGACCACGGGTGCGGAGGAGAATCTGCTCAAGCTCGCGGAGCTGCGCGGCGTCATAACGGACGCCCAGCGCGAGCGCTGGCGGGAGATTCTCAAAGGCTTCCGCCGCATTCAGGTCCAGGGCGGAGCCGAATCCGATCCGGCGGTGCGAATCGGTGGTCAGCTCTCGGCCTTGGGTGAGACTCTGAGGGACATCCGAGACAGCATCGAGTCAGCGGGCGCTCGGAGCTCAGACATGGACGACGCCCGGGCGGAGCAGGTGAGGGGCTATTTGCAGCGCCTGCAGCAGACGCTGGACACCCTGGCGGATGCGCGTCTGGACGTCGAGATCGTCAATCAGCCCCTGCCGGGCCTGCAGGATCTGCTCACCCAGCTCGTGGGGGCCATAGACGGCACCTTGCTGCCCATGATGAAGGCCATGCATCACAAGCTGACACTAGACGAATCCATCTGGCGGCACGTCATCGAGGCCAACAAGGTGCTGAAGCGCCTGGACCAAAAGTCGCTCGGCAGCCAGACAAGCCGCCGGCGCAGCTACCGCCCGTTCAGAGGCGGCCAGGAGAAAGACTCCGGACAATCCTAGGGAGGCGTCTCCTGCAGCCGCTCCAGCAAGCGATAGAGATCATCGCCTTCCTGCCACTCCGCCACCCCATGGCCGACGGACAAGGACAGCGCCAGACCGTCCTTGCTGGTCAGCTCCATCGCGCCAATTTCCGCTACCAGCTTCTTCGCCAGCGTCCGGGCGGCATCGCCCGGCGTCTCCGGCAGGACCAGGATGAAGTCCGTTTCCGCGATGCGTCCGGCCAGGTCGGACCACCGCAGCCGGTCCTTGAGCAGCATGCCCACGGCCGCCAGGGCCGTCTCGTCTATCACTAAGGCGCCGGCGGCGTCTTGCGGGCGGGTGCTGACCGCAATGATCGACAGCCGATTCCTGTAGCGCCGGCTGCGGGCCACCTCCCGCTCCAGCAGCGCCATGGTTGCCCGCCGGGCAAACATGCCGGTGGTGGGGTCGGTCACCATGTGCAGCTTGCACTCCTCCAGCAGGTTGACGAACTCGGAGACGTCGACGAAGTAACGGACTTCGAAGGTCTTGTCCGGCAGAGGCTGGGGAACCCACTGCAGCCACCGCTCTTGGTCGGTTTGAACCAGGGCCGGCAGGGAGGACGCCTTCTCGGCAATGGGCAGGCTCACCGTTCGCAGCGGCAGGGAGGTGATCTCCGCGCCCTGAACCTTGTCCTTTGGAAGGCCGATCAGCTGCAGGAAACGCTCGTTCACGCGTACGATGCGGCCCTCCTTGTCCAGCACCAGGGCCCCGAAGGGCACCGTGTCCATGGTTCGCACCGCCTCCGGGGTCTTGACACCGGCAAACTTGCTCAAGCACTGCGCCATTACACCGGCACTAGGGAAGCGCTGCTCGGGCTTCTTGGCGAGGGCCTTGAGCACCAGCAGCTCCAGCCCAGGCGGAATGTTGGCGCTCAGCTGGCGCGGCGGCACGGGCTGCTGCTGGAGTATCGAGGTGATAACCTCGATGAAGTTGTGACCGCGAAATGGGTACTGTCCCGTGAGGCACAGATAGAGCACGACGCCGACGGAGAACAGGTCGGCGCGCCCGTCTATGGATTCGTGCCGCAGCTGCTCGGGAGACACGAAGCGCGGTGTTCCCAGGACGGTGCCCGCCTGGGTCTTGACCAAATCGGAGTCCTGAATCCGGGCAATACCAAAGTCCGTGATCTTGAGGCGGCCATCGGGCAGGATCAGGATATTGGAAGGCTTGATATCGCGGTGAATTATACCGGCGCGGTGGGCGACGTCCAGGGATTCCAGCAGCTGGACGCCGAGGCGCACCAGCTCGGCAATGGCGAGCTGACCGGACTTGGCCAGCTTCGCATGGAGGGTTTCCCCCTCGAGCCATTCCATAGCGATGTACGGTATGCCGTTCTCGTCCCCGACCCGGTAGATGGTGGTGATGCCGGGATGGGACAGCGTGGCGGCGGCACGCGCCTCCTGCACCAGGCGCTTGCGCACGTCGTCCAGACGCTCGTTGGATTCATCGTCAAGCACCGCTTGACTGAGCGCTTTGATGGCAACGAGGCGACCCAGCGAAGGCTCGACGGCCCGATAGACGACTCCCATTGCGCCATGGCCCACCTCTTCCTCGATCTGGTACGGAAAAGTGGGCGTGGGCGACCCGGGTAGGCGGGTTACGACGGTGGGCAAAACGACCGTTCCTTGCAGCAAGAAGGGCTGGGCACGCTGCGGAGCCTCGCCGTTATTATGACTCAATAGATTTTCGAGCGGTTCAACTGTGCAGGCGATTCATGGCGGCCGAAAGCACGCGGTCGAACAGTGCAGAGTCGTCCAGAATGGACGCCCGACCCGCACGCACCTCTTCTACCAGGTCGGCAAAAGACCACTCTGCCAGCTTGACTCCGATCCGGTCTACGAAAATATAGGTCCGCGTGAGCGGAATCTTGGTGGAGAGCTTGGCACGGGTCTGTTTGCCCTGCTGATCCTGGAATTCGAACCAGGTGCCCACCGCGACGTTCTCTACCATGGTTGAGTAGTTGTCGCTCGGTAATTCCGGAGTCGTCTCCAGCTCGTCCTCCCCCTCGGCCAGCACCTGCGCGGGCAGCACCGCGGTGGGGCCTTCCTCGTCAGCCGCCTCGGCCACGTCGAAGCGCTGCGTCGCATCTTCCTCCGCGGCAGCCGGGGTGCGTGCTTTGGCCCGCTCCATTTGCGCGGAGTAGGACTCGCGTACGTGCTGGGTCAGTGCCTCTAGATGTTTGCGCGTTTCGAAGGGGTCATATTGAACGCTCTCCAGCCCATTGCGCACCTCGTGCATCAGACCGGGCCACGTCTCCCTCAGCCGATTCAGCTCGGCCATGGTGTGCTGCTCCTGCGTGCCGCGCATCAACTGGTCCACGACGGACAGCGCCTTTTGCCACTCGAGGCCTTCCGGACCGCCCTTGGTGTACGCCAGGAACAGGACTCGCGACCAACCGCTCTTCAGCATCTGCTCCAAAACACTCGGCACCCGCCGGTTGGATAGGCGCTCGTTGATTGCCCGGCTCACCTTGTTCCGGGCGACGTCCCGGGCCGCACGGCCCTCCTCCTGCTCCCGGGTGCGCTTCTCGATGGCGTCCGCCCGGCGCCGTTCGCGCTCCAGGTATTCCCGGAAGTCGTGCAGCAGGGTGGAGAAGATGCTCACGTCGTCCTCGAACTCATCGAGCACCCGCTGCACCACCCGCTCGATCATGGCGAACATCGAATCCCGCTTGGATCCTTCGGTCTCGTTGACCCCGATACCGGCGCGTGCCAGCTCGTTGATGAGCTCCCAAGCCGGGTGCTTGCGCTTGCGCACGAAGCTCTTGTCCATCAACGCCACCTTGAGCACTGGAATCTGCAGGCGCGCGATTAGGGCCTTGACTGGCACCGGCAGGTTGACGTCATCGAGAATGAAATCGAACAACATCTCGATGACGTCGATCGTTTCCTCCATGGTCGCGCCGAGGGCCTTGGCCAGGCCCGTCTCGGACTTGGCGCGCTCTGCTAGGGCAGAGCGCAGGGCCATCATGGAGGCCCGCGGATCCACCAAAGCCACTGGGGCTCGGGCGCTGGTGTGCTGGAGGTTCGACAAGGCCTCGAGCACGTCGCTGGTGCCAAAATACGCGCCGCTCTCGGCCCCACCCGCTAGCGAGTCTCCGATTCCGCCGGCGGCGTAATCCCCACCCAGGGCGCCACGATTCGCGCTGACGAGCTGCTGCAGGATGTTGATGAGCTCGGGGACGTTGGGCCCCAGTCCTTCCGCCATCTGCTCGGTGCCGACTACGCCCGATGCGACGCCGAAGGGGATCTCGCCCGGCACGCCCGGGTACCTCGGCTCCTGCGGGGGACCTGGTGCGTCCGGGTATCCCGACCCCTGGGGGCGTGCCGCGGTGGGCGGGGAAGTGGCCCCGCCGGCCGCGCCCGGCGGCGGGCGTCGGACAACCTTGCGGCGGGTCTGGGGGCTGAGCGTGGGCAGCACCCCACCACGTATCAGCACGTTGTTGACGGCCTCGTAGACCTCCCCGAGATTCGACATCACGAACTTGTCGAACAGCTTGTAGATAATGAGCTTGGCGGTGATGTCCAGCTGCAGCACCTGAGCGGTCTCGCGAAATGCGGCACAAACGGTGCTCGGGCCCAAGGGACGGTCATCTTCCGCGACAACGGCCTCCGGCAGCAGGACCGATAGGCGAGCGGTTAGTGCGTCCAGGGTGGTCTTCAGCTGGGTCTCGGTCTTGCCGACCATGCCTTTGATGGCCAGCGTCTCTTCCAGCTCGTCGTTGTCGATTAGCTGGAAGCCGTTATCCTCAGAGTCGCGTCCCCGGTCTCCACCGTCGCGGCTTTGGCCGCGATCGAGGGTGTCGACCGCCTGCTCCAGCGCCACGCGGAAGGTCCTTTCCATGCCCTGGCGGCGCAGTCGCACCTCGCGGATGGCATCGAAATACTGGGTTTGGGCAGCATTGCTCTCCGCCTTCTCGGCCAAGGCGAACAGCGCGTCGTCCACTTTGTCGAACATGCCTCGCAGCAGTCCGCCGAGTCGGTCTCCGTAGACCCGCCGCACCTCGGCCAACAACGACCGACGCTGGCCGCCTGGCGTCCGGGATCCGCCGCCGTCGCGGCCGCGTAGCGGTACCACCCGGTCACTATCGCTCATGCAGATCCGCTCCCGTGACCAAGCGTAGGCGGGCATCAGGCCCGCATGTAGCGCGATGATGCATCGTTGCCGTCATTGGCCTATCACATGGATTTCGATCGCAAGACGCTAAAGACTCGTCAAATTGCCACGCACAATCGCGATGGCCAGTCTCTCACCGGCGGCCGGGCCACTCCCTCTCCGGCCATGCCGCGCGTGCCGAAAATGCCTCCAATCCAAGACCCGCAGCATGAATCGAGCGTCGCTAGCCTCCAGGCTCCCCGTTCGCCCAGTATCATTGTCGTCTGCCGCAGTCGCAAGAGATGAGGTCATTCTTGCGCACGCTCAACAGTATAGCAAAAGCCGGGCCGTCCACACGGGGCGCTTCTGGCACCACCGCCAGGCTGTGTCGAGCAGGGACGGGGCCTCAGGCCCGAGCGGGATCCTGACGATAGAACAGCTCGAGCTGGCGGTAGACGGCAGGATACTCTTCGAGCAGGAGGTGTGGCCGCATGAAGAAGAGCTCACTCAGCACTGCGAAGAACTCCGCTGGGTCCTCTGCCGCGTAGGCATCAATTGACGAGATCTCGCCGCGCTCCAGTCGTCGGCGGAGCACGACATAGGCGCGGCCGAAGGCGGCGCTCCATTCGAACTGACGCATGTCGGCATGTAGGGGTGGCATCCCGTTGCTCACTCCGTTCGCCAGATCGAGCTTGTGTGCCAGCTCGTGAATTATCACGTTGTGCGCTCCCGAGCCCGCGGCGGCCTCCAAGCAATGCCGCCAGCTCAAGATCAAGGGGCCACGGTGCCAAGCTTCCCCGATCAGAGCCCGGGCGGAGCGGTGCACCAGCCCCAGGTTATCCACGAAATCATGGCGTGCCACGAATTCGTCGGGATAGATGATCACGGATATCCAGCCATGGAGCCAGCTGCGGCCCAGGCCCAGCACGGGCACGCAGGCCATTGCCGAGATCACCAAGCGCATCTCGAAATCGAGCTCGAGTCCGGTCGGAGATTCGAATCGCTTGCTCTGGAGGAAGTGCTCGGCCAGTGCCCGCAGGCGGGCGCGGTCTGTCTCCGAGTAGCGCCGCAGCAAGGCAACCTTATGGCAGACCCGATCCCATGCCGGGTCCTCAATCTGCGCTCGGCTGCCCAACCAGCGGGATAGCCACTGGGGCAGTCTCATCGCCCTGCGGAGGGCTCAGGGCGGCAAGGCATCGCCAATGGCACCCGCGTTTGCATTCCAGTATGCTTCGAAATCGGCCGAGGCGCCTGGATAACTGCCACCATATGCCGAATCTAGCCTCGATTTGTACCGTAGGTGCCGTTTCCGGTTGCCGGTGTCGCAGTGCTCGGGGGGCTGCCCGCATCCGGCGCCCTAACGCACGGACTCAAGCGCGGTGAGCGCGGGCACCATCGCCGCAACGGCCACCTCGTTCAGTCTACACCCTGTGGCGACTCTGCCGGCAGCCGCGTCTTCTATGTCGGGTCCAGGTGTCGCCGCGACCGCCTAGGGCGGCGGATGAGCTTAGGCAAGCGAATGATTCTCAGACGATTCTTTAGGCCGAAATGGCAGCACTCCAATCCCAGGGTCAGGCGTCAGGCGGTGCTGGAGCTGAGCCCGGCAGCGAGTACGGAGATCCTCGCCGCCGTGGCAACGGGCGACGATGTGGCCGAGCTACGCGGGCTCGCCGTGGCGCGTCTGAGAGACCTGAACCTGCTGCGGCGTATCGGCGAGCGCGACCTCGATGGCGGGGTCCGGAGGGGGGCGCAGCGGCGATTCCGCGATCTTCTGGTCGGCGAAGATGGTGGCGAGCTCAGTCTGGAGATACGCGTGCGGGCGGTCGGCGATCTGCAGGACCTGGACATCCTCGAATATGTCGCGATCCACGGAAAGGAGGCAGATCTGCGGATTGCTGCCGTGCGCATGAGACCGAATGAGCATCTGCTCGAACAGCTCGCCATCCGTGACCCGGAGCCCCGCGTCCGCCTGGTGGCGGTGGAAGCGCTGCGCACCCCCGAGCGTCTGGAGTGCGTCGCCAAGCTGGCACGCAAGCGGGACAAGCGGGTCAGTCGCGTCGCCCGAGACAAGCTGGCTCGGCTCCTGGCGGAGGCCGAGCGGCCGGTGCGCCTGCGTCGCAAGGCGGAGGCCTTGTGCTTGGCCGCCGAATCTCTGGTCATCGATGCTGGCCTGGATGCCCTACGACAGGCGATCCCGCGCCTGCGGGGACAGTGGGAAGCGCTGGGCTCGGAATCCGCGCCGGATGAAGAACTGATGAGCCGGTGGCGGGAGGCTGAGAGGCGGCTGAGCGCTCGCCTGCAGCAGCTGGAGACCGAGACCGCGGAGCGTGAGGCAGAAGCACGCCTATGGGATCCGCTGCGGGAGCGCAAGGAGGAGCTGTGCGCCACCCTGGAGAGCCTGGCAGATGACCTGGAGGGGCGCAACGACCTGGGCGCCGTGGAGGCGGGGGCGACAGGGTCCATCCTAAAGATGACGCAGTCCGCCTTCGAGGAGACTGCGCCGCTGCCGGAGCCCGAGAATCGGGAGCTGCTGGAGCGCTTCGAGTGTGCGGCGGAGCGCGCCAGGCGTCGCCAGCAGGTCTTGGTGGAGCGTGCAGCGCTGGCTGCTGCCCGCGTCGCCTTGTGCGCCGAGGCGGAGGCGCTGGCCGTCAATGCCGAGTCCCCGACCGACGAGCAGGCGACGGGCTTGCGGAAGCGGTGGGCGGAGCTCGCGGGCTCCGACCCCGCGCCAGAGGCTCTGGAGTGCCGCTGGCTGACTGCCCTGGAGCGGCTTGATCAGCGGCTGCGTGAGATAGAGCAACGGCGGCGCCGGCTCCTGGAAGAGCTGCCGGACACCCTGGTGGCCTTGCAGGACGCCCTGGATCGTGGGGAATCCCAGCATGCGGCGGCCCTGGAGGCTCAAGCGCGGGCAGCGCTGGATCAGCTCGGCCCGGGGCTGGCCCGGCAGGCGGCGCCCCTGCGTGCGCGGCTGCGCCGGCTGGCCCCGCGTCGACGCGAGCTTAGCGATTGGCACCGCTGGGCGGATACGCGGGAAAAAGAGCGCCTGTGCGAGGAGATGGAGGAGCTCATCGAGAGGTTGGGGGATTTGCCGGTGGATGAGATTGCAGGCCTGGTCGGCGCGGCGCGTGCGGCCTGGAAGGCCTTGGGACCCACGGAGGCCGGGATGGGGCGTGTGCTTTGGCAGCGTTTCGATACCGCCTGCAATCGGGCCTACGCGCCATGTCAGGCGGAATTCGAGGCCCAAGCCCGGGTCCGCGAGCAGCACTTGGCGTCCAAGGCGGAGATATGCGCCGGGCTGGAGGCGCTCGTGGCGGTACCAGACTGGGAGGCACTGGGGCCGGCAGAGGTGTCCGAGGCCTTGGACGGGGCATGGAGATCCTGGAAGGCGCTGGGTCCGGTGCCCCGGCGGGAGGCTCGCCGGCTGCAACGCCGGTTCGAGGCCGCCCGTGCGCCGCTGGAGCAGTGCTTGGCTGCGCAGCGGGAGCGTAGCCGGCAGCACAAGGAAGCTCTCATCGAGCGGGTCCAAGATGCGGTGCGAGCCGAGGACCTGGGGCTAGCAATTCGCCAGACGAAGCAGGCCCAGGCGGAGTGGAAGACTGCCGAGCTGGTCTGGCGCAGATCTGAGCGCGTTCTTTGGGAGCGCTTCCGCACCGCCTGCGATGCCGTCTTCGCTCGCCGCGACGCCTTGCGGGCCACGCGAGACGAGGCGATGTCGGCCAGCCATACGCGAAAGGAGTCCCTGTGTCTGGCCATCGAGGCCCTGGCCGGAGCCAGCCCAGGCGCAGCCCTTGCCGCGGACGCCGCCGAAAGCGAGCTCGCTAGATTCACCGCCGAGTGGTGCGCAATCGATAAGGCCGCGCCGGCCGATGACGAGACCCTGGAGGGACGCTTTCGCGCCGCGTGCGTCGCGGCCTCGAAGCTGATCCGGCGTGCACGCATCGCGGCGCTACGTGAAGGTCTGCAGCCGTTGCGGCAGAAAGCGGCCCTGTGTGCGGAGGCCGAGGCCAGAGAGTCTGAGCACACCAATGGGCCCGGCGCCGCCGAGTTACGGCAGCGCTGGGCCGCGCTGGACGCACTGGATGAGCAGACCGAGTCGGCAATGGGTCGCAGGCTCGAGGCGGCCCTGGGAGGGGGGGCGGATCCGGACCTGGAGCAAGGTCGGCGGCTGCGCGAGGATCTGTGCGTGAGGATGGAGCTTCTGGCCGGGATCGAGTCGCCGCCGGAAGCTGCCGAGGCCAGGCTGGCCTATCAGGTTGCCCGTCTGGCGCGGGCGATGGGCCAGGGCAGCGTGCCCGGGCAGGAGCAGGATGCGGCGCTGGCGGAAGCCGAGCAGACCGAGCGCGAGTGGCTGCTCGCTAGCCCGGCTCCGGCGCCGGTGCGGGCTGCACTGGAACGGCGATTCCAGCGTGCCGTTGAGGCGTTCTGGCAAAGCAATCTGGCTTGTGCGTGATGGCGGGGCGGGGGCCTGGGCTCGTGCCTGCTGGTCTCCAGAGCAATTCCGTCTCCCCGGATCCTGCGCCCGCAAGATGATTGAGCTCACGGACAGCCACGTCTTCCTGGAGCAGTTTTCCTCGGCAGACTTCGAGCGTGCCAAGGCGCAGCTGCTGCGGCGTTTCGCCTTGTTCGAAGGCATTCTGGTCAGTCACGACGGCAAGATGGTGCTCACCTCGGCGGATCTGCCGAAGATCCGGGACAACGCGCTGGAGCTGTTGGAGAAGGCGGGCAGGAGTGGCTTCGAATCGGAGCAGCTCAAGGTGCTCACGGTGATGATCTATCTGCTCATCGGCGTGAGGGATGTGACCCTGTCGCAACGGCCTCCGCCGGCCGAGGCTGGCGGGGCGGGCAACTATGCGCTGGAGTCTCAGGCGATCCGCAACGCACTGCTGCACAGTGCCGGACATTTTCCCTGGGGAGAGATCAAGCGCCTGGCCACGGAGTACAACGCCCTGGTGGCACGCCAGCGCGCCGATGGCCTGGCCGAGCCGGTCGACGCACCCACCCGGACGTGGCAGCTGAAGTCCAAGGACGGATTGAGCTTCGTGCTGCGCAGTGACGGTCCGCGGCTGGTCTGCATCCTTCGTGATAGACCCGCCGCGGCCGCTTCCGCCCCGCCGCGGCCGCTACCTGCGAGGTCGCCCTGGGCCACCATTCCGTCGACGCCTGTCGTGGTGACCGGGGAAGGGGCCAAGACCCTGGCGGAGACACTGCGTCTGACACCTTCAGTCCACGGCCATCGCATCGCGGTGGCGAGCTACCTGGGACGCGGCCGCCCGCAAAACGAGGATGCGGCGGTAATCCTGCCCGCCCATGACCGGGTGGTCGTCATCGATGCCATGGGTGGCTACAAGAATGGACTGCCGGCGCGGGACCTGTTCTTGCGTGGGCTGCTCGAAACACCGGCGGACATCGAGCAGGCGGTGACCTCGGCCCGGGGCGCCTATGAGCGCGAAGGCCTCAAGCGCGGCGGAGTGTGCCTCATGGACGCACGCATGACCACTCATGACGGCGCCCGGGTCGTGGAGATGGCCCAGGCGGGTGACGTGCACCTCGCTCTTTATGATGGGCACGGGACGGTAATGTACGAATCCGTCGATGAAGCCTTAGGCCATCGGGTGATGAATGCCATCGTCTCGCAGTCGTTCACCGACGCCAACCGCCGCAACGGCTGGGAGCGCTTCGGTCGTCTGACGCGGCATCGTGTCCCATTCGCCTCGGGGTGGCGGCTGGCAATCTACTCCGACGGGGTAGGCAATCACTATTCTGCGACCGAGCTCGGCACTTTGCTGCTGGCGGCGCCGCTGAAGGAGGCGATTGCGCGGCTCTCGGCAGGCATCGACGCCCGGATGGCCGCGGAGGGCGCCTATTGCGACAACTGTTCCATCGCCGTGGTGGAGCTCGTCTAGTACTCCATCAAGGTGATAATGGCTCTGGATTCGCAATTATCACCTTGATGGAGTATCAGGTGCCAGTCCGCTCAGCCCTCGTCACTATCCACCGCGGTGTACTGACTCCCCAACCGCTCCTGAATATCCCGCGGAACGGCCTCGTAGTGGCTGAAGCTCATTTCGAAGGCGCCGGAGCCCCCCGTCAGAGACTTGAGCTGGGACTGGTAGCCGTCCATCTCCGCCAGAGGTGCCTGGGCGGCAACGACGACGGAGCCTTCCGACTTTGCTTCGGAGCCGAGGATACGTCCGCGCCGTCCCGATAGGTCGCCGGCGATATCACCCATTTTCTCCTGTGCCACGGTGACCATGACATCGACGATGGGCTCCAGAATATTGGGACGGGCATTGCGCACGGCCGCAATGAATGCTCGTTTTCCCGCAGTCACGAAGGCGACCTCCTTGGAGTCCACGGGATGATGCTTGCCGTCATAGACGGTGACCCGGACGTCCTGCAGCGGATAGCCGGCGATGGCGCCTTGCTCCATCGCCTGGCGCACGCCTTTTTCCACCGCCGGAATGAACTGGGATGGAATGGCTCCGCCGACCACCGCATTGGCGAACTCGAAGCCGCCTCCTCTCTCCAGGGGCTCCACCCGCAGGAACACCTCGCCAAACTGGCCGGCTCCGCCGGTCTGCTTCTTGTGCCGGTAGTGACCTTCCGCCTGGCTGCCGATGGTCTCCCGGTAGGCGATGCGCGGCGGCCGGGTGTCCACCTGGACATTATATTGGCCTTCCATGCGCTCCAGCACCACGCGCAGGTGCAGGTCGCCCATACCGCGAATCACCGTCTCGTTGGTGGAAGTGCTGTATTCCACCACCAGGCTGGGATCTTCAGCGGCGATCTTGTGGAGAGCCTCGGAGAGCTTCTGCTCGTCACCGCGCCGCTTCGGGGAAACCGCCAGGGCGAACATGGGCGGCGGGCAGTGCAGCGACTTCAGGTGGAAGTGATCCTCCTCGTGCGAATCGTGCAGGACCGCGTCGAAATGAATCTCGTCCACCTTGGCCACCGCACAGATGTCTCCAGGGATGCCGGCGTCGATCTCCGGGTGCTCCTTGCCGTGTAGGCGGAACAGGTGGCCTACCTTGAAAGGCTTGCGGCCGTCACCGATGAAGAGCTGGGTGTCGCTCCCGATGCGGCCCTGGTGTATGCGGAAGGTGCCCAGGCGACCCACGAAGGGGTCTATCGAGACCTTGAAGACGTGGGCGAGAGCGTGACGGTTAGGGTCGGAAGTGACTTCCACCGGCTCCGCGCCGCTGCCTTCTCCCTTGAGGAACTTCGGCGGATTGCCTTCCGTGGGGTTAGGCATCAGACGCACCAGAATCTCCATCAGCTCCGGAATGCCAGCGCCCGTGGCGGCCGAGACGAAGCACACGGGCACTAAGTGTCCGTCCCGCAGGGCCTCCTCGAAGGGCGCATGCAGCTGCTCCGGGTCGAGGTCCTCGCCCTGCTCCAGATACAGCGCCATCAGGTCCTCGTCCACCTCGACGACCTGATCGATTATCTCCGTGTGCGCGGTGGCCACGGAAGAGAAGTCGCTCTCATCGCCGCCGGGCGCGAAGAAGCAATCGACTACCCGGCTGGCGCGCCCAGCGGGCAGATTCAGGGGCAGGCACTCCTTGCCGAAAATGTCCTGGATTTCCTCCAGTAGCGCCGGCAGGTCGACGCCGTCGGCATCGATGCGGTTGATGATCAGCAGCCGGCACAGCCCCTGGGTCGCGGCATGCTCCATCATGCGCCTGGTGGTTGTCTCGACGCCGCTCTGGGCATCGACCACGATGGCGGCCGTCTCCGTCGCCGGCAGGATGCTGATTGCCCGGCCGATGAAATCCGGAAACCCAGGCGTATCGATGATGTTAATGTGGGCCCCCTGGTGGTCGATGGCGACGATGGCATTGTCCAGGGAATGCCCATGCTGCTTCTCCTGGGGGTCGTAGTCGCACACCATTGTCCCCTTCTCCGCGCTGCCGCGGGCGGAGATGGCACCGGAGTGGTACAGCAAGGCCTCTACCAGGGAAGTCTTGCCCGAGCCCCCATGTCCAACCAGCGCGATGTTGCGTATGTCTTCGGTGGTATATGTAGGCAATTTGGGCTCCCTCGCACTGTGTCGGTCTCGGCCGGATCTCTGGACGTGCACGGTCAACGGGCTGCTGCGCCGTGCGACAGGGCGGTTATGGTACTCTAGAATTCAGTTTGTCGCACGCTCACCCGGACCCGCGAGCGGTGCCCCTCGGATGCTGCCGAGCATCTCCCGGCGCCATCCCCCGCACCAGCAGACGCCAACATTGGTGTGGGCGACGCCGGGAGAAATCCTCCGGCACCGTCAGGCGGGTGATGTCCTCCACCTGACAGGGCGCCAGGCGCGCGCGCTCCAGTGCGAAATGGCGCAGGTTGGTGGAGAAATAGACCATACCGCCGGGGGCCAGCAGACGCAGGCATTGATTGATTAGGTCTGGATGGTCGCGCTGCACATCCAGCACGCTGCGCATCGCGGCGGAGTTGGAGAAGGACGGCGGATCCAGGACGATGAGATCGTAGCGCTCACCGCGGGCGGTCGCCGACTCTAGGTAGCGGAGCACGTCAGCGCGCACGAGTCGATGCGCGCCCGTGTGTAGCCCGTTCTGGTCCAGATTGCGACTGGCCCAGTCGAGATAGCGGTTAGACAGGTCCACGGTCACCGATGAGCTGGCTCCGCCTGCCGCGGCGTACACGGTGAAGCTGCCCGTGTAGGCGAACAGGTTCAGGAAGCGTTTGCCCGAGGCCTGGGCGCGCACCATGCGGCGGGTGTTGCGGTGATCCAGAAACAGCCCCGTATCCAGGTAGGCATGCAGGTTGACGACAAGCTCCAGGCCGTCCTCGCTCACCACGATGTCGTCACCCGCCGCGTCGGTCTTGGTGTACTGGCTGGCGCCTTTCTGGCGCTGTCTCAGCTTGCAAGCGACGGCCCCAGGCGGGACCTTCAGCACCTCGCTTACGGCTGTGCGAACCTCATCCTGCCACTGCTGCTGTGTCGATGGGTCGGGGTCGCGACGGCGGGTCGCGAATTCCTGCACGTGAGCATGGCCGCCGTAGACGTCCACGGCCAATGGAAATTCGGGCAGGTCCCGATCATAGACCCGGTAGCAGCTGATACCCTGGCGTGCTGCCCATCGGCCCCAATGCCGCGCGCACTTCCGCAGACGATTGGTGAAGCCCAAGAGGTCACCCACGGGAGGGACGCCACAGCAGCATCAGCGCATCCGGGTGTCCTGCGGCGTACAGCCTGGTGCCAGCAGCGCGCCCGGGTCGACTTTCAGGTAGTAGCCCGCCACCAGCACGGCCGAGACGATGAACAGGATCTTGAAGGTGCGGCGCGCGAGCGCCGTCATCAGCCAGCGATGTATCATCCACGGTAGACCCGCGCGCTGCTCATGGGGCCGCAAGCCGACGCGCTTACGCGCACGGGTCTGGCGTGCCGCCTTGAGCAGGCCCAGTGGCGACCTGCGTGCCACCGGCAGAGGCGCCGGCGACGCCCGACGGAGCGCTCGTGCGGCCAGCGTGGCGCCACATTCCAGACACACCGGACGGTGCTGGTGCCGGGCGCCGCACCCGGTGCAGGGCCGAGTTTCCTCCATGATCCGGATCGGCGTCCTGCAGTGGCCCGCCATGCGCTCCAGCTTGGCCTGGACACCGGCGGGGCGCAGCCAGCCATACCCGGCGTAACCGAGCATCGCCAGCAGCGTCTGCCATTGCCGGGTGCTCCAGCGCAGCGGAGGCTGACTGACCGGTGTGCTGGATGTGCCGCTGGAGGTGGGGGTGAACCGGCGGTTGAGAAACGCCTCCAGCAGGGGACGGGCACCATCATGCCAATCTGCGGGCACGCGTTCGTTGAGCTCCCAATCCAGGGCCCACAGCACCACCTTGTGGTCTTCTCCGCCGGTCGCGGCGAAGCGCCCATCAGCCCCGAGATCCACGGCGTAGAGGCGGGAGGCGTGGGCGGTGAATGTCTGAATGCAGCGCCCGCTGGCGACTTCCCACAGCTTTAAGGTCTTGTCGGCGCAGGCAGACGCCAGAAAGCGGCCATCTGCCAAGAACCGAACTGCCGTCACCGCTCCGCTGTGGCCCGCGCAGACCCGCAGGCATTTGCCACTGGCCAGCTCCCACAAGCGCACGCTGTGGTCCTCTCCACCGGAGGCGAGCAAGGTGGTCGCCGCCGTGACATCGACCGCTCGTACCGGAGCCTCGTGGCCTTCGAAGGTCTGCAATGTCTTGGCCGTCGCCAGCTCCCACAGGCGAACGGTGAAGTCCCGCGGACCCACGAACGCGCCACCGCCGGAGACCACATAGCGGTCATCCTCGGTCAGGCGCAGTGCCGTGACACGATTGCCCTGCCAGCCGAAGGTGTTGAGGCAAGCGCCGGTCTCCGTGCTCCACAGCCGCAGGGTCTTGTCCGCGCTGGCCGACACGGCGTAGCGACCGTTGCGCGACAATCCCACGCTGAGCACTGCCTCGCCGTGGCCCGCGAAGGTTCGCAGGCATTTGCCACTGCTCAGCTCCCAGAGCTTAAGGGTCTGATCATCGGAGCCTGACAGCACACGACGGCCGTCCCGGCTGAGCACGGCGCTGCCTACCGGGCCCGCATGACCCTCCAGCGTCTTGAGGCAGGTGCCGCGCGCCAAGTCCCATAGCTTGATGGTACGGTCTCTGCTTGCCGAGAGCAGGGTGCGGTTATCAAGGCCGATATGCACCGCGGCAATGGCTTCGGTATGGCCGCTGAAGCTGCGCTCCACCCATCCGTCCAGTAGTGCACTGCGCGGCAGTCGAACGTAGAGATCTCGCCACAGACGTATGGCCTCCCGGCGCCGCGCGTAGCCGCGCTGCTTGCGTGCTTCCCGCAGCCGGGTCGCAGCCCCCACGTATTCCTGGCGGGCATAGAGAGTCACACTCTCGTCCAGCGCCCGCCTGTAGGCCAGGGCCGCCGCCAGTGCGGTCTCGCTGGTGCCGATCTGGGAAAGCATCAGCGGTGCCCGGAAGGGCAGCCCGGGTATGCCAATCTCCCAGCGCCTTATCTGTCGTCCGCCATCGGCATAGATCACGAAGGCACTATCGGGACTCAAAGCGGCGGCCGTGACGGCGCCCGCGCACTGCAGAGTACGTAGACAGCGGCCCATCTCCAGCTCCCAGACCCGTAAGGTGCCGTCGTGCCCTGCGGACAGGGCGTGCCTGGACTCCTGGCCGACGCAAATCGCCGAGACGGCACCGCAATGGCCGACCAGCGTGTCCACACAGCGACCCGCTCTCAACGACCACAGCCTCACCGTCCCGTCCCAGCTGCCAGAAAGCACGTGGTGGCCGTCCGGCGTGACCGCGAGGGCCGTCACCGAGCCAGTCTGCTCGTTGAGAGTGTGCACTAGGCGCCCGTTATCCAGGTCCCAGACCCGCACGGTGTTATCCGCGCCTCCTGAAGCGGCATGCGTGCCGCCTGGGGTGATTGCCACGGCATGCACCGGGCCGTCGTGTCCGAGCAGGGAGCGAATGCAGCTGCCGGTTTGGGCGTCCCACAGCTTGACGGCGCCATCCATCCCGCAGGAGATGACCCGCCGACCGTCTCGGGTCATGGCCACGGCCGTGACCGGCCCCGTGTGCCCGGCGAAGGAGCGCACACCTTCGCCTGTTGCCAGGTCCCACAGCCGCACCGAATGGTCCTCGCCCCCAGAGCAGGCACGAGTGGAGTCCTCAGCCGCCATGGCTCCACAGAGCACCCTGCCGGTATGGCCGTGCAGCGTCGCCAGGCAGGTGCCGGAGGCGATGTCCCACAGCCGTACGGTCTCGTCTTGGCTGGTAGACAGCGCCAGGCGTGTGCCCCCACCCAGGGCCAGGCCGCGGATGAGCTCGGTGTGGCCCTGGTCGAAGCGTCGTGCACTCCAAACGGCGCGACCCAGCCGGAAGCGCGCCAGAGTCAGGGCAACCTGGATTTCCTCGCGCTGCTCCATGCCGTCGGGGACCTGCTCCAGGATTCGGATGGCGCCCTGGCAGTCGCCTTGCTCGAGGCGGATAAGCGCCATCCGGTACAGGTAGTCCCATTCGTGAGGATAGGCCAGGCGACTGTCCTCGATGCTCCGCAGCAGCGCATCATCCGTACGCCGGCCGGTGCGCCAAAGCACCAGACCGTAGTTGTAGGTGGACTCCACGTGCTGGGGCTCGCGCTCCATCGCATCCAGCCAGAGCCGCTCTGCGTCGGCCCGGCGACCCAGGTCGAGCAGTGAGATGGCACGATTGTTCAGTGTATCGGCCGATGAGGCTCCTGTGCTGGGGTCCGCACGGGGATACTCCTTTCCCACCGCCCGGGAGTAGACCCGCTTCAGGCGATCGACCACCACGCCCAGGTCGGCGGGACGCTGGGTGGGATCATCGCGAAAGCACTCCCGCAGGGTCTCGGCAAGCTCCTCGGGGATGGGCAGCATGCCTTGCTCGTCCGACCAGCCGCGCAGATGGTCCTCTAGTGCCTGGGGAGCCACGCCGCCCCACGCCCAGGTCACCTGGCCGGTGAATATCTCGAGCACCGATACGGCCCACGACCAGACGTCGGTGGCGTGGCTGACCGGCGCGCGGCGCACCTGCTCCGGTGCACAATAGGCAGGGGTCAGGGCATTGGGCACCGCCGCGCGGCCGTGCTCCGAGGCGACCGCCTGTACCAGGCCGAAGTCGGTGACCTTGGCGATGCCCGTGGGCGTCATCATTACGTTGCCTGGCTTGACGTCGCGGTGGATCAGCCCCTGCTTGTGGGCGTGTCTCAGACCCCAGGCGAACTGGATGGCGATGTCCAGTACGACGTCAAGGCGGCGCAGCCGCTTCTGCTGGATCCAGTCCTTGAGGGTGCCGCCTGCGACGAATTCCATGAACACGCGGGGCACGCCGCTCAGATCCCTCACGTAATAGCAGCTCACCACGTTGGGATGGAGATCCAGATTGACCCAGGTTTCCGCTTCCCGGTGGAAAGCCTTGGCCGCCTTGGGTCGCCTGAGCACGCTCACCTTGGGGGTCTTAACCGCGAGATCCAGGTTCCATCCCAGATGGCGGACCTTGAAGACCAGCCCCATTCCGCCCTGCCCGAGCAGCCCGGTCACTTGGTACAGGCCGAGGATGATCTCCCCGACCCGCCACTCCGGGGCCGCCTCACGCTCGGCACTCTGGATGGCCTCGGTGTCACCTCCGAGCACCAGGGTCTGGGCGGTCTCGACTAGTGTGCGTGTCCGAGCATCCCCCAGGGCCAGCGTAACGCCGTCCAGCACCTCGGTGGATTCGATGCCGACGACATCCACCGAAGTGGCTGCGCCGGTATCCCTGGAATCCCAAATGGGCTGGGGAAGGTCATCTACCGACACCAGAGTCGGGGCGTCCGCGCGCTCGGGGTCACCGCCCCGGATGCCGGACGCGCCAGCCTCTGCCGGGCATTCGGGGCCATCGACCACAGTAGTGGTTTGATAGGCACGGCCCGAGGGCGACGCAGGCTCGCCGGCGCCGGAGGGCTCGCCTGGCTGGGCCGGAGCCGGCGGCGATGAGGTCGGCTTGGACGCCGACGCTGGTTTCTGGTTTGGGTCTTTCACGGCGATGGACTATGCCAGTATCGTTGCAGGCAAGGGGCCAGCTCGCACTCAACGCTATTGAGCCTGGCTCCAGTATACTGGAGGGGCAGCGAGGTCGCCGCCCCCGGACAGTGGGTACTTCACCTACGTCGCGGTGGACACCGAGGGCGGCCCGCAGCGGGTACCGCCCCTGCTGGTAGACGACGCACCGGGGGGGCGCTCAACGCCTTCCGTGCCGAGGTACGTGCGCGGGCCCGGGGGCACGCCCGGGGCCGGCCGGACTCAGCGGAGGATTGGCAGTGAAGATTGCGTATGCCACCGTCATACCGTACGTGACCAAGGACGGCAGTGCTATCCGGGAGCTGGTGCATCCCGCCATCCACGGCAACCGCGGGCAGAGTGTGGCGGAGGCCGAGCTCGCTCCCGGGCAGCGCAGCGCGCGCCACCTGCACCGGGCCAGCGAGGAGATCTATCACTTCCTGGCGGGCACCGGCGTCATGCATTTGGGGCAACAGGAGTTTCGGGTAGACGTGGGCGACACGGTGTGGATTCCTCGCGGGACGCCCCACGACGTGCACAATACCGGCACCGGTCCGCTGAGGTTTTTGTGCTGCTGTGCTCCGGCGTATGCTCACGAAGATACCGAGCTGCTGCAGGCGCAGCCGGCGGGCTAGCGCCAGTTCGTCTTGTAGGCGGGGATGTCGACGTTCTTGGCCTCCGACAGATTGGCGAAATCCACCGTTACCGTAGTCAGCTCGACGCCCTCGAAATTGGCTCCAGTGACCTCCGCGTTGCGCAGGATTGACCCGCTGAGGTTGGCTCTGGTGAGATCCGCATGGCTGAGGTTGGCATCTCGCAGATTGGACTCCAGCAGCACTGTGCCTGCCAAGCGCGTCCCCACCAAGCTCGCCCCTCGCAAATTGGCCAGGTTGAGGATCGCGCCCTTGCGACCGGGGCCCGCAGACAGATCGGCGCCATTGAGATTGGCGTGCACCAGGTTGGCGCTGTTGAAGTGCGTATCACCCAGATCCGCGTCGCTGAGGTTGGTCTCGCGCAGGACGGCATTGATGAGCAGTGCCCCTCGCAAGCAGGCGCTGTGCAGGCTGGCGAGACACAGATTGGCTCCCCGCAGGTCGGCACGGGTGAGGTCGGCGTGCGATAGATTGGCGCCGTGCAGATCCACGTGGCGCAGGTCACAGTCGATGAAGCGGGCGGCGTAGAGATGGCCTTCGGCGAGGATTGCCGCCCCCGAAGAGCGCTCATCGCCCAGCCTGGCACCGGACAAGTCCGCCTCGTTCAACGCCGCGTGGGTCAGGTGTGCACCGGCCAGATCCGCATTCTGTAGCTGGGCGCCCGAGAGATCCGCGAAGCTGAGGTCGGCAAACTGCAGCTTGGCGCCGCGCAGGTCGGCCTTGCGCAAATCGGCGCTGGAGAGCATGGCATCGCGCAGGTCGGCGCCGGCAAGGGTATCGGCCTTGACGGTCCGCAGTACGATGCCGCTGTGCCTGTGCTTGATCTCGACCATTCCCCATTCCTCCCAGGTGGCCGCCTGGAGCTGGCGGACCGGTTGGCATGTCGCATCAATAGGTCGCCCGCGCCGTCCGGGGAGCAGGCCGTGCCCTCATCGGCGCGCCGCGTACTCTCCGGTGCTCAGATCTGGCGGACGATATTCGGCGGCGTATAGGTGCGCCCGCGTCCAAGGCAGGTCATTCTGAGTGGGACGCGCGAACAAGACTTGGAACAGCTGCAGCTCGCCGGTCGTGAACCCGGCCAAGGAGCCGGCGAGGTACAGGCGCCAGGCGCGCACGAAGTCCTCGTCGAACATGGACCTGATCTCTTCTCGATGCGCCTCGAAGCCGCGCAGCCAGTGCTCCAACGTCTTGGCGTAGTGCAGCCGCAGATTTTCCGCATCAAGCACCGAGAGGCTCCGTGGCTCCAGGATGGTGGTCACCTCTCCCAGGGTCGGAGGATAAGCTCCGGGGAAGATCCTGTGCTCGATCCAGGCGTTGAGTGGCTTCGGGCGGTTGCGTCCGATCGTGTGGATGAGGCCGCGTCCGCCCGGCTTGAGACAACGGTCAAGCACTTCTCCCAGCTCGGGGTAGTACCGCTGTCCGGCATGCTCCAACATGCCCACCGAGACGAATACATCAAACTGGCCGGTGATACTGCGGTAGTCGTCCTCGACGTACTCCACGAGATTCTCCAAGCCGTCGGCTCGGGCGCGCTCTCGGGCGTAGGCGACCTGCTCGTGAGAGATGTTGTAGGCCTTCACGCGGACGCCGTGATGCCGGGCCAGGTAGCGTGCCAGCCCACCCCAGCCGCAGCCGGCCTCTACGACCGTCTCGCCAGGTCTCGGGTGCAGCTTGCGCGCGATGTGCTCAAGCTTGGCGAGCTGCGCCTCTGCCAGATTGGCACTGGGTGTGGGGAAGTAGGCGCAGGTGTACTGCATCTCGGGGTCGAGCCACAGGGCATAGAATTCGTTGCCAATGTCGTAGTGGTGGTAGATGTTGTCCCGCGCCGAGCTGAGGCTGTTCTCGCGCGCGCGATTCAGCCAGCGCCATAACCTCCCGTGGTACAGGCCCGTGCCTTGCCGCGTCGCCGAGGCGCGATACTGGGTCTCCAAGAACCGCACCAAGTCGCCCTCGACCTCCAAGCGGCCGGCGCTCAGTGCGTCACCGAAGAACAGCTCGGGATTGAGCACCAATCCCCACAACGCACCTCGGTCATGAATATGCAGGCGGCTGGTTGGTGTTGTGCGCTCGGGACAAATCTCTTCCCCATTCCAGGCGACCAGCCCAATGGGTGGATTCCCCAGTCCCTGCAACAGCTTGCGTAGCAACCAGCGTTCCCCCCCATAGAGGGGTCCCCCGGACCGAGCGGAGGGGTCGCTATAGGTTTCGCGCGTAACGGCTTCTACGGTAGAGACTCGCTGCTCTTCCCCCATCGGGGTTCCCCCTTGACTGCCCCCGGCAGCCCAAATTGAAACTCTGACGGAGCCCATATATTAATGTGGTCGCCGCATATTTCCACTATGACAAGCCCAAGTCCCCAGAATTGCAGTTCAGGCGGGTCCGGCGGCGAGAGCGGCGCGCGTCTCAGGCAAAGGCGCCGCACGAGCTCGGAGGCATTGGCAGCGCGGCGCCTCTCCCCGCCTCCCGCGCTGTAAATGGATGGGCAGCCCTCCGGTGCCGATGCTTCAGGACACCGGGCGACGGCGCCAGCAACACTCGCCCCATTAGAGACTGCGGGCTGCCGATAGGCAAGCGCTGCGCGGTTCTGGCAGTCGCGCCACGTCCCGTAGGCCGGCGTATGCGGCTTGCGGTGGTGCTAAGATCTCGAAATTGCCGAAGCGTCAGCGAGGCGACAGCACGTTACGACAGGCCGGGTGTGCTCCCGGGAGCCGCCTGACTGCACCGCGCGATGCATCGGCATTTGCGGCTCGGCGGGTGTCCTGCGTCCCGGCAGCCTCTGCGTCGGATGCGGCGCCGGAGGGTGGCGCGGCGGTGCGGTGGAGTACAGGCGATGGACCCAGTGCAGCGGCTGATCGACGACATAGAGGCGGAGGTCCACTACACGCGGCGATATATCGGGTGTGACAGATTGTCGCCCGGCGTGCTCGAGGCCATGCGCAAGGTGCCGCGGGAGCAGTTCGTGCCGGCGGCGGAGCGTGGCATGGCGTATTACAACGGACCGCTGCCCATCGGCCACGGACAGACCATTTCTCAGCCCTACATCGTCGCGCTCATGACCGAGCTGCTGGGGCCCAGGCCTGATCATACAGTGCTGGAGCTGGGCACCGGATCCGGCTACCAGGCCGCCGTGCTGGCGGAGCTGGTCAGCCACGTCTTTAGCATCGAGATCATCCCCGAGCTGGGCACCGAGGCGCGCGCGCGGCTGCTGCGGCTGGGCTACCGTAACGTGGACGTGCGCGTCGGAGACGGCTACGCCGGGTGGACCGAGCACGCGCCGTTCGACGGCATCATAGTCACCGCTGGCGCCACCGCCGTGCCGCCGCCTCTGGTGGCGCAGCTGCGTAAGGGTGGGCGCCTGATCATGCCTGTCGGGGGCTACTTCTCCGGCCAGGAGCTGACCGTGCTCGAGAAGGATTCGGCGGGGGAGGTCCGGGTCAGGCGCGTACTGCCTGTCGCCTTCGTTCCGCTCACCGGAGCGGGCGGCCAGGGCGATTAAGCAGCTATGGCGAGGATCATGTCTCTGAGTGTATCTTGGTAGGCAGGGTGGCGAGGGGCGATTGCGTGTCTGTCAGGGAGGGCGGCCTGCGGATTTGTCGCCGGAGACAGGGAAGGGGCCGTGGATTGCGTGAGTGTGCAGCGCTAGATGCACCCCTGAGAGGGCTCAAGACAATGCCAACTGATGCCGATCCCATCGTGGGCAACTGGTACAAGAACCTGGAAGCCGGAACGGTGTTCGAAGTGGTCGCCTTGGACGAAGATGGCGGCACGGTGGAGCTGCAACACTACGGGGGCGAGGTCGAGGAGCTGGACATCGACGCCTGGTACGAGCTGGTGCTGGAGCCTGCCGAGCCGCCCGAGGATTGGAGCGCACCCTATGACGACCTGGATAGGGACGACAGCGGGGACACCGATACTGCCGTCCATCACCAGAGCTGGTCCAGTTTTCTGGACGACTTCGACAAGGAGGATTGATGCTAGCACGGGGCGTCGAGAGATTGACGCGCTCGCGCGTCCTAGTGTTGCCTGCGCAGATATATTCGCATTTGATTGAGATCTTATATGGATGGCTCCCTCACCAACTTCCACTGAATCGCCGGGGTTAGCTTGCTCATGGTCGTGTTCGGGACCAAGCTTGCGCTGGCTCGAGCCTTGAAGAAGCTCATGGAAGCCTCGGCGCGGTACTGAAGCGCAAAGGCTCAGGCTGCCGGTGGGAGGCGGATGGTGACCTCAGCCTCCGGGTGGTGGCTCTGGATCATCTGAACGACGGCGTCCAAGTCGGTCCTGGGCACGTCCACTATGAGTAGTAGCTGCCCCGCATCGACCGCGGCCTCAAACGCCCTCAGCTGATGATTGGGGATGTCCTTGGCCACCAGCGCGGAAACTAGGGCGCCGAAACCCGCCCCGGCAAGCGCCATTCCCAGCACGGCCGCGCCGCCCAGGACAAGCCCAGCCGGCGGAAATGTCACCGCCAGCAGCCCTCCCAGCATTCCGGCGGCTCCGCCGACGCCGATGCCCATCTCGATGCCGTGACCAAACTCGGTCTTCTGGAGCACGCTGGCTTTATGCAGGCCATTTAGCGGCACCAGGTGATTACCGATCACGTGGATATTGCGATCCGCCACGCCACGCCGATGGAGCTCCTCCACCACCGCGACGCAGCTCTCTCGATTGGGCAGCAGGAAATAGAGCCTTCTGCTCACAGGTGCTCCCAGCAGCAATGGGCCCGGGGTAGCGGGCGAGCGATTATGATGACGCGACTCCACTTGCGGGGCAAGCCCGCAAGGGCTGCGTCACCGGGCTGCTGCTCAATCCACCGACATCCCGTGACTGCAGCGGCGCCAAGGGATGTCGGTGGGTCTCGGCTTCACCGGGAGTACGGCGGACAATGGGGCTACACGGAGGCCTGAAGTCCGCGCATGAGCTCCTGTGCGTCCCGGCGCTGGGCGTCGCTGCCTTCCTCCACGACTTCCTGCAGCACGCTCAAAGCGCTATCAGTGGACTCCATGTCGATGTAAGCGCGGGCAAGCTCCAGCTTGGTCGCTACCTCGTCCTCGACGTCCAGCCAGCTTTCTTCGGCGTCCAGCCTCGGACTCTCCCCGGTCCAACGCGCGGTCTCCGGGCCTCGCTCCGCTCCGGTCTGCGGCTCGGAGGGGAAGTCCAGCATGGTCTCACCCGCGTCGCTGGGCGACCAGCCTTCGAGCACCACCGTGTCCGCGGGCCGTTG
>Ga0307417_10000175_pt1 | contig 27490 bp, 24 predicted proteins | sample SalMarWE160210MG_2_FD_202514 | JGI IMG/M metagenome (GOLD analysis project Ga0307417, IMG submission 202514) | Salt marsh sediment microbial communities from the Plum Island Ecosystem LTER, Massachusetts, United States - WE1602-10 | ecosystem: Environmental > Aquatic > Marine > Intertidal zone... | reverse complement strand
CAGTTCCTGGGGGGAGGGCCGAAGAGCGGGGGGGCTGTCGAAGGCGACCAGGGTGGGCAGTCGACCGACGCCCAGGAAGACGACATTCCGTTTTAACGAGTAACCATACCAGGAGGCGAAAGGAAAACGATGAGCACCCCGATGAAACCGAGGTCCGGCCCGGGAAGACCCGGAGGCGGACCGAGAAGGCGGTACGTCCGGAAGAAGTTCTGCCGGTTCTGCGCGGAGAAGGACCTTAAGATCGATTACAAGAACGTGTACCTGCTCAAGCACTTCATCTCCGAACGGGGCAAGATCGTTCCCCGGAGGATTTCGGGGACATGCGCGACGCACCAGCGCAAGCTGACGGTGGAGATCAAGAAGGCACGCATCGTGGCGCTGGTACCGTTCACGGCAACCCAGGTAAGGTAGGGGGGAACCGATGAAAGTAATCCTGCGGGAGGACATCGAAAGCCTCGGGAGGGCCGGCGACATCGTCAAGGTCGCCGACGGGTACGGGCGAAATTATCTCATTCCGAAACGTCTGGCCGTCCAGGCCGACGTGCGAAACGTTCGTGCGCTCGAGCACGACCGCCGGGTCATCGAGGCCCGCGCGAAAAAAACCCGCAAGAGCGCCGAGGAACTGGGCGCGAAGCTGTCCACCCTTTCCCTCACCATCCCGGCCAAGGCGGGGGAGGAGGGGAAGCTCTTCGGGGCGGTGACTTCGCGCGACATCGCCGAGGCTCTCGACAGTGCAGGGGTAACGGTCGACCGAAAGCTGGTGCTCTTGGCCGAGCCGATCAAGCAGGTCGGAGAGTACAAGGTGAAAGTGAAGGCGGGGACGGACATCGCTCCCGAGATTTCCGTCAGCGTGGTGGCGGAATAGCGGCCATCCTCCGGGGAAGGAGGTCGACATGAGCGGTCCGCGGGTTACGACGCACGGAGCGGCGGAAACTCCTCTCCTGAAGGTTCCTCCCCACAGTCTCGAGGCCGAACAGGCCGTGCTCGCCTCTGTCCTGCTGAACAACGACCTGATGAACGACGTGGTCGAGATCCTGCGTCCGGACGATTTCTACCAGGGCGCCCACAGGACGCTCTTTTCCACGATGGTGGATCTCTACGAGCGGGGCCGCGCGATCGACCAACTGACGCTTTCCGAGGCCCTCAACACCCGCGGCGTGGCAGGCGAAGTGGGGGGGCTTTCCTACCTCTCCGAACTTATTCACAACATTCCCAGCACCGCAAACGTCGTTGATTACGCACGGCTGGTCAAGGAGAGAGCGATTCTCCGGAAGATGATCGTCGTGGCCCAGCAGATCACGAATTCCGCGTTCCAGGGCGTGGGCGAGGTCGACGACTTCCTCGACAAGACCGAGCAGGCGATCTTCTCGATCGCCGAGGAGAAAATCAAGCCCTCCTACTACTCGATGGCCGAGATGGGGAAGGAGGCGATGCGGGAGATCGAGAAGCTCTACGAGAAGAAAGAGCTGATCACCGGGGTCTCCTCCGGCTTTCGCGATCTGGACCGGCTGACGGCGGGGTTCCAGAAGTCCGACATGATTGTCGTCGCGGGCCGTCCCGGCATGGGGAAGACGGCCTTTTCCCTGAACGTCGCCCTCCATGCCGCTCTTCGCAACGGATTGCCGGTCGCGATCTTCTCGCTGGAGATGAGCCGCCAGCAGCTTGCCCTGCGGATGATCTGCTCGGAGGCGCGAGTCAACTTCCAGCGGCTACGGACGGGGTACCTTGCCCAGGACGAGATCAACCGGATCGTCGCCGCCGTGGGAAAGCTTTCCGAGGCGCAGATCTACTGCGACGATTCCGGGGTGCTGAACGCCCTCGAGATGCGGGCGAAGGCGCGCCGCCTGAAAAAGGACAAGAACATCGGGATGGTCATCATCGACTACCTCCAGCTCATGCGGGGGGTGTCGTCGCGGGGAAGCGCGGATAACCGCGTGCAGGAGATCTCGGAAATCTCCCGCTCGCTCAAGGCCCTGGCGAAGGAGATCAACGTCCCGGTCATCGCCATCTCCCAGCTCAACCGCGGCCTGGAAAGACGCGACGACAAGCGCCCCCAGATGTCCGATCTTCGGGAGTCGGGAGCGATCGAGCAGGACGCCGACCTGATCCTTTTCATCTATCGCGAGGAGATGTACAGCAAGGGGGAAGTCCCCGATGACAAGAAGGGGGTCGCCGAGGTCATCATCGGGAAGCAGCGCAACGGCCCCATGGGAAAGGTCGATCTCACCTTCCTGAGCCAGTACACCCGTTTCGAGGACATGTCGAGGGACTACGAGTAGGCTTCCCTGCTTCGTCCCCCGGGAGTCCGGACGGGCCGGGTGTCTATCTCGCGCGCCGGCGGGAGTTCCCGGAGGGGAAGAAGGAGCTTCCGGGAGCGTAGAGGGTCCACCGCCCCTCGGCGGAGGCGAACCCCTCCTCGACGTGCCTTGCCAATATCGACTTCGCGATCCTCACCGCCTCCGGGAGGGGGTCCCCGGCCGCGAGCCGCGCGGCGATGCCGGCCGCCAGGGTGCATCCGGTCCCGTGGGGGTTGCGGCGGGGGAATCTGCGATCCGGCGGAAGCAGCGTGACCGTTCCTCCTTCAAAAAGAATGTCCACGCCGCGTTTCCCCGGCCAGGGGAAATGTCCTCCCTTCAGAACGACGGAGGCTCCCGAGGCGAGGGCGAGGTCCCGCACGGCATCCACGGCATCCCGGAACCCCCCGACGCTCCGGGCAAGGATCTTCTCGATCTCCGGGAGGTTGGGCGTCAGGACCGTCGCCCGGGCCAGCAGGTTCCGATAGACGGGCAAGGCGTTTCCCGCGAGAAGAGGCATGCCGGAGGAGGACCGGAGCACGGGATCCAGGACGACCGGCAACCCCCGGTGTTCCCCGAGAAAGCGGAGCAGGCTTTCCGCGGCTGCCCGGGTCCCGACCATCCCGATCTTGACCGCACCGAGGCGGAAACTTTCCGCGGCCCGGGAGAGTGACCGCTCCAGGGCAGTCCGCGGGAGGGGGACGGTCCGGTCGAATGTGACGGTGGTCTGGATCGCGAGGCAGGATGGTACGGCGACGGCGTACCCGCCCGCCGCATGTATCGCCTTTGCGTCCATCAGAACGCCTGCTCCTCCGGTGGGGTCGAACCCCCCGAAGGCCAGGATCACCGGAGGCCTGTTTCCTCTTCCCATATCCGTTGGAACTCCCTGGCGCGCTCCCGGATATCGGGGCCGCCGAACAGGTCCGAGATCACCGCGAACCCGGATGCGCCCGCCCGGATCACCTCCCGGACGTTCTTCCGTGTGATCCCGGATATGGCGATGGCGGGGAGGGATACGGCCTCCGCCACCTCCGCGATGAGCTTCGGGCCCCGAGGCACGAGGGCGTCGTCCTTGGTCATCGTCCGGAAGACAGCCCCCACGCCGATGTAGTCCGCGCCTTCCTGCTCCGCCCTGCGTGCTTCGACGACATTGTGCGTGGACGATCCGAGAAGAAACCCCGGCGGGGCCAGTTTCCGCGCCTCGGGGATCGGGAGATCGTCCTGCCCGAGATGACAGCCGTCCGCCTCCGCCATCAGCGCCACGTCGAGGCGGTCGTTGACGAGGAAGAGGGCTCCCGCATCCCTGCAGATACCGGCCAGCCTGCGTGCCCGGGAGAATACCGTCCGGGGGGAGGACAGCTTGTCCCGGTACTGGAGGATCCGGCATCCTCCCTCTATCGCTTCCGAAATCGCGATTTCCAGTGCTTCCCCGGTGTCCTTCGCGTCGATGGTGACGACGGCGGGGTCCAGAACTCCGTAGAGCCCTTCGATCCGGAGGGATGAGAAACCGGTCCGTTTTCCGCTCATCGGGACTTCTTCTTCCGGGGGAGAAGGGAGAGGGACGACAGTTTTTTCCGCAGGGTGTTCCGGTTGATCCCCAGGACCTGCGCGGCCTTCACCTGGTTCCCGCCGCATGCCTCCATGACGACCTTGATGAGCGGCTTCTCCATCTGGCGGAGAAAGTAGCCATGAAGATCGTCCTCGCCATCGATGGCATCCCCCAGGCGCCCCACGAACTCCCTGACCCGCTCCTCGATCACCTGCTCCAGCGGAGCGGTGGACAGGTCAAGCGCCCCGTCCGCCTTGGACAGCTCCCGCGCCACCTCTTCCCGTCGCAGGAGTTTTCCCGTGGAGAGAACGGCCAGCCTCTGGACGAAATTTTCCAGCTCCCGCACGTTTCCTTTCCAGGTATGGGCAGCGATCACCTCAAGCGCCTCTTTCGAGAACGAGCGGGGGGGGCGGGAAAGGATCGTGCAGTACTTCTGGAGGAAAAAATCGGCGAGAAGGGGGATATCCTCCCGCCTCTCGGAAAGGGGGGGCACGCGGATCGGGAAGACGTTCAGCCGGTCGAAGAGGTCCTCACGGAACCTGCCGTCCGCAACCATCCTCCGCAGGTCCCGGTTGGTCGCCGCGATGATGCGTCCCCGAAACAGCCGGTTCCGGCTTGCCCCCAGCCTCGGGAATTCCTTCTCCTGCAGCACGCGGAGAAGCTTCGCCTGGAGGTCGGTCGGGATGTCCCCGACCTCGTCAAGAAAAAGAGTTCCCCCCGAGGCGGCCTCCAGCTTCCCTTCCCGGGCCGTTTCCGCCCCCGTGAACGACCCCTTCTCGAAGCCGAACAACTCCGCCTCCTGCAGATCTTTCGGGATGGCGGAGGCGTTGACCGGCACGAAGGGTCCGTCGGGTGTCCCCAGCTCGTGGATGCATCGGGCGACGAGCTCTTTCCCCACGCCGCGCTCGCCCAGCAGCAGGACGGTGGCGTCGGAGTCCGCCACTTTTCCCACGCCCAGGAATACGTCCAGGATGGCGCGGCTCCGCCCGACGATACGGGCCGACTTCCACTCCTCGAGGTCTTCCGTTCGGAACGGACGCTCGCGGGAGGTCGCCTCGTTCGACACTTCCCGCAGCAGGTTCTCGATATGGGCGATGTCGAACGGCTTGGTGATGAATTCCGCGGCCCCCGCGCGGGTGGAGCGGGCGGCGGCGTCCGGCCGTCGAACGGCTGTCATGATGAAGAACCGGGTCGGGGATTTCCTCGCCTGGACCTTCTCGAGGACCTCGATCCCTTCCATGGCGGGCATGCGGATGTCGATGAAGGCAGCGGCGTAGGTGTTCCGGGTCAGCAGGGAAAGCGCCTTTTCCCCGTCCTCCGCCAGGTCCGGAGTGAACCCCATCCCCGCGACCGTCTTCTTCAGTACCCAGCGGATGCTCTCGTCGTCGTCGGCTATGAGGACTTTGTTCACGGGCGTTTTTTCTTTCCTGTGGAGACTGGAAGGGATATTGTAACCGTCGTTCCCCTTCCTCGCACCGATTTTATTTCCAGCTTCCCGCCGTATCGGGAGATCGACTGTCTTGCCATCACGAGGCCGAGTCCCGTCCCCTTCGCCTTCGTCGTGTAGAACGGCAAAAACGCCCTTCGGGCCTCCTCCTCCGACATTCCGGTGCCGTCGTCCGTAATGAAGATGTCGACAAAGGAGTGCATTCTTCCCCTCGTCCGCCCCCACCGGTAGTTTACGTTCATCCGGGTGTTGATGCGCACGGTCCCCTTTCCCGGGATGGACTCCATGGCGTTCTTGAGAACGTTCACGATCGCCCGGAACACGGTGTCGGGGTGTCCGGACACGTCGGGGATGCTCGGATCGGCGATGAGCTCGAAACGGATCTCCTTTCCCTGGGCCCGCACGTCCGAGCGCATGAGCTCCTCGGCTTCCCGGAGGATCGAGTGGACGGGGAAGGGGCGGGCCGGCGGAGGGACCCTCCCCATCTCGAGCATTTTTTCCACGAGCCCGTTGATTCTCTCCGCCTCCCGAAGGATCAGACGGGTTCCCTCCCGGCGCTCCTCCTCGGGCGCCTCCCCCCGCAGCATCCATTGAGCCGCCCCCCGGATCCCGCCCAGTGGATTCTTGATCTCGTGGGCGATCCCGTAGGCAAGCGTCTGCATCTCCTCCGCACTCCCGGAGGCCCTCTCCTCCTGCCCGACCAGGCTGAGGATCTCGGCGGGCTTGATCGAAAGCACCGCCCCGTTGGGATCTCCCGCGAGGCCGGGCATGGGGGACGCCCCGATGATGACCGTGACCGGCGGGGGAGGCGGGTTGCCCGCCGCCTGCGCCCGCTGGGGGATCCTGAGCTCCACGTCGTATCCGGTGACGGCCGTGTTGCCCTCGATAGCCTTCCGGAGGATCCGTGCGGCGCCGGGGGATCCCCGGAAGATTGTCCGGTAATGTTTTCCGGTGAATGCCCGTGACGACCCGTGGAGAATTTCTTCGGCGGCCGGGTTCGCGTAGACGAGCCTTCCCGTCCCGTCGAATGCGAGGATCCCGATGTTTACGGATTCAAGCGTCTTCTGGAAGAGGTCGTTCAAAAGAATCTCGCTACGGCACGGCGGAAATCGTCGAGGGTTCCCACCCTCACGAGGTGGCCCCGAAACGCGGAAGCGCCCGGGATTCCCCGGCTGTACCAGGCAAGGTGCTTCCGCATGTCGCGGATCCCGGCCTCTTCGTGGCGGCGGTGCATCTCCTCTCCGTGCCTCAGGATCAGCGCCCTGCGCGCTGCGGCAGAGGGGCCGGCCGGCGATGCCCCCGGCGTGCCGGGCCACGCGGCGACGGCAATCTCTCCACGGATCGCGGAGAAGATCCAGGGGTTCCCCATGGCCGCCCGCCCGATCATCACCGCGTCGCACCCGGTTTCCGAAACCATGCGACAGGCGTCCTCCGGATGTCCCACGTCCCCGTTGCCGATCACGACCCGGTCGGGGAATTCCTTTTTCAACCGTGCGATCTGGCTCCAGTCGGCCCTGCCGGAAAACATCTGTCCCCGCGTCCGGGGATGGAGGGTGACGGCTGCGGCCCCCGCGTCAAAGACCTCCCTCGCCACCGCGAGATACGAGTCGGTTTGCGTGCCGAAGCCCGACCGGATCTTGACGGTGACGGGGATCTTCACGGCATCGAAGGCGGCCCTTGCGATTTTTCCCGCCAGGCGAGGGTGGGAGAGCAGAGCCGCGCCCGCTCCGCCTGCCGTTACCCTGCGTACCGGACATCCCATATTGATGTCGACGAAGTCGAACCCGAGCCGCTCGATCTCCGCGGCTGCTTCCCCCATCTCCTCAGGTACTGCGCCGAACAGCTGCGCGCCAATGGGGCGCTCCCCTTCACCGAACCGGAGATACCGCTCCGTCCTTCCGGGCTGCATCAGCAGCCCCTTGGCCGATATCATCTCCGTCACCGTCACGTCGGCTCCGTTTTCCCGACAGAGGAGCCGGAACGTGCTGTCCGTGATTCCGGCCAGGGGCGCGAGGATCAATTTTTTCCTGAAATCCATGATCTCCTACTATATCACCGCCGCCGGGAGCGGAAACCCCGTGTCCGCCCCGGCGGGAAGGCAAAAAAAACGGGGGTTTGCGCCCCCGACGATGTGTTATCCTGAGTGCGAGCGTTGGTTAGGAAAGGCGATGGGGTTCGCCTTTGACCGCCCGTCCGGGCTGATGACCCCTGACCGCGGAGAGAGAATGCCCGGCCGGGGCGCTGCCATGACGGAGAAAGGGAAACGGTGCCCGCCGGGAGATCCCGGGGGGCGTTTTCGTTTTCGGCGTCCGGCAGGAAGGAGAAGGGGTTTCCGGGCATCGTGGCGCGCAATGTGGTGATACGCGAGGAAAATCCGGAACGGCTCCTGGAGCGGCTCGTCGAGATCCGGGACCACTACCGTCTGCAAAGCCTCGATCCGCAGATCGAGGCATGCCGGCAGGGTCTCAGGCAGGACGGGATCATCGACGTCGCCGTACTGGGCCGGTTCAAGGCGGGGAAGAGTTCCTTCCTGAACTGTATCGTGGGGCAGGACGTCCTGCCAGTCGGAGCGATCCCCGTGACCTCCGTCCTCACGGTCCTTTGCTTCGGAGAACGGGAACAGGCACGCGTGCGGTTCGCGGACGGTGAGGAACAGGTCGTCCGCGTCGCCGAGCTGCCGGACTTCGTTACGGAAGAGAAAAACCCGGAGAACCGCAAGTCCGTTGTCCAGGTGACCGTGGACCTTCCCTCTCTGGGCCGGTATCCCAACACCCGGTTCCTCGACACGCCCGGCCTGGGAAGCGCCTTTCGCCACAACACGCAGGTGACGATGGAGTGGCTCCCCCGTGCCGCCGCGTCCCTGGTCGCCATCAGCGCGGACCAGCCGGTATCGGAGCAGGACATCTCCCTCCTGCGGGATCTGGCGCGGCACACCCCCCGGATCGTGATCCTCCTTACGAAGGTGGACCTGTTGAGCGAATCCGACCTTCTGGCCGTGACCCGGCACGTCCGGACCACCCTTGACAGGGAACTGGGGACGGATCTGCCGCTTTTTCCTTTCTCCTGCCGCTCCGGGGCGGACCGTTGGCGCGGGGAGATCGCGGAACGCCTGTTCGCGCCGCTGGCTTCCCGCAGCCGGGAGGAGAGGAAGGTCATCTTCACCCACAAGATGCGCACCCTGATGCAGGAACAGCTTCAGTACCTGCGGATCGCCCGGGAAGCCGCAAGCGCCAACGATTCCCTCCGGGAGACCCTCCGCGGGCGGATCCTGAACGAACGCGTGCAGCTTGCAAACGTCCTGGAAGAAGTTTCGCTGGTCGCCGGCAAGTGCAGGGAGGACGCCCGGAAGAGGATCGAGGAGAGGATCCTTCGCCACCAGGGGATGCTTCTGCGGCAGACCCGGGAGAGGCTTTCGGAGGAGATGCCTTCCTGGCGGGGAAACCTCTGGCGACTCACCCGCCGGTACGAGCAGTGGGCACAGGACCACTTCGCCCGGGAGGTTGCCGTCCTGTCCGATGCCGAGAAAGAGGGGTTCGGGAAGCTGCTCGCGGAGGTCCGGGACCGTATGGAACGCCTGGTGGAGGGGTTTCAGGGACGACTGGCGGAAAACGTGCGGGCCGTTCTCGGGATCGAACTCGAACGGTCCCGCGTGTCGCTGGACGTAAGCGCCCCCCGCATGCCCGACACATCGTGCGGCAGGGTGTTCGACTCGCACTTCGACATCCTCTGGTTCCTGATCCCCACCACGGTGTTCGGACCGCTCATCCGGCGCCATTTCCTGCATCACGTCGGCTTCGAAGCCGAGAAGAACCTGTTCCGCCTGTCCGCTGCGTGGAGGGAAAGCACCGCCGCGGAGATCGCCCGCCTGGCCGGCCAGGCGGGAAAGGCGATCCGGAGCGAACTGTCTACCCTCGAGGCCCTCCTTGGACGGAAGACCGCCGAGTCCCCAGGGATTCGCGAAGTGATCACGGAACTTACGGGCTACCTGGGAGTTTCTTCCTGAGAGGCGGGACGCCTCCTCTTTCCTCTTGACCTGCCCGGAAGTCCGTGCTATTTACAATCCGTTTTATCTCATCGTCCTGGGAAGCGAACGGACCTTCGGGGTTCGTGAAGCCATAATGGTTCCCGGCGGAATCTCGTCACATTTCATATCTTCCATACAGGGAGGGGTTATGGTCAGTCCTTTGTTCGTGATCGTATTCTCATGCGTTGTTCTTGTCTGGTTCCGGACATCGCGGGAACCGGGCAGGGACGGTACCGTTCCGCGGAACCGCATTTCGCCGAAACTGGCGTCCGCGGCGGTCCTCCTGTTCACCTTGCTTCTCGCTTCCGGCGCCATGGCAAGCGAAGCGGAGCTTAAGATCCCCGACCTGACCACCGTGTCGTTCCTCGGGATGACGGGGCACAGCCTCCTGGTCTGGGGGCTTCTGGTCTGCTTTCTGGGGATGGTCTTCGGGTTCGTCCAGTACACGCAGATCCGGAACCTCCCCGTCCACCAGGCGATGCGCGAGATCTCGGAACTGATCTGGGAGACCTGCAAGACGTATCTCATCACCCAGGGGAAGTTCCTCGCCATCCTGTGGGCCTTCATCGCGTCGATCATGGTGGTCTATTTCGGCTTCCTGCTCCACTACGCGACCACCCAGGTCGTCATCATCATCGTCTTCAGCATCATCGGCATCCTGGGCAGCTACGGCGTGGCGTGGTTCGGCATCCGGATCAACACGTACGCCAACTCCCGGACCGCCTTCGCCAGCCTGCAGGGAAAGCCGTTCCCGACCATGGCGATCCCGCTGAAATCGGGGATGAGCGTCGGCATGATGCTGGTCAGCGTCGAGCTCGTCATGATGCTCTTCATCCTGCTCTACGTCCCGGGCGCCTACTCGGGGCCCTGCTTCATCGGCTTCGCGATCGGCGAGTCCCTTGGGGCGGCGGCACTGCGGATTGCCGGCGGGATCTTCACGAAGATCGCCGACATCGGCTCCGACCTCATGAAGATCGTCTTCAAGATCAAGGAGGACGACGTGCGCAACCCGGGAGTCATCGCCGACTGCACGGGCGACAACGCAGGGGACTCGGTGGGACCGACCGCCGACGGCTTCGAGACGTACGGCGTCACCGGGGTCGCCCTGATTGCCTTCATCGTCCTCGCGGTCCCCGATATGATCGTCCAGGTCCAGCTCCTCGTCTGGATCTTCGTGATGCGCATCGGGATGATCGTCACGAGCGCTCTCTCGTACTATGTCAACGGGGCGATCGCCAGGGCGAAGTACGGTGAGGCCGCAAAGTTCAACTTCGAGCACCCGCTGACCTCCCTGGTCTGGCTGACATCGCTGATCTCCATCGGGATGACCTTCGTGCTGTCGTACCTCCTGGTGCCGGAGCTTTCCGGAGACGGGACGCTGTGGTGGAAGCTCTCCGCGATCATCACCTGCGGCACGATCGCCGGGGCCCTGATCCCGGAGCTGGTCAAGATCTTCACCTCGACCAACTCGGGCCACGTGCGCGAAGTCCTCACTGCCTCGCGGGAGGGCGGCGCGTCGCTGAACATCCTTTCCGGCTTCGTGGCGGGGAACTTCAGCGCCTACTGGTTGGGGATGGCGATCATTTTCCTGATGGCGATCGGGTACAGCGTCAGCACGATGGGCCTGGCGAGCATCATGGCGGCCCCGGCGATCTTCTCCTTCGGCCTGATCGCCTTCGGGTTCCTGGGGATGGGACCGGTCACCATCGCGGTGGATTCGTACGGCCCCGTGACGGACAACGCCCAGTCGGTGTACGAGCTTTCCACCATCGAGACGCTTCCGAATATTTCCGAAAACATCAAGAAGGAGTTCGGGTTCACACCCGACTTCGAGAACGCCAAGATGTACCTGGAGGAGAACGACGGGGCGGGCAACACGTTCAAGGCCACAGCGAAGCCGGTGCTGATCGGCACAGCCGTCGTCGGAGCCACGACGCTGATCTTCTCCATCATCCAGGTCCTCACCAGGATGTTCGGAGGACCGGCGGTGTCGGCCGGACTGTCGATCCTCAACCCGGTCTTTTTGCTGGGGCTCATCACCGGCGGCACGACGATCTACTGGTTCACCGGCGCATCCATGCAGGCCGTCACCACGGGGGCCTACCGGGCCGTCGAGTTCATCAAGGCGAACATCAACCTGGACGAGGGCGCGGAGAAGGCCTCCGTGACCGACAGCAAGCGGGTGGTCGAGATCTGCACCCAGTACGCCCAGAAGGGGATGTGGAACATCTTCCTGGCCGTCTTCTTCTCCACGCTCGCCTTTGCCTGCGTCAACCATTACTTCTTCATCGGCTACCTGATCTCCATCGCCGTCTTCGGTCTGTTCCAGGCCATCTTCATGGCCAATGCCGGCGGCGCCTGGGACAACGCGAAAAAGCTCGTCGAGACCGAGCTCAACATGAAGGGGACCGACCTGCACGACGCCACCGTCGTCGGAGATACGGTGGGGGACCCCTTCAAGGACACCTCCTCGGTCGCCATGAACCCGATCATCAAGTTCACGACGCTGTTCGGTCTCCTGGCGGTCGAACTGGCGATCGAGCTCCCCGTGGCCACGAGCCGGATCGCGGCCGCGGCGTTTTTCGCCGTGGCGGTCGTCTTCGTCTGGCGGTCCTTCTACTCGATGCGGATCAAGACCGGGGGGGCGGAAGACGAGCAGCTGCCGGCCGATCCCGAAAAGGCCCGCGGGTAAGAGGCGGACGACCCGGCCGGGGATTTTGGATGCTCTGCCGGGATGCGCCATAGGATTTCGTCGGTAACGTCAGGATATAGGAGGGAACAACCGGAAGGGGCCCCCGCAAGGGGGCCCCTTTTTTCGTCTGGCGTATTATTGGGAGAGTACGTTTACTTGAGCGCTTCAGGGTTGATCGTCAACTTGGCCTGTTTCATGCGCTCGGCGAGGAACGCATCGACGGCGCCCATTCGTTTCCGCTCCGCAAGCCCCTGGATAAAGGAATCCTTTTCGGCTTTCCATTCCTCCGGTCCCACGGGCTGTTCCGCGACGAGAGCGATGGAGAGGAATTTCGCCCCGGCGGGGAAGATTTTGGGGATAACGGGAGATTTCGGGGAAAGACCGAGCAGCTCCTTTCGGATATCGCCCGCCGATGCGAGGACCCCGGGGAGGGATCCGGAAATCGGCGCGAAGAAGGGGGTGGTCGCGACGGCCAGGCCGGCCCGCGTGGCAATTCGTTTCAGGTCGGACGCCGTTTTGGCGTCCGCAAGGACGTTTTCGAGTTCCTCCCGTGCCGCGGCATTCCGTTTCTCCTTCTCGACGGAGGCGGCGACCCGGGTGCGCACATCCGACAAGGGCGGAATGCGGGAATTCTCCTTGGCGGTGACACGGAAAAGATAGTGCGTGTCGCCGACCGTCTTGACCGGCCCGATCTCGCCTGCCATAAGAACCAGCGCCTCCTGGACGATCGCGGGGGGTACGTCGGTGCCCTTACCGTCGCTTGTCCAACCGGTCTCCCGTAGGGTGACGCCAAACGGCGCGCACGCCGCCTCCAGGTCCTGCGACTCCATCGCTTTCGCGTGCGCCTCATAGGCCTGGATGACCGCCGTGTCCCTGCCCTTCTCGAGTTTGAGCAACGTTATCACCCGGTCCCGGACCCGCTCCAGGGGAAGGCTTTCGGGAAACTTGATCTGATTGACGCGGACGATGGCGAAACCCTTCCCGGTGTCCACGGGACCGACGACGTCGTCCACCGGCGCGGAGAAGACGATGTCGGCAAGCTCGGGTTGCATCTCCCGTCGCGTGACCCAGGTTGCCCCTCCCTTGCCCCGCGACAGCTTCTTTGCGATCTCCTCGAACCGGGTTTTCCCCTTCCTTGCTTCCGCGACCACCTCCTCCGCCTTTTTTCGGGCCGCCTCCTTGGTGCCTGCTGTATAGGGGATGATCACGGGGTATGCCAGACGGGACTCCTCGGTCCGGAACATTTCGGTGTTTCCCTCGTAGAACGCCTGGATCTCCTCCTCGGAGGGATCTTCCTTGCGGGCGAACGTCTCCGGGGAAAACCCTGCAACGAGAAGCTTGACTCGGGCGGGGACCCGGTAGCTCTCCTTGGTCTGCTCGTATTTCGCCGCGATTTCGCCCTCCGTCGCGGAAGCGATTCCCCTGACCTTCGCCGGGTCGGAGGTGACCACGAGCAGCCGGATCTTCCGGAACGTCAGGTCGAACAGGTCGTGCGCCTCGCTGTCGGAGACCCGGGCGGAGGCGGAGAACAGGCCCTCCAACTTCCGGATCGTGATCTCCTCCTTCTTGGAGGCCTCGTACTCGGCCGGGGAAACCCGGTTGTAGGAGAGAATGCTCTGGTACCGGTCCTCGCGGAACGTGCCATCGACCTGGAACGCCGGGGTCGACGCGATTTCCCGCTGCACCTCTTCGTTGGTCGCGGTAAGGCCCATCGCGGCCGCCTCGGCGAGCATCAGCTTCCGGCGGACGAGGCTGTCCAACGCCTGCTTGCGAAGGTTGAGCGTCTTGGCCATCTCCGGAGTGAACTCACTTCCGTAAACGTCGCGGTACGTTTTCTCCAGCCCCGCTTGCGCCTCGGATAGTTCCGCCATGGAGATTTTCTCCTCGCCGACGGTGGCGGCCACGTCGCGCCTGCTCTGGGAGTACGAACCCACTCCCCACCAGATGAAGGTGAGCGCGATGAAAGTGAGGATTCCCTTGATGGCCCAGGAGCCGGCGTTCCGGCGAAGCACGTCGAGCATGGCGGTGATTTCTCCCGTCGGGATGAATACGTCGGATAAAAACATTTTACTCTACTCCGCTTCTTCCGGGAAATGCAACCGGATCCGCCGCTTCCGTCCAAATGTTTGCAATGGGGGGATTGCCTTGCTAAGATACGGCGTTACCCGTGTGTCCCGGGACGGGAACGGGAATGCCGGAGGAAAACGATGCTCATCAACAGATTTCTCGGTCTGTTCTCGAACGACCTTGCGATCGACCTTGGAACGGCGACGACCCTTGTGTACGTCAAGGGCGAAGGCATCATCTGTTCGGAACCTTCGGCCGTGGCCGTGCACCGGGATCGCCGGGGCGCAAAGAAGGTCCTCGCCGTCGGGATCGAGGCGAAGCGGATGATCGGGCGGACGCCGGGGAACATCATCGCCATTCGCCCCATCAAGGACGGGGTGATCGCCGACTTCGAGGTGACCGAGGCGATGCTGCGATACTTCATCCGCAAGGCTCACAAGCACCGGACCCTTGTCCGCCCCCGGATCATCATCTGCGTGCCCTACGGGTGCACCGAGGTAGAGAGGCGCGCCGTCCGGGAGTCCGCGCAGAGCGCGGGGGCCCGGGAGGTTTACCTGATCGAGGAACCTCTGGCTGCGGCCATCGGCGCCGGCCTCCCGATCACGGAGCCTTCCGGAAACATGATCGTCGACATCGGGGGCGGGACAACCGAAGTCGCCGTGATCTCCCTGGGCGGGATCGTCCAGAGCTACTCTGTCCGCGTTGCCGGGGACAAGATGGACGAGGCGATCCTGCAGTACGTGAAACGGAAATACAATCTTCTCATCGGGGATCCCACCGCCGAATACATCAAGGTGACCATCGGAAACGCCTTCCCCGGCTACGAGGATACCGTCGAGGTGAAGGGGCTTGACATGGTGAGCGGCGTCCCTAAAGCGCTGATCCTGAGCTCCGATGAGGTGCGGGAGGCCCTTTCCGAAACCGTTCGGGTGATCGTGGACGCGGTTAAGGGGGTTTTCGAGGAGACCCCTCCGGAACTCGCCGGCGACATTTACGAGCGGGGGATCGTGCTGGCAGGCGGCGGTGCCCTTCTCCGGAACCTGGATGTCCTGCTCCGGGAAGAGACGGGACTTCCGGTGACCGTCGCCGAAGATCCCCTGTCCTGCGTCGTGCTCGGGTCGGGGAAAGCCCTCGATGAGCTGGACCTGCTCCGCCAGGTTGCCCTCCGATAAGCAGGGTTTGCGCGTAGTCCCCGCCGGGAAGATCGGCTGATGGTGGTGAATTTCCTGCGAAAGTGGTGGCGCATTCTTCTCGTGGTCGTCCTTCTGGCGGCCGCGATCCAGTTCTTCGTGCGTCCCCCCGGGCTTCCCCTGGATCAGTTCGCCGGAGGGGTGGTAACCTCCCTGTTCCGCCCCGTCTACGAGTCGGTCGATTTCCTCCGGCAAAGGGTTTCCTCCGTGTGGTCGGGGTATATCGAGCTGGTGGACGCATCCCGGGAAAACGCGAAACTCCGAAAGGAAGTGGCGGTGCTGCAAGAAAAGCTCAAGGAGAGCCGTGATTCGGTACTGGAGAACCGGCGCCTCGAGGAGTTGCTGCGATTCTCGAAGTCCCAGAAGAAGCGGTTGGTCGGCGCCCGCGTCGTCGGGCACGACGTGTCTCCCTGGTTCCAGGGAATATTCATCGACAGCGGCACCGGGGAGGGACTGGAGACGGGGATGGCGGTTGTCACCCCCGCAGGCGCGATTGGGCGCATTCACCGGACCTACCCGGATCTTTCGGAAGTCCTCCTCCTGACGGACAGCCGCTTCGCCGCGGACGTGATCATCGAGCGCACGCGTGTCCGTGCGATCGCGGAGGGAATGGGGGGAAACCTCTGCCGGTTGAAGTACGTCTCCCAGACCCAGGACGTGGTCCCGGGAGACCGGATTCTCTTTTCGGGGTTCGACGGGAGCATGCCGAAGGGAACCCTGCTGGGCACCGTGGTAAGCGTGGACCGTCCCCGTGACGGGCTGTTCCTGAATATCCGTGTGGTGAGCGCGGTGAACATCCAGTCCGTGGAAGAAGTCCTTGTCGTACTGTCCCGTCCCGCGATTCCGTTTCGGGGAGGGAAACCGTGAGGCCCTTCCTCGTGCTCCTCGCGCTTTCGTTCGCCGGGTCGGCATTGAACGTGTGGCTGCTCTCGGGATTCCTCCCATGGTTTCTCCTGCCGGATTTTTCGTTCCTTGCGATTGTCTACTCCGGATTGTTCCTTTCCGGTCCGCTCGGGTTCCTCGTCGCCCTCCCTCCCGCGCTGTTCCGCGAGGTGACGATTTCCGGCCCGCCGGGCTCGTTTTTTCTCGCCTCGATGGCGGTCTATTTCGCCGCGAGCGAGATCGGCCGTCGTATCTTCCTCCGGGCCGAAATCTTCATTCTGCTGATCGTCGGAGGGCTGCTCGCGGCCGAGTCGATCTCCGTGGTCCTCCTGCTGGTCCTGGAGGGAGGGAATCCGTTCTCCTTTCTCTGGGGGGCGGAGGAGGCGGTCCGGGTCGCGTGGACATCGCTTCTCGCCGTCTTCCTCTTTATGGATCTCTCGGGGCGGTGGCAGCGGATACAGGAATGAAGGGAAGAATCCGAAAGCGGGAACAGGACCCCTGGATCGCATCGAGGGTCCGCATCCTTCAGGGCGTCGGTCTGGCCCTGTTTTTCCTGCTCCTGGGGCGCCTCTATTGGCTCCAGGTAGTTAAATACGAGGAATATCGGACACTTTCCGAGAACAACCGGATACGGATCCGGGTCGTACGGGCCCCCCGAGGCGCCATCCTCGACAGGAAAGGGGCCTTGATCGGCGTGACCGAGGGGTCCTACGATCTTATCGTCACCCCGGTGGACGTGGGGGATCTCGATGGGGAGCTTCAGCTCCTTTCGGAGGTGATGGAGTTCGATCCCGGGGAGATCCACGAGAAGATTCTCAGGGCGAAGGAGGCGAACCCTTACCGGAGTATCACGGTTGCCCGCGACCTGCGGTTCGAACAGGTGTCGGTGGTCGAGTTCAACCGGGAAGCTCTTCCCGGGTTTTCCATCCTGGTGGAAGCGAAACGGAGCTATCCGTTCGGGCCGGAATTCGCCCATGTCCTGGGGTACGTTGGGGAAGCGAGCGAGAAGGAACTGGCGGCGGCGAAGGGGGAACAGCTTTCGCTGGGGGACGTCGTGGGCAAGTACGGGCTCGAAAAATCGAGAGACGATGTTCTTCGCGGGGTAAACGGGGGGCGGCAGGTGGAGGTAGACGCCGCCGGCCGCGACAAGCGGCTGGTGAACGAAGTCCCGCCGCGGACCGGGGGATCCGTCCAGACCACGATCGACGCGGACATGCAGATGACGGCGTACAAGGCGATGGGGAACCGGGCAGGCGCCGTGATCGCGATGGTTCCGAAGACCGGAGATATTCTCGCCTTCGTTTCTGCGCCAGCGTTCGATCCGAACGCCTTCTCCCGGGGATTCCGGAACGAGGAATGGGCGCGGCTGCTTGCGGATCCGGGAACCCCCCTCCAGAACAAGGGCCTGCAGGGGACGTACGCGCCCGGATCCACGGTGAAGCCCTTTCTGGCGCTCACCGCGCTGGAGACGGGGATACAGACCCCGAAAGAGCTTGTCCGGTGCGAGGGGTTCCTCAAGTTCGGCGATCGGACGTTCCGCTGCTGGAAAAAGGGGGGGCACGGATGGGTGGACATGTACAAGGCCATCGTGCAGTCCTGCGACGTCTATTTCTACACCCTGGGTCTGAAGCTTGACCCGGACCATGTCGCCTCCCTGGAACGGGGCGTCGGCCTCGGTGTTCTGACCGGGTTGGAATTGCCGGGGGAGAAATCCGGCCTGGTTCCCGACACGTTCTGGAAGCGCGAGGTGATGAAGAGTCGGTGGCACAGTTACGAAAGTCTCCTTCTCGGCATCGGACAGGGCGCGATCCACGTCACTCCGCTTGGGATGTTGTCGGCCTATTCGGCGATCGCGACAGGCGGGAAGGTGATGCGCCCCCGCCTGGTGAGCCGGGTGGTCCGGATGGACGGTACATCGGAGGAGTTTCCTCCCGTCTTGCAGAGGGAGCTCCCGTGGGACCCCAACAACGTGGAGGTAATACGGCGCGCGCTGGCGGGGGTGGTCAACGATCACGGGACGGGAGGGGCAGCCCGACTGCCCGGGATCGTTGTCGGGGGGAAAACCGGGACGGCGCAGATAGTCACCGTCAAAGGGAAGATGATCAAAACCGAGGATCTTCCCTATGAAATACGGGACCACGCCTGGTTCGTAGGCTTTGCTCCTGTCCAGGATCCCGAGATCTGTGTCGTGGCGCTGGTGGAACACGGCGGGCACGGGGGATCGACGGCCGCCCCCCTGGTCAAGGCGGTGATGCAGGAGTTTTTCCGGTTGAAGCAGGACGCGGAGAAGAGGGGAGACCAATGAACGTCCGGAAAAAGTTCGTCCGGGTTGACTGGCCCGTTTTCTTCCTGGTCCTCGCCCTGTGCGGCGCGGGCCTTCTGAACGTGTACAGCGGGACGAGGGTCTTCCCGTCTTCCGGAATCCCCCTTTTCTACAAGCAGATGATCTGGATCCTGCTCGGGATGACCGTTTTTTTCCTTTTCTGCTTCCTCAGCGGAGGATTCATCGAGGAGATTGCCTGGTATGTCTTTTTTGCCGTTGTCGCCGTTCTCCTGGTGGTCCTCCTCGTCGGCAAGGTCCGGGGAGGTGCCCAGCGGTGGCTGTCACTCGGCATCTTCACCTTCCAGCCTTCGGAATTTGCCAAGATCGCCCTCATCCTCGCTCTCGCGAGCTACTTTTCCCGCCGGTACAGCTACGAAGGGATCGGGTTCCGCGACCTGGCGCCGGCGGTGGGGATCACGCTGATTCCGTTCCTGCTCGTGGCGTTGCAGCCCGATCTGGGGACCGCGGGGGTGTTTCTGATTATCCTCGCCGCCATGATGGTGATCGCCTGCGTCCGGGCCAAGGTGTTCTTGCTCGTGGGGGCAGCGGGAGCGGTGGCGGTTCCCGGTCTCTGGTTCCTGATGAAAAATTACCAGAAACAGAGGGTGCTCACCTTCCTCGACCCCGGAAGGGATCCCCTGGGGGCCGGCTATCACGTCATCCAGTCCAAGATTGCCGTGGGATCGGGGGGACTGCTGGGGAAAGGGTATCTCCAGGGGACCCAGGGATCGCTCCGGTTTCTCCCCGAGCAGCATACCGACTTCGCTTTTGCCGTGTTCTCCGAGGAATGGGGTTTCGTCGGCTCGATGGTCCTGCTACTCCTATTTCTTGCGCTGATCTACCGGATGTATTACCTCGCATCCCAGTCCCAGGACCGCTTTGCATCCTTCGCGTGCGGTGGACTTGCCTCCTATTTCCTCGCGCACATCGTGATCAATATTGCGATGGTGTGCGGTCTGTTCCCGGTGGTCGGGATACCTCTTCCCTTCGTCAGCTACGGCGGCTCCTCGATGCTCACGAACATGATGGCGCTGGGGATTCTCGCCAACCTTTCCCGGACGCGGTTCACTTTCCAGACGGGGGAGGAGAAGTCGATATCCGTCTGACTTCCTCCGCCAGCGAGTCGCGCAGGGAGGGGGAGTAGCCGGTCCAGCGTTTTTCGACCCTGCCGCTTTTGTCCAGGAGCAGGAGAGCCGGCACCTGGCCGACCCGGAGCTGCTTCCGGAACGGTCCGGGGAGCGCCTCAAGGGTCGTCACGGGGACCGGTGGCGAATCGGGCGGGGGGGACGTCCCGGCCATCGTGGACTTGCGTGACAGGGGGGGAACTTCCCGGCTGCCCCCCGCCGTGTAGATCCTTTCCTGGTCGATGCGGATCCGGTACACGTGAACGGATCCGGGAGGAAACGTCGAGGCGGCGGAACCGATGGCGTCCCATGCATCGCCGCACTGCGGGCACCAGGGGGAATCGAAAAAAACCAGGTGGACGGGTTCGGGCGACGGAGGAAGGGCCGCCGTCTCCTTTCCTCCTTCGGTGCGCAGTACCGGTTTCTCCGTGGGGAAGGGGATGGAACCGGTTGTGATGCTCTTCGCTCCGCACCCTGTGGAAAGGCAAAGAACCGCTGCGAGGAAGAGAGCTTTCGTCGCGTGCTTTCTTCCCCCCCTTGGGTCCCGTTTTCCGGTCAAATCAAAGGTTTTTCTGGATCAGCTGGATAATGTTGTTCTTGGGGTTGACTCCGACCATCTGCCCTTTGATCTGCCCCTCCTTGAACAGGATGAGGGTGGGGATCCCGCGTACACCGAACTGCGATGCGATGTCCGGGCTGTCGTCCACGTTCAGCTTGGCCACCCGCACCTTTCCCTCGAACTCCTTCGCCACCTCTTCGAGAATGGGCGCGATAACCCTGCACGGTCCGCACCAGGGGGCCCAGAAGTCGACAAGCACCGGGGTGGGGCCGGTATCGACCGTTGTCTTGAAATTGCCGCTGTTGAGTTCCACTATGTTTTCCGCCATCGTTACCTCCGTGCCCGTTCCCTCTTCCGCCGGCGCGCCGGGGAGATGCCGGTCGGCGGAAGGGGTTCCCCGGATCGCAGGGCCGGGCAATTTGATATGGCTACCTTCCCCGTTTTTCAAGCTCCTTCTTCAAGCAACGGTCCATCACCACGGGAATCCCCGCATCGACGAGCATCTTCCGGGCCTGCTCGTTTACGATGCCCTCCTGCATCCAGAAGAATTGCGCTCCGACACGGATCGCCTCATCCGCGATCCCGGGCACATACTCCGATTTCCGGAACACGTTGACGAGGTCGACCTCGCCCGGAATTTCCGACAGGGATCCGTAGGACATCTCTCCCATCACCGTAAGTACGTTGGGGTTTACCGGAATGATCCGATATCCCCTTTCCTGAAGATAGTGCGCCACGACGTGGCTCGGTCGACCGGATTTATCCGAAAGTCCCACGACGGCTACGGTTTTTGACCCGTCCAGGATCGTATCGATCACGTCTTCCAAGAAATGCCTCTCGCCGGGAAAATCTAGATGCGATCCATGAAAATTTAGATGCGATCCATGCTACCTTGGTTCTTCCCAAAAAGGAAAGTGCGCACTTTCAGGTTCCTTGACACTCCCGGCGAAACGCGATTCAATTTTCTCTACCATTCCGGAGGGGATCCCGCGTGAAAGAAGCGATCGAAAAGATGCTGAAGGAGGGGGTGGAACTGCGCCTCCGGATGATCGAGACGATGACCGGCGACATCCTGGAGGCGGCGAAGACGATCGCGGAGGCCTTCAAGGCGGGGAAAAAGGTTCTTCTCTTCGGCAACGGGGGGAGCGCCGCGGACGCCCAGCACATCGCGGCCGAGTTCATGAACCGATTCCAGATCGAGCGGCCGCCTCTTCCCGCCATCGCCCTCACCACGGACACTTCCATTCTTACCAGCATATCGAACGATTACTCCTTCGACGATGTGTTCAGCAAGCAGATCAAGGCCCTGGGCAAGAAGGGGGATATCGCGTTCGGGATCAGCACGAGCGGGAACTCCCAGAACGTGCTCAAGGCGTTACGGGTGGCGAAAAGACAGGGGCTGATCACGATCGTGCTCGTGGGGGATGGGGGGAAGGCGGCCTCCCTCGCGGATATCGCTCTGTGCGTTCCCTCCAAGGCTACCCCGAGGATCCAGGAGGCACACGTGGTGGTGGGACACGTCCTGTGCGAACTCACGGATACCTTGCTGTTCCGCGAGGTCGGGAAGCGATGAGGGAGCTCGATCTCTCCCGGCTCCGACGCACGTCCCTCTATTCCCGAAAAAGCAAGGTCTCCTTCCGCGGATTTGCGACCCCCGTCCGGAAAGGAATGTCCTTCGGCGCGTTTCTCGCCGGGCTCCCCGATTACCTGGCGGCGAAAGATTTCCGCGCGGTGGTCGACGCCGTGGTCCGGGCGAAACGTCGGGACGCGCCCGTCCTGCTCGGGATCGGGGCCCATTTCATCAAGGTGGGACTTTCCCCCCTTCTTCTGCAGGGACTATCGAAACAAATTTTCGACGGGGTCGCGATGAACGGCGCGGGGGTGATTCACGACGTGGAGCTCGCCCTGGCGGGGAAGACATCGGAAGATGTGGAATCTCTGCTGGCGGACGGATCCTTCGGGATGGCCCGCGAAACAGCCGGGTTCATTCATTCCGCGCTGGCCTCAGGGGCCGGGGAAGGGCTTGGCTTCGGGGCAGCCGTCGGGAAGGCTCTTGCCACGTCCCGCGCTCCCCACCGAGGTCGTTCCCTTCTTGCCGGGGCGTGGAAACGGGGAGTGCCGGTGACCGTCCACGTCTGCATCGGCACGGACATTACGCACATGCACCCGGAGGCGGACGGCGCGTTGATGGGGGAGGCGTCGCTTCGGGATTTCCGCTCCTTCTGCGGACTGGTCGCACGTCTGCAGGGGGGGGTGTATCTGAACGTCGGGTCGGCCGTGGTCCTCCCGGAGGTCTTTCTCAAGGCCGTGTCGATCGTCCGGAACCTCGGGAAGCCTCTTTCCCGAATCACCACCGTGAACATGGATTTCCAGAAGCTGTACCGTCCGGACGTCAACGTCGTGTTGCGGCCCACCCGGAACGGCGGAAAAGGATTTCACCTGATCGGGCCCCACGAGATCCTCTTTCCCCTTCTCATGGCGGCGGTGGCGGAAAGGATCGGCTGATCAGAGGGAAATCTCTTCTCCCGGGGCGAGGACGATTACCCGTGTCCCGGGGGCGGTTTTCTTCATCTCCGCGACGAAACGGTCCGCGTTCGGTTCCAGGATCGGAAACGTTCCGAAGTGCATCGGGATGACCGTCTTCGCCTTAAGCAGTTCCGCCGCCTTCACCGCCTGCCGGTAATCCATCGTGAAAACCGAACCGATCGGCAGGAGTGCCACGTCGATGGGATAGAGTTCGCCGAGGAGCGCCATGCCGGCGAAGATGCCCGTGTCCCCCGCGTGGTAAACGGTCAGGCCGGAGGGGGTCTGGATGACGTATCCCACGGGCGCGCCGAGCGTGCAGGAGTGTTTCGCCTCCGTCATGGTGAGAGAAAAGCCGTCGAGGACTACCGTGCCGCCCACGTTCATCCCGATCCCGCCGTGCAAAAGCTGGGACTCGGGGACCCCCTTCGCCTTCAGGTCGCCGATCAGTTCGAAAATCCCGACCACGAGGGCTCCGGTCTGGCGGGCAAGCGAGGAGGCATCGGCCGCGTGATCGAAGTGGTCGTGCGTGAGAAGCAGAAACTCCGCTTTCCTCACGTCCTCCGGCCCGGAGGGAGCGGTCGGGTTCCCCTGGAACCACGGGTCGACCAGGACGGTCTTTCCGGAGGGGTCCTGGAGGGAAAAACCGGAATGGCCGAACCAGCGGATCTTGACGCGTGGCATCGGGGGCCTCCTTTCCGAAGATGGGCGAATCGAGCGTTTTTATCCCTTATACAGGTGGGCGCGTCGGGACGTAAAGAAAGAAATGACGCCTTTCCCTTCTTCCGCCGCCGTGTAAGATAAAACCTGGACGGCGCATCGCGCCGAAGGGGAGTCATGGCCGGATCCAAACGCCGGGGAGGAAAGCCTCTGGTCCAGGTGGTGGTGCCCAACCGGGTCGATCTTGCGGGGGGAACACTCGACATTTTTCCGCTCTATCTTCTCGTTCCGGGGGCGATGACCGTCAATGCGGCGATCTGTGTCGCCAGCGTCGTTTCTGTCCATCCCGTTCGGGGGCCCTCCCGCCTGGTTTCCGAAAATTTTTCCCGCCGGGCGGAAGCCCGTGACACGCACGGCTTTTCGACGAGAGGGGCATTTGGACTGGTCGCCAGGGCCCTGCGGCACTTCCCGCGACAGACCGGGATCGAGCTCCGGTTCCGGAACGAGGCCCCCGTCGGTTCCGGGATCGGGGCGTCATCCGCTCTTCTGATCGCCACCATGCTGGCGATGAGCTGCCACCTTGGAAGGCGGAAAGGCTGGAGGGAGCTCGCGCGGGTGGCGATGGAGATCGAGGCTGCCCATCTCCGCAACCTCACCGGATCCCAGGACCACATCGCCGCCCTGCGCGGCGGAATCCAGGGTATCCGCTACCTTCCGGGGCGGACGGAGGCGGAGAGGATCGCACCGAGGAGCCCTGCGGGGCGGAAGCTCGAGGCGCACGGGTTCCTGGCAAGCACGGGGAAGTCCCACTTCTCCGCGGGACTGAACTGGCGGATGATCCGGGGGGCGATCGACGGGAATCCCGAGGCCCTACGGAGATTCGACAAAATCGGGCAGGCTGCGCGGGATGCGTGGGAGGCCTTGTCCACGGGGGAAATCGACAGGATCGGGGGGGCCATCGCGAGGGAGTGGGCTATCCGAAGGACGATCGCGCAGGGCATCTCCCTGCGGTCGGTGGACGGATTGTTTTCCTCGCCCGAATTCCGCAGGCGGGTGTCCGGGGCGAAGCTTTGCGGTGCTGGCGGGGGAGGGATGGTGTTCGGTCTGCTCTTCGAGCCGGGGGACCGGGAAGCGATGGAGGAGGTCCTCAAGCACCGCGGCTTCTCCCCCTTTCCGTTCCGGATCTCCGCCGGGCCGTGCATAACGCGCGCGGGGGGAATCTTTGCCCGCTGACCACTCTGCGGTCTGGGATGTCGTTATCGTCGGGGCGGGCCCTGCCGGACTTTTTGCCGCGCGGGCGCTGGCCGGGAGACTGCGCGTACTCGTACTTGAGGAGAAGGGCCGCACCGGCGGGGCCGGAGCGATGACCGACGGCAAACTGAACCTCTCCCCCCATATCGGTATCGACCTCTCCGAGCTGGGCATGTCGGAAGCCGAGGCCGAAGAGCGGATCGCTGTGATCGACGAGGTGTTTCTTGCGCACGGGGCCGACCGCACCCTTTATGGAGTGGACGCCTTGCGGATCGGGGGTTGGCTGGACCGGGTCTCCTGGGTGCGGCACAGGACCGCCAAGGGGCTTTGGGACATCACTCTCCTTCCCGCGAAGCAGAGGCACATGGGGACCGATCTTGCCTACCGCGTCGTCGCCCGGATGACCGACTCCCTCGCCGGGAAAGGGGTCGTCTTCTCGCTCCGGACGCGGATCACAGACATCCGGCCGCGTGACGACGGAAAGTTCCTCGTGCAAAGTGCGAAGGGGGAGTTCCTCTCCCGGTACGTATTGGCGGCCCCGGGCAGGGAGGGCGCCTACTGGTTCCGGGAGGTCGCCCGCGGGATCGGCGCAAGAACCCGGTACGGGGCCATCGACATCGGGTGCCGGGTCGAGGTGGCCCGCACCGTGTACGAAGAGATTACGCAGGTCCTGTACGACCCCAAGTTCCTGTTCGTCACCCCGACCCACGGCGACCGGACACGGACCTTCTGCACCAACCCGGGCGGAAGGGTCCGGGTTGAAATGAGGAACGGGTACCGGCTGGTAAACGGGGATGCGCTGAAGAAGAAAAAGATGCCGAACAGCAATTTCGCGATTCTCAATACCGTCTCGATGACCGAACCGATCCAGGACACGACGGAGATGGGGCGGAAGGTGATGGAGTTCGCCAACTTCTGGGGCGGTGGGGACAGCCTCGTCGTCCAGCGGTGGGGGGACCTTACGGAAGGGAGACGCTCCAAGGCCGAGACGTTCCACTCGCCCGCTCTCGGCTACGACAAGATGACTCCGAGCCTTCCCCTGGGGCCGGGCGTGACGCCGGGGGACATCTCCTATGCCTACCCCGGGCGCATCGTCGACAACCTGAGGGAGAGCCTGCTGCTTCTCGCGCGCGTCATTCCGGGAGTGGCGCACCCTTCCACGACGGTATACGTGCCGGAGATCAAATTCTACGACACGAAGTATGACACGGACAGCTTCCTCGAAACGAATGTCCCGAACCTATTCGTGGCCGGGGATGGCGTGGGAAAATCCCGGGGGATCGTCGGCGCCGCGCTCAACGGCATCCTCGCCGGGGAGGGGATTCTGCGGAAGGAGGGGAAAGGTTAGCCCGCGTATCTCATCAGCCTCCTGCTGCGGCGGCGGATACGGGCATGCCTACTGCGTTGCGCTCCTTCGTGCTCCTCGACGTAGTGTCAACTACGTCTGCGGTGCCCGAAGTTCACGCGCCTTGTATCCACGCCCGTCTCCACACCCTCGCGACGGAGCCCGGTGAGATATGCGGGCTAGGGTTTTGTCGGGCCGGGAGGATCATCCCCCCACCACCAGGACGCCCGTTCCCTGGAGTCTATCCGCCTTGAGCATCTGGAGAGCATGGTTGGCCTCTTCGAGGGGGAAGAGGGTGACCTTAGGGCGGAGGGGGATCTCCACCGCCTCCTGTAGCAGGTCCTCCCCGTCCTGACGAGTATTGGCCGTGACGCTTCGGACGTTCTTCTCGTGGAACAGGCACTCCTCGTACTTCATCGCGGGGACATCGCTCATGTGGATGCCCGCGAGCGACAGGGTTCCCCCCTTTTTCAGATATTTCAGCGCCCGCGGAACCAGTTCCCCAGCGGGGGCGAACAGAATGGCCGAGTCGGCGCGCGCCGGCATCTCCTCCGGGTTCTCCCCCGCCCATAACGCCCCCATCCGTTTCGCGAGTGCCCGGTGCTCCTTCCCGCGAGTGCACACGAAGACGGAACACCCCCGGTGCAGCGCCAGCTGGATCACGATATGGGCGGACGACCCGAAGCCGTAAATCGCCAGCGTTCCCCCGCGGGGAAGATCGGCCCTCCGCAATGCGCGGAACCCGATGATCCCCGCGCACAAAAGCGGGGCGGCATCGGCATCCCGGAAGGCGGAAGGGAGGGGATAGGCGAACATCTCCGGCACGGTCGCGTACTCGGCGAATCCGCCGTCGCGGTGGTACCCCGTGAACCACGGCCGTTCGCACAGGTTTTCCCTGCCCGCGGCGCAGTAGGGGCATTCCCCGCAGGTTCTCGCAAGCCACGCGATTCCTACACGGCTTCCGCGGGGAAACCGGCCCGCCCCGTCCCCGCAGGCGTCCACCGTCCCTACGATCTGATGGCCCGGAATCACGGGGGACCGGAGGGGGGGCAGATCTCCCTCGATGACGTGCAGGTCCGTCCGGCAGATCCCGCAAGCGGAAATCTTCACCCGGATCTCACCGGCTTCGGGCGACGGGTCCGGAAGATCCGCCATGAGGAGGGGAGAGGTCTCGATCGGCCCTCTCTCCCGCAGCAACATCGCTTTCACGGGCGGAAATCCCCCGGGTCGAGGATGTGGTGCCCTGCCTCCTGGAGAGCCTTCCGGATCGGCCCCACGTTGAGGGTGGCGATACGGAAGAAGACGGCCCGCTTGTCCGGCTCGGTGTAGCCGGTGGTCAGGATGCTCGTGATATTCACGTGGAAGGATTTGATGATGGTCATGACCCCAACAAGGGAGCCCGGGACGTCGGGGACCACGACTTCCAGGCGGCTGCTGATCTCGCCTATCCCCAGCGCCTCGATGAACGCCCTGAGTACGTCCGTTCTCGTGATGATCCCGGCCACCTTGCCCTCGTCGTCCAGTACGGGGAGAGAGTTGACCCGGAAATCATGCAGCAGT